>JACCEC010694343.1_pt1 | contig 33744 bp, 27 predicted proteins | sample 7450121 | NCBI WGS metagenome assembly JACCEC01 (sample SAMN15323455, study PRJNA562643) | freshwater metagenome | isolation source: river surface water | place: USA:Blue River Watershed | collected 2017-08-18 | reverse complement strand
ATTGTCCGGCATAAACGGTTTGGCTGATTTTTCCATCTTGGGGGGTACGTAAAAAGGCGTAACGATTTTTCTCGTTTTGAAGAATAACCTTCGCATCTTTCAACGGTAATTTGGTTTGAGCATCCAGTACAATGGCTTGGAATTTAACAGGTCGCTTTCCGGTTTGAAGTTGGGTTTGGATAGTTTGAGGGGTAGATTTCGTATTTTCTATAGAAATGGTGTTGTTATTTTGAGCGACCCATTCGGTATTCAGAATCGTTTCTGTGGTATCGTTATTTTTTTGAGTGATGGGAAGCAGGGCGATGGCATATTCACTTTTTCCGCTTTTAGTAACCCAAATTCGCCCATATCGGGGATGGTAGCCGGGGGCTTGGATCGACAAACCATGGGCGCCCACACTCAACTCTTTTTTGAATTTTCCTTGGGTTGCCTGAAAAGGAGTTTTTCCCTTGGGGCCGTGGTTAATTTCTCCAGAAACCGGACTAACGGTTTGTTTGGTTAAACTGTCATAAAAGGAAAAAGAAATGGTTTTTGGAGTGATGATATCTGCCGGAGGTTGAGAAAATTCGGGACATTGCATGAGTGCATTTTGACCTAAATTCTCAATTTCTCCTTGAATGCTTAACGAAAACGGTTTGGCTTGGGTAGAAAGGAATATTTGGAAATCGCGTTTGAATTTTCCAGGTTTTTGGGTGTAGTAAAAAACGGAAAGGGTTCCAGTTTCGCCCGGAGCTATTTCTTCTTGTTGAAATTGAATGAATAAATCTTCTTGGGCATAAGTAGGAAGAAAGAAAAAAGATGTTTTGCCGGTATTTTTAAAAAGGAATTGAGCCGGTTGGTTTTCCCATTGCTGAATTTTCCCAAAATCAAAGGTGGAAGCATTCAGCTTCACAGATTGTGCGTTAGCTACAACGATGAATTGGAACAGAAAAAATAGCAGAAGATACTTCGGTTTCATGGTTTTTCTCGTTGATGTAAAAGTACTAACGAACCTTTGTTTTCTTGGTGCGTTTCTTTGAAGTTCCTTAACCCGATTTAACATGAAATTCCTTTTTCTATTCTTGGTTTTCTTTTCTTTAATTTCTTGCGATGCCCAGCCTCAAAAGCGAGCTGAAAAGCCCTTAAGTACGTCGACATCGGCGGGGAAGATGGATTCTTCCGATGCGTATTGGCGCAAAACGTTGTCGCCGGAAGCCTATGCCATTTTGCGCCAACGGGCCACGGAGCGTCCGCACACGGGAGCTTACGATCAATTGTGGGATAAAGGCGTTTATCAGTGTTTGGGTTGCGGGTTGCCTTTGTTTTACAGCAATACCAAATTCGACGCTGGATGCGGGTGGCCGAGTTTTTTCCAAGCGATTGATTCTTCCAGAATTCGGTATTTGGTGGATCATGAGTTGGGATATCCGAGAACTGAAATTCGTTGTGCGCGGTGCGATGGCCATTTGGGTCACGTTTTCGACGATGGACCGCCTCCAACGGGTTTGCGTTACTGCCTCAATTCAGGGGCGTTGAAATTTATTCCGAAGCACAAAGACGAATAAGTTATTTCCCAAAAGCCTTCATTTGGGCAACGCTTCCGTTAAAAACATTTAAGTCGGCCAAGTGGGGAATACCTGGAATTCGAGCAACGTGACTGTGTTGCCAAAAAACCCATTTTCGCCCATCCGATAGTCGAGGTTGGGAATTAAATGCAACGATCCAAATAGGATTGGCTTTAAAGTCACCTTTGATGATTCGATTGTAGGTGCTGATGTTGGAATAGATGATGGGGTTCCTGCCGTAGTGTTTTTTTAGCCGATTAATCATGGATCGAAGTTCCCTTTTGATGGATTTTGTAGGAAGAGTTTTTGCATAGTAATTGCCCCACTCCTCCACATCCACCACTGGAGGAAAGTCTTTTTTCGTTAATCGAACATTTTCAATGAAGTTTTCAGCTTGCTTGATTCCGGAGATATGAAATTTAAAGAAGTGGTAGGCGCCCATTCGAAGGTGGGTTTTACGTCCTTTTTCCCAATTTCTTCGAAATTGAGAATCCTTATACCAACTACCCTCTGTTGCTTTGATAAATGCAAAGTGAAAACCTTTGCTAGCTTTTTCCCATTGAATAGTCCCAGAATGGGCTGAAACATCGAATCCTCTTGCGGGATATTTTTTCTTTGATGCATGCACTTCCTGTGCCTTTGATAAAAAAGGCAAAAGGAAGAAGAGAAAAATTAAAACGCGAGTTTTCATCAATAAAAAAGCCATCCGATGACGGATGGCTTATGTGTTTTAGAAGTAAATTACTTCTTTTTGCAGCAAGATTTTTCGCCTTCTTTCGCCTTGTTGCAAGAAGCTTTCTCAGTTTCTTTGCAGCAAGATTTTTTCTTAGCGTCTTTCTTTTCAGTTTTTACTTTGTCAACCAAAGTTGAAGCCGAAGTTGTGCTAGCAGCGAAAAACATCGCAAGAGCAGCAATAGCGAATACCTTTTTCATAATTTTTTATTTAGTAACCGTAAAACTAAACAAACTCTTTTATGGTTGCAAGTAAAAAAAATTATTCTTGAACTCCCTGTTCTAAAGCTTCAAACCATTCTTTTCCATATTTGCGAATTAGGGGTTCTTTGAGGAATTGAAATACGGGAACTTTCAACGATTCCCCTAGCGTGCACGCCGCTGAACAAATGTCCCAACGATCATAGTTTAATGCCTCTCCCATTTTGGTTTTGGTGATTCTAATGGGATATAAATGGCAAGAAATTGGTTTATTGTAGGAAATTTCACCGGCTTTGTAGGCATGTTCAATGGAACATTTCAAGGTTCCGTCGTCATCTCGTTTTACGAACACGCAGTCTTTACCTTGAACCGTAGTAGTTACCGGCTCGCCTTCAACATCTTCTTCCCAAAAACCATCCTTATTAAGAACGATTAACCCAGCTTCTGACATGTAAGGACGAATTTTTTCGATGTTGTTTCGATAGAATTCAACCTCTTCCAATTCCAATGGGGCCCCATAGTCGCCTTCTTCGCAACAGGCTCCTTTACACTTTTTCAAATCACAAACGAATGTTTTTTCAATCACATCGTCGGAAACTAAAACATCATCAACTATGACCATAGCTCAAAAATAAAAAGAGCCGGATGAATCCGGCTCTAGGGTAGTTCATTTTTTAATCAATAGAATTTGTAGCGATTATCTTCTACTTTTCCTTCTTTCAAGGTTTCAAGAATTCGATTTTTGGCTTGTCCTTGTAGAACACCGTTCAAAGATTCACGTGCCATCTTCAAATCTTGTTCTGGGCCATCGATAAAACTTTCTACTTTGGCATAATAAACACCACTTTCTCCAACAATAGGGCCAAGGAAAGTATTTGCTTTGCTTCCAAAGATCTTTCCAACCAAGGTTAATTCACGAGCTCCAATGGTGGGTAAAAATCCGTTTACAAAAACAATGTCGTTCACTTGTTTCACATCGGTGGAGAGGGCCATGGCTAAACCATCGATGTTGTTTTTATTGGAGGTCAAACCTTTATTCATTTTCTCGGAAAGGATTTCACCTTTTTTCATGCGAATCACGAAAGGTTCCATTTCTTTTTTGATGTCTTCCAAAGCTGGAACACCTTTTTCTTTTACTGAAATTAAGGCAGCAACCAAGTAGTTGTCTTTGGATTCAATCACGGGGAGAATTTCTCCTTTTTCTGCTTCGAAAGCATCACGAACCCCTTTTCGCGTATCGGGGAAGCCGGAAATAGTGCGATCATTAATGCGCAATTCCATTTCGCGTGGTGCAAGACCATCTTTTTCAATGGCTTTTTCAAAGGCTTCCAAAGATTTATTTTTTGATTGGAACTGATCTGCTTTGGTGTAGGCCTCATCCCGAGTTTTGTCAGAAGCCATCACCGTAAGTGCGATGGTTCCAATTTTTACAGAAGGAACCATATTGCCAACGCTAGTAACTTGAATGATGTGCCATCCGAAAGGTGATTCAACCAAGCCAACGGATCCCTTCGGATTGCTGAAGCAATAATCGTTAAAGGTTGGAACCATGGTTCCTTCGGAGAATTTGCCTAAATCACCACCGCGATCTTTCGAACCATCGGTGCTGAATTGTGCTGCCATAGCACCAAATTTAGAAGTATCACCTTTAACGATTTTAAGAATAGAATCTGCTAAAGCTTTGGCTTGATCGCGGTCACGTTTGATTGAAGGATCAGCATTTTGAGCTCCGGCGAACGGAATCAAAATATGACGCGCCCCTACAGAATCGGGACGTGAGCTGCGGGCAAGGATTTTTGACACTTTCCAAGTGTTGCCATCTTTATAAGGACCAATCACTGTTTTTAATGCCACTTTAACTACGGTGTCCTTAATCATTGGATTTACTTTATCCAAGGCAGTGAATGTATTGAAGAAAGGTTCTTCGCTTCCTTTGGTAAGGATGTACAATGAATCATCGTCGGTTGAATTGAATCCAGCTGCTGCATCTTGAATGGCTGAAACAGTGGCTTGCTCATCTTCTGTAGAAGGGGCAACACCAAAAACTACGTATTTAATTTTGCGAGCAGGCTCTTTTACTTCAAATTCGTTTTTGTGTTCGTTGTAATACTTTTCATAATCAGCATCGGTAACTTTTACCGATGAATCATTGATGCTATTGTAATCCAAGAAAACCATGCGAGTGTTGGCACGACGATTGGATTCAGCAATATTTCTTTTTACGTGCAACGTTGTTGCGTACAAGCCACGAGCCACCAATTCATTGTACATTTCTTCTTCAGCGCTTTTGTAAATGTACTTTTCGAAAGATGCCCATTGGTTTTTTACTTCGGGGGTTTGTTTATCCAAGTTTTTCAGAAAGTCAACAACTTGAAGTTTTCCTGTTTTAGGATCAGTGAAGTTTTGAGCGATCATGGGATGAACATTCTTACCTTGAATAAGATCCCATTTTTCTTTTTGACCCAAAGAGATACCCAATAAATCATACTGTTCTTGAAGTAGTTTCTCTTTGATAATGTCGTTCCAGGTTTGGTCATTAACCTGTCCACGGGCCATTTCGTCAAGGTCATTCTGACGGGTATTCATTTTGTAATTCTCTTCGCTTTCGCTCAAACGAGAACTAAAATAATCGATGGTAATGGCTTCTCCATTCACTTCACCTACGGTGTTTCCTCTGCGATTTCCGAACAATCCGTTCGAGCCAGCAAAGACATCCATGAACAAAAATGAAATGATAGCAAGGGCAATGATTCCAACAAGGATCCCTGCACGATTTCGAATCTTGGTAATAATCGACATAGCGAGTTTAATTTGTAAAAGGCAAAAATAGTTTTTTATGGGGCGGCTTCAAAATATTTTTTTGAAACCAGCCATTTTTCAATGATTTAGATCAATTTGATGCAATCATCACAGGCATGATGAGCATCAATGTTTCCTCATCACCGTTGTTTTCTCCGGGGAACATCAATCCTGGTCGGCTAGGCATGCTAAGTTCAAACGAAATATCCGTACTGTCGATGTTTGTTAACATATCGATCAGAAACTTTGCATTGAAGCCAATTTCCATATCCTGTCCATCGTATTCTACCAGCATTTCTTCGACGGCTGCGTTATTGAAATCGTAGTCTTCGGCAGAAATGACCATTTTATTTCCGGTGAGTTTTAAACGAACTTGGTAGGTTGTTTTGTTGGAATAAATGGAGCTTCGACGAAGAGCATTCAAAAATTCTGTTCGGTTGGCGCGAATTTTATTGGGATTGTTGGTCGGAATAACCGCATTGTAATCGGGGTATTTCTGATCAATTAATCGGCAAATCAAAGTAGTTTCGTCGAAACTGAAGAAAACGTTGGTTTTATTGTACTCAACCTTCACCTCGGTGTTGTTGGCGGGTAAGGCAGATTTCAACAAGTTCACCGCTTTCTTCGGAACGATAAATGACCCCGCCTCGGGAATAGCTAAGTTTTTGATTTTATGAAGTACCAACTTGTGCGCATCGGTACCTACAACGTTCAACCCCGTTTCGTGCAATTCTACAAACAAACCGGTCATGGCCAAACGAAGTTCATCGTTTCCTACCGCAAAAAGCGAGGTGGATATGGCTTTCAACAAGCGATCGGCTGGAATGGTGAAAACAATGGGTTGAGAAACTTCCGGGATTTTTGGGAAATCATCGCCGTTTTCACCGGATAATTTATATTTTCCTTTGTCGGTTGAAAGTTCGATGGCAAAATTTTCTGCATTCACCTGAAAACGAATGGGCTGCTCAGGAGTGGTTTTCAAGGTTTCCAACAAAATTTTTGAAGGAACAGCTACCACACCATCTTCCTTGCTTTCAACAGGCAAGGACGTGGTCATCGATGTGTTTAAATCGGTGGTTGAAATGGTTAATTTCCCCCCTTTTACATCGAATAAAAAGTTTTCCAAAATAGGAAGAACTGCATTGGTATTGATAACGCCTGAAACGGATTGAAGGTGTTTCAGTAATGCCGTGCTGGAGACTACAAAATTCATGGTTTGATTTTCTTATTGGAGTACAAATTTATCAAAAAAAATTGCGAAAATCTTCAACAAAATTTTTGAACCTCGTTTATCGTTGAATCACCAACTTTTTTACCATTTTCTGTCCGTCAACTTCCACGGTGATCAGGTAAACGCCGTGAGGAAGAAACTCTGGTGTTTGCCAAACATGGGGTTGCTGCCCCAAGAGTTGAACCTGTTCGTGGTGAAGAATTTGTCCGCTCATGCTAGCCACATCAATTTTCACCTTGGTTGGTTTTGCTGAACTTAATTGAGCCATCCAACTCCCTTGATTCATTTGCCACTGAAGTCCAATGCCCAATTCGTTGGAAGAAAGTTGTACCATGGTACTATGGGCAAACGAACCATCCCAATCAATCATTTTGAGTCGATAAAACGTATGGTTCCAATGTGGGTTAGGAATCAGGGCAACATAGTTTGAACCATTCCCCTTGCCCGCAATGGTAGCTACGTTGGAAAAATAAATCCCATTGGAAGATTGCTCAATTTCATATCGATCGAAATGGGTTTCTTCGGCGGATGCCCAAGAGATTTCATGGAAATCTCCCATTTGTTTGGCCGAGAATCGAACCAACTTAACGGGCAATGCATTGCCGCCAATACTTCCCAAACGAAAAGGACTGAATTGTGAAACGGTATCGGAAATGATCCAACCTTCCGATCCATTTGAGGAATATTGAGTATTCCCTTTATCTTCCCAAACAGCACCATTAAAGTGGGCAACTCGCAAGTTAGCCGGATTTTGGATGAACTCAGGCCCCAAATTACAACGGCTGCTGCTGTCCCATCTCAACGTAATTTGAATGGCCGTTGAATTTCCAAAATCATCGGTTTCATCCAAATTCCACCCCTCGCATGGGTTCACGGCCGACAATGGAGTTTGCATGGAGGACATTGGAATTACGGCCGGAAATGAAGTTTTTTCATAACTCACTTGAAAAGCATCTTGGGCATGGTCGGGCGCAGAAATGCTCAAATATTTTGGACCGGTAACCAAAGAACCAACCGGAAATGTAAAGGCCGTATTTCCAATTTTCTTAAACCATCCGTTAACATAATAAGAACCTCCGACCGATGTAAAAGTTCCTTGGGAAGCCAAGGTGATGGTATGGTTCCCTTGATCGATCACGCCCCCAATCATCAAGGAATCCCGAACGTACAAGTTCTTCGATGAAGAGGTGGTTTTCCCTTGAACAATGGTTGAAAGTGAAGCCACAGAATCGGGAAATTCCGAACCCAGCTGATGATTGTTGGCATTCGTTTCGTAAACAAAATTCACCGCTGTTCCGTAATTTTTGGAACCCGTTACTTGAATTTGTCCGTTGGGCGATAGACCTTGTGGATGGGCAAAACGAAAGGTTGATCCGTTTTGAAAATTCACAGATCCGCTTCCTGTCATGGTTTCGAAAGCATCCATTTTAAATCGAACTTGGGGAGCAACTGTCATGATTCCATTTAACCCAAACGAACCATTTACCCAAATGTTACCGTCGGGATTTTGACCGTTCGCGTTCAAATCGATGTTGAAATATTGAATGGTTCTATTTTGTCCGTCTTTCCCTCTAATTTTTTGTTCCGTTCCGGTTGAGTTGCTTCCGTACCATTCGATGGTTCCACCGGTTAGGTCGTAGTTAGCTCCAACGGCCGTTGCGGTCAATTCGGGCGTAGTCGTTCCGCTTAATTTTGAAATTCTCAAACGCCCGCTCACCATGGAAAGTCCGCCTGTACCGGTGATTCCCTTGTTTTCAATATCGAAAATAGCGCCGCCCGAAATGGATAAATTTGAATTGATCACGATGGCGCTACTGATGGTCTTGCGGTCAACCCCAAACACATTCGTTCCCGAAACACTCACGTTGAAATAATCCCTTCCTCCTCGCAAAACTTGAGGCCCATTACCCGTTAGTGCTACACTCCCAGCATTCAAAGAATAGTTGCCGGTTAACTGGGGAATTCGAATGATGGTATCGGTAAAAGAAGACGAATAGATTCCACCCAACATCGTTAATGTGCCAGAACCGGAAAGGGTAGAATTTTGAGTTTCAAGAAATGTCCCTTGTTTGATGATAAAGGAATCGGTCTGTACCAAAGACGAAGGAAGGATTACAGCATGAAATGAGGAATCTTTTTCAAGAATGATCCTTTTGTTACCACCTGTCACAGCATTCCCCGTGATTTGTGGAGATGAATTTCCGGTATAGATGAGCTGCGCTCCAGCTTGTACGCTCCTGCTACTCACTTGAACATTTCCAGTACTTCCCGAAGTATTCAATCCTTCAATGGAAGTGACTTTTACACTTCCGCCCGTTTTTAACAAAAAAGTACCCGAACCCGTTAGGTTTTGTCCGTTGAAGTTGAAAACTCCGCCATCTTGGATGTCCAAAGTGTCAGTACTCGCCGAGAATTGAAGGGGATTCCCAACCAGATGGACGGTTTGGCCATTAGGGACTTCGATTCGATAATTGTTTCCTACGGGAATGGACATGTTGATTTCGTGGGTCGAATTTCCAATGAAGGTTATTTTTGAACCGCCATCCGAAGAGGTCAGGGTCCCGGAGGTTCCCATGATATTCCCTTGAATCTCAAGAATGGGCAAACACGCCGAAGCAATCCCTTGGTTCACATTGAAAATGCCTCCTTGAATAATCAAATTCCCATCGATGACTAATTTGGGGAATCCTCCAGCTGTTGAAGCAAAGGCACTAAATTGCCCCGAATTGGTGATCACATTTCCACCGATTTCCACCATTAAATTCGAATTGGCTAGACAGAAATTGTTTCCACCTGTTTGGGTATTGGAGGTTAGATTTCCGGAGGTCAATTTTAGCAATCCTGAACCACCAGCAAAAACCGAAAACAAAGAGCTCGGTAAACCACTAAAAGTTAAATGTCCAAAGTAGGCACCGGTTGAGTTGAGTGAAATTTGAGAAGGATTTTCAATCAATCGCTTCGTGGTTCCACTTCCTCCATAATTCCAATTGGAAATTATGACCTCAGAACCGGTTTGAAATTGTTCTACTCCCCTCCAAATGTTCGATGTATTTAAAGCATTGGCATCGTTCAAGATCATTTTTCCGCCAGAAGCGATTCGTAAGGTATCGGATGAGGTGGTTGGACCAAATGAAGCGGAAAAGACTTCCATGGTAGCTCCAGAATCAACGTAGATTTTCCCAGCTGAAGCAGAAGCATTCACATTGAGCTTTCCGCCAGTTTGAACAAAAATTTCAGCTGAAGTACTCACGTGATTGATATTGAACGTTCCGCCGTTTTCCACTTGAAATTTTACAGTATTCCCAAATGAAGCTGAGGTGCTTAAATTATTTCGAACAAAAATGGTTTGACTGGTGCTAGCAGATGGTGCTGTTGAACTTATCCAGCTACCACCATCGAATTGTTCCCACCCACTTCCAGATGGAAAACTGCTGTTGCCAGAATTGGATGTTCGGTATGCATTGATGGGAAAGGTAGAAATAGAAAAAAGATTGGACAAAATGGTTGTAAAACCCGTTGATTGAGCTGATAGCGAGATATTGGACTGGTTAAGAACGAAACGAATGTTCTCGAAAATAGCCGTACCAGAAACAATAGTCCTTGATTTTGAAGTGGAATCCATGCTTCCAGACGAGGATATCGAAATGCTACCTGAATAATCGACATCGACATTTCCTTCCACATCCACGGCAGAAACCCTCGGGTTCGGTACCATGGGAGTATTGATGCCTGCACCGAGGGGCTGTTGGGTCCACGCTAACTGGGTGGCCGTTACTTCCAAACGATTTCGATTGTTTAAGGTGCTGCTTGAAACCTGGGCGAATGCGGCCAACTGCGATCCAGCCGAACTTACCACCACGTCATTGGCCGATAAGCTAAAGCTGAATTGAGTGTTGTCGGTTACTTTGTTGAGAAACGAAACCCTCAAGGTGATGTCAAAGGAGTTATTGTCGGCGGCAGAAATGGATAACCCACTGAAAGTGATAGAATTTCCCGATGAATCAACCACACCTGCGCTGGAAATGATGGCGTTGCCGTTCGATAAAACGGCTCCTCTAAATTGGTTAAAATTGCTTCCTCGGATGACCAGTTGTTGAACGGTGGTTGGATTGGCATCCGCATCCCCCGAAATTCCACCATCCCTTAAGGTTACCCTGAAAACCGAAATGCTGCCTGAAGTATTGGAAAATGAAGTTGCTTGATAAAGCAAAGGATCAATATCGGAGGAATAAGTGAATGTTCCGGAAGCGATGAAATCGGAGCTCGAACTGGGCATTTGAGGAGTGAGGGCATTGGCCGATGGAGTAGTACCCGAAACCCGATAATTATTGGTGGCGGCTGAACCATTTCCATTGAAAGGAATCAAAACGAAATAATGATTGGTTTGATCAGCTAATCCCGAAATGGTAATAGAGGTTGTTAAAGTGTTGGTGATGAGTGCAGCAACCACACCGTCTCCCAACGTTTGCCCAACCGTGAAGGAAAGTCCATCGGTTGGAACCGAGGTGGGTAAACTTCCCGCTTTCCGAAGGATTAAATATCCATTGGCGTTGGTTAAAGAGTTGAGGGATGAAAAACTTAAAAGTACCGAACTAAAAGAACTAGCCGAGGCCGAAAAACTGCTTGGGTAACCTGTCGGCTCCAAGGATAGGGTGGAAAAATTTAGGCTTGCCGGATTATTCATCTGATAGCAACTTCCATTGTTCTCGTAAACCCGCAATTGATAACTGGTTTGGGGCGAAAGGCCTGAAATAGAAACCGAATTGGCAGTTCCACTGGAAATGACATAATTCCCACTACCCAATAAATCTCCTGAACCATAAACCGAATTCCCTGAGTATGCGTTTCCGTTGGATGGAGTCAAGACCACTTGAGTGCTCGGGGATAGAATGGCAATATTTTCGCTGCCATTACCACGAGTCCATGATAAACTGGCCGAACTCGTAGTGATGGAATTGGAACTAGGATTCGTGGCAGCAACGGTTGGGGCTGTACAAGCCGAAGTAACCCGAATTGTAAAATTGTCAAAAATTGCATTTTGACTAGCTCCTGTTGATCCTTGCCAATAACCACCAAAGTAGGGTAGAGCAACGGAGGTATGGGTGGAATTAATGGAAGTCCCCTGACTTACCAAAGCAACTGAATCGGGATTTCGAAATCCTGTGGCACCATCGTTCCTCAAAAATAATTCCCATTGCTGCGTGGTGGGATTGTAAGTAACCTTGGTAGAGAGGTATTCGGCTCCGAAATCGCCATTCGCGACTAAAATGGGCGTAAAGTTGACTAATCCGCCTGAAAATCGAACCAATTTTACACTATCAAAAGAGCCTGATTGACCCAAAATAACGGCGTAACCTTTGGCCGTAGATAGGGTAGGGTTGGTGGTATCACATCCTAGAATTAATGCAACTCCGTACGAACCACTCGCAAAACCCGATGGATCGGTGCGTAATTGACGAAAATTAAAAACCCATTCTACCAGACCTGTATTTTGAGTGAAGGTGCTTTTGTAAGAGCTTCCCGAAAAATCGGTGTTGGAGTTGATAAACGAAAATGCCCAACCGTTCGCATTTGCAGAACCCGAAGCGTCGTTTGTGATATCCAAAAATCCACCATTGATTCGAGCACCAAAATCTATCCCAGATCGGTTTATTTTCCAAACACTTCCAGTGGCAATGGGGCTGATTGTAGAAAAAGTCCCACTTGAAGCAGGGGAAGAGAAATTTTCCTGAAAAACGGTAGTTTGAGCTTTAGAAATAAAGCCCGTTACTACCAAAAGAAAACACACTAAAATTAATCGTGCCATGTGAGTATGATTTTCGACGACACAAAGTAACAAATAATTTTTTGGTTAATGTTTAACTTTTTGTTGATTTGGCTTTTTTTACGTGAACATATCTTGAATTTTGGAGTGTTTAACAGCTGTATTATTTCGAAAAGTGACGTAACTTTGCAGCATGACAGACCGCCAGATTATTTTCTCCATGACCGGTGTTTCCAAAACGTTGAATACAGGAAAAACCATCTTAAAGGACATTTATTTATCATTCTATTACGGAGCCAAAATTGGAGTTCTCGGACTCAATGGTGCCGGAAAATCAACACTTCTAAAAATCATCGCCGGAGAAGACAAAAACTATTCGGGCGACGTGGTTTTTAATCAAAACTATAAAATTGGATACCTCCATCAGGAGCCTAAATTGGACGATTCCAAAACGGTGATGGAGATTGTGAAGGAAGGTGTACAACATTTCGTGGATACTTTAACGGAGTACGACGAAATCAATGAAAAATTCGGACTTCCTGAATACTATGAAGACGGCGATAAAATGGATCAACTCCTACGCCGCCAAGGAGAATTACAAGATATCATCGATGGAAATAACCTCTGGGAATTGGATAACCGTTTGGAAAAAGCCATGGACGCATTACGTTGTCCTGCGCCTGAAACACCCATCTCCATTCTATCTGGAGGTGAACGCCGTCGTGTAGCGCTTTGTCGCCTTCTTCTAAGCAATCCCGATATTTTGTTATTGGATGAACCGACCAACCATTTGGATGCTGAAAGTGTTCATTGGTTGGAGCAGTTCTTGGCCAATTTCCCAGGAACCGTTATTGCTGTTACCCACGATCGTTACTTCTTAGACAATGTTGCGGGCTGGATCTTAGAGTTGGACCGCGGTGAAGGAATTCCCTACCAAGGCAATTACACTTCATGGTTGGAGCAAAAAATGAAGCGTTTGGCTCAAGAAGAAAAACAGGAGTCTAAGCGTCAAAAAGCACTCGAACGAGAGTTGGAATGGGTGCGTATGGCTCCCAAAGCTCGTCAAGCCAAGTCCAAAGCCCGTTTGTCGGCCTACGAAAAAATGGCTTCCGAAGAATCCAGAGAAAAAGAACAAAAATTGGAATTGTACATCCCGCCTGGGCCACGTTTGGGCGATATGGTATTGCAATTTGATGGTGTTTCAAAGAAATACGGAGATCGCACTTTGTTTGAAAACCTAAATTTCAATATCCCTAAAGGCGCCATTGTTGGGGTGGTGGGCCCCAATGGAATGGGTAAAACAACCCTCTTCAAAATGATCATGGGCTTGGAAAATCCCGATTCTGGTGAAATTACTAGAGGCGAAACCGTTTCTATCTCCTATGTCGATCAATCCCACAAAGACCTTGATATGGAAAAATCGGTTTACGATGTGGTAAGCCAAGGGCTCGATAACGTTACTGTAGGAAATTTTGTGATGAACTCTCGAGCCTATCTCGGCCGATTTAATTTTTCCGGAAATGACCAAAGCAAAAAAGTAGGTGTCCTCTCCGGTGGCGAACGAAATCGTTTGCATTTGGCCATCACTTTGAAAGAAGGTGGAAACGTATTGTTGCTGGATGAGCCCACGAACGATATCGACGTAAATACACTTCGTGCCTTGGAAGAAGGTATTGAAAACTTCGCAGGTTGCGTGGTCGTTATCTCCCACGACCGTTGGTTCATCGACCGTATCGCAACACACATTCTCGCCTACGAAGGCGATGGACAAGTGGTATTCTTCGAAGGAAACTATTCTGATTACGAAGAATCGGCCAAAGAGCGAATGGGCGAATCCAAAAAATCTCGTTTCAAAAATATCAATTAATGAAGGTTTCACCACAATCACTCAAAAAGGCTGAGGATTTATTGCAGCATTGCGGATTGAAAGTTCGGTACGAAAAAGGTACCTTTCAATCGGGATACTGCATCATCCATCAATCCAAAGTGGTTGTGGTGAACAAATTTTTACCAGCGGAGGGAAAATTCAATGCACTTTTGGAAATTTTCAATCAGTTGAATATTCCATTAGAAGATATTCCGGAAGCGGATCGAAAATGGATTGAACCGTTGAAGCAATCCCAAATCACTTTTTGATGGAACGGATTTCGGTTAAGACCGTATTCTGGTTCCTCGTTATTTACCTCATTTCGTCGTTATTGTGGTGGACTTTCGAACATTTGCGTTCGAACGAAATGATGTTTGAAATCCAGAAAGAGCAACTTCAGTTGCAATGGAAGTATGAAAACATGCAAGGTAAAAATCCTTCGCCGCTGTGGTGGAAGGAGAAACTTATCGAAATTGAGGAGCGGCGCATCCGAAGAACCATTATGTTCATCACCGAAGGCGTCGTTTTTCTCGGATTTCTTTTGTGGGGAATTTTTCATCTGGCCAACAGTTTTGTTCAAAGCATTGCCCTAAAACGCAGACAGAATAATTTTCTTCTCAGTGTAACTCATGAGTTCAAAACGCCTCTCGCTGGTATCAAACTACTCAATCAAACGATGCTCAAGCGGGAATTGCCATCTGAACTTCAACATGAATTGCTCAATAAATCCAATCATGAAGTGACTCGCTTATCTCAATTGATTGATCAGGTGTTGGAAGCTGCTCGTTTGGACGCTTCTTTTCACTTGGAAAAAGAAAAAATCAATCTGAGCACCATTGTTGCTGAAACATTGGAAGATTTTGCTCAACGATTTGAAGATGGGGAATTTGAACTCGATAAAAAAATACAATCGGGTATCCACATCAACGGAAATGAAATGGCCATTCGCTCCATTCTTTCAAACCTCATCAATAATGCCATGAAATATTCGGCCGACGAAAAATTCTTGGGAGTTTCTTTAGAAATGACCGGAGATCACTGTTTGTTGAGGATTATCGATCGTGGAATTGGAATTTCTGAGGAAGAAAAAAGTAAATTGTTCCAAATGTTTTATCGAATTGGTTCTGAGGAAACTAGAACCACGCAGGGCACCGGTTTGGGTTTGTACCTTGTTCACCGTTTGGTAAAATTTTTAGGAGGATCTGTAGAAGTACGCAACAATTCACCAAAAGGAAGCATCTTTGAAATACGACTCCCTAAAGTCTGATCGATGCGCACCCGAATTTTATTAGTAGAAGATGAAGCCACGCTTCGCGACACCATTAAACTCAACCTAGAATTGGAAGGGTATGTGGTTCGTGCAGCATCAAACGCTTCCGAGGCATTTCAATATTTCCAAGAGGAAAGGTTCAACATCATCATTCTCGATGTGATGATGCCCGGCATGAGCGGATTGGATTTGAGTGAAAGGATTCGACTCGAAAACCGTGAAATCCCTATTTTATTTCTATCAGCTAAAGGAACTGCCGAGGATCGGGTAAAGGGTTTGAAAGCAGGTGGTAATGACTACCTGGCCAAGCCATTTAATTTGGAAGAGTTGTTGCTTCGGGTGGGAATTCTCATTCGAACTTCCCTGCAAGGAAACGAAAAAAAGATGGAAGTGCATCAATTTCAATTTGGTTCGAACTTCGTTAATTTTCAAACCATGGAAGCGAATACATCGAACGGACCGATTCAACTCACCAAAAGGGAATCCAGGTTGTTACAGCTTCTGGTAGATAAAAAGAACCAGGTGGTTTCTCGGGAAGAGATTCTTGAAAAGGTTTGGGGATACGACGTTTTCCCAAGCACCCGAACCATCGATAATTTCATTTTAAGTTTCCGTAAGTATTTCGAAGAAAATCCCAAGGAGCCCCAATTTTTTCACTCCGTTCGCGGAGTAGGTTACCGGTTTAACGAATAGAAAAAATTAGGGCCGCCCCATCCCGGAGCAGCCCACTCGTTGTATCTAACCCTTGTTCAGGGGGTTATTCGGTAATTTGCAACTTCGCCATTCGAATGGAACGACCCGTTGAGATTTGTACCAAATACATTCCAGATGGAAGGTGTTTCCAATCGAAAGATTCGGTGCTGTTGCCGCTGATGGCAATTTTTTCCAATACTTGAACTTTACCCATCATGTCAATCACTTGAATCGTGGCCGAGTTACCTTGGTTGGACTCAAATTGAATTTGTACATTTCCATTACTTGGGTTCGGATAAATTTGAATGGGGTTCAAATCCATGGCGATGGCCGACATGGGAGAATTCAATGCTGGACGGTAATCGGGATTTGAAAAGTCATAAGGACGAACCATCAAATTACCGTTGGTTTTCAACGTATCGTTACGTTGGCCGATGTACCCAAGAATATCAAAAGTTCTCCCAGAAGCAACTTCCCCAGCGCGGGTGCGGTAGTTAGCGATGATGTTGTTTTGAAAAAGCAAAGAGGTGTCGGGGCTGTTGGCAAGGGCGTTGTTTTCGCAAGCAACTCCATCCAACATAAATCCTGTAGCCCAATCGGAAATAACAGAGTTGATGATTTTTAGAGCAGAGTTTCTACGGATACGTGCGCCGCGGCGGAAAGCGGGATGAACGGTTGATGCATTGTTGCCGCGGAAAGGACCAATCATGGTAAAGTTCGAGAATGTTGCGCTGGTACGAGGCAAGAGGTAAGATCCGTTCGCGTCGTTGTCCGACTCAAATCCTTCGGATGTTGAAGCGCCGGAAGGCAAGGAATAAGATGGATCCGCAATTTGTGGATCACGAACGGACAAACCGAACTGTACTTTTCCGCTGTAACCGAAATCAGTATCAAAATCATCGTCCAAATTGCGGTAAGAAACCAAATATTTGGCATTAACTGTTCCCCCGTACCATTCGAAAGCATCGTCGTTTACGTAGGAAACTTGAATGTGATCAATTTGAGTTCCTGAACCAACAGCTCCCATGGTCAAACCGTTAATTTCTTTATTTTGAGCAAAAACGTAACCGCCGTATTCAATGCGAACGTAGCTCAAAATACCGCTATTGTCTAAATCATCATTTCCTCCATACATGTGCTCATTTACAGCAGCAAGACCTTCAATAAATCCGAACCCTTGGTTCATTCGCGCCTTTCCCAATAGAATTACACCACCCCAGTCGCCTAAAGTACGAGATCCAATAGGTTGATTCGAAGTGAAAACGATGGGGTTAGTGGCTGTTCCTTGAGCCAAAAGTTTTCCACCACGCTTTACCATTAAACTGCTATTTGCAACGGAATTATCGCCGCGGATGATGGTTCCCGGTTGAATGGTTAAGGTGACCAAGGAATCTACATAAACAACTCCCGACAATTTATAAACTTGGTTGGAAGTCCACGTGGTATTGCTTGAAATGGTTCCGCTGATTGTAACGGTCGTTGCGGGGTAGTTGGTCGAATCGGGAGTCCAATTGCACCAACCATCGGTCCACATGGCTGTTGGAGCTGGAGCAAAGGCTCCTTTGTACGAGGTAGGGTCAAAAAACTGACCTTTGGAAGCGAACGTTGCTGACAGCAACATAGCTAAAGTAAATAGTTTTTTCATAAACGCTTTTTGTTGATGCAAAATTTGAATTTTTACATGGCGTTTATGTAAAGCCAAATTTAAGATTCGGCCAATTTAAAGTTAACTTAGTGTAAACAAAGGGACCTTTGTGTTTAGTTCGGATCGGAAAGATGCAAAATGGGCGCAGCTTTAACCCAACATTCTTCGTATTCTTCCTCTGGATTACTCAAAAAAGTAATGGCACCACCTACGCCCATGCTCGCTTTTTGGGTATCTCTTTCAACCACCAAAGTGCGAATAACCACATTGAAATCGAAATCACCGTTGGGCTCGATGTAACCAATACTTCCGCTGTACAATCCTCTCGAAAAATGCTCCACTTCATCAATGATTTCCATTACCCTTCTTTTGGGTGCACCGGTCATGCTTCCCATTGGAAAAGCATCGAGCAATAAATCCAATCCTTTGTTTTCATCCAATAAAATGCCTTTGACCGTACTGATCATTTGATGAACCCTAGGGAAGGTGTACACTTCTTTAAGTTGAGGAACTTCTACCGAACCAGGCTGGCAAAACTTAGCCAAATCGTTCCGCATCAAATCAACAATCATGATGTGTTCGGCGTTTTCTTTCTCACTGCTTTTTAGTTCAGTCACCAATGCTTTATCGGAAGTTTCACACCTCCTGCGGGTGCCTTTGATGGGTTGAGAAATCACTTGGCTGCCTTTTTTTCGCAAATACCTTTCTGGACTGGCGCCCAATGCCCAAATCTCAGGGGTTTGGTAGAAATTGGCAAAAGGCATGGAGCTTCTTTCGTGCAAAGCGTAAAAAAACGACCAAGGATTGAAATCCTTTTGAATCTGTCCCTGAAAAGGAAAACAATAATTCAATTCGTAACAAGCGCCATTCCGTATGAATTCTTGAATTCTTCGGAGATCGTTCAAGTAATCTAATTTCGAAACTGCAGGCGAAAGCGAAAGCCAATCGGGGGAATAATCGGTCGATTTCCACGGTTGATCTTGCCATGATTTCCCTTTGAGCACTTGAATGATGCCCTCTTTCTTCTGCACCACCCAATCTGCTTTGATCCATTGCTGAAGAGGGTAGTTGGGAGAAGGAAATTGAGTTGTTAATCCGTGAATATTGTTTTTGAGGTCGTAACACAAATGTCCGAAATACCAATCGGGATTTTCTGTTACCGCTTGTTGAATGCTGGTATTTATTGGAGAATTCCCTGCTAAAAAAAGCCAATCTTGGGAATGGTAATCGATAGGTTGAGGGAAGGAAGATTCGGAAGATAAAAAAAACGATTGGTAGGGGAATTCTTTTGCTTGAATTTCAATGGCCAACCAATCGTTTTTCCGAATTTCCATGGGCAATTATCGAAGGATGGTTTGTTCCCGATCGGGTCCTACAGAAACGATGGAAATGGGAACTCCCGTTTCTGCTTCAATAAAACGAATGTAATCGGTGAGTTCTTTCGGGAAATCCGACTCTTTTCGGATGGTGGTGAGGTCGCTTTTCCAACCTGATAGCTTGGTGTAAACGGGTTTTGCATCCTCCAAATACAATGGGATTTCGTTGGTGGTTAATTCCCCAACTTGGTATCCGGTGCAAACCAAGATGTCCTCAAAAATGCTCAAAACATCGGCCTTCATCATGATGAGTTGGGTAACACCGTTGATGCGAATGGCATACTTGAGAGCTGGAAGATCCAGCCAACCGCAACGGCGTGCTCGGCCGGTGGTGGATCCAAATTCACGACCTTCTTTTCGCATGGCCTCGCCCACCTCGTCGTTCAATTCAGTAGGAAATGGACCGCTGCCCACTCGGGTGCAATAAGCTTTGAAAATGCCCATGACTTCTCCAATTCGATTGGGAGCAACGCCCAAACCGGTGCAAGCACCTGCGGTAACGGTATTGGAAGAGGTTACAAATGGGTAGGTCCCAAAGTCGATGTCTAGCATGGTGCCTTGAGCTCCTTCAGCCAAAACCGACTCGTTGTTTTTTAGTGCGGTGTCGATTTCCAAGGAGGAGTCAACCACGGGGAATTGCTTCAGGAAGTGAACGGCATCCCACCAGGCGTTTTCGTTCAATTCGATGCTTGGAATTTCGTTGAACGCCTGCAAAAATTCGTGGTGTTTTTGCTTCAATCGGTCGTAGCGCTCCTTCGCATCGGGTTGAAATAGATCTCCAAAACGCAAACCATTGCGCCCCGTTTTGTCCATGTATGTTGGGCCAATACCTTTCAGTGTTGAGCCAATTTTATCTTTCCCTTTTGCATGTTCGGATGCAGCATCCAGCAAGCGGTGGGTGGGTAAAATCAAATGCGCGCTGCGGGAGATGCGAAGTTTGGAGCGAACATCTACACCGGAGGCTTCCAATTGGTTGATTTCTTTTTGAAGAATGATGGGATCGATCACCACGCCATTCCCGATAATATTTAGGGTGTTATCCCTGAAAATTCCGCTTGGAATGGTGTGTAAAACGTATTTTTGTTGATTGAATTCCAGGGTGTGTCCGGCATTGGGTCCGCCTTGAAAACGAGAAACGATTTTGTAGTTGGGCGTAATAACGTCAACAATTTTTCCTTTTCCTTCGTCGCCCCATTGCAACCCGAGAAGTACATCTACTTTTTTCATGAAATTAGGTGTTCAGGGATTCAAATCCCTGGTTTGATTGATTTTTATCGTAATGTTCGCAAGTTCCGTTTTGTTGGAAGTTTTGGCAACTGGCGTAGAGATTAAGGCTATGATGTTTCACTTCCATTCCAAAGAGGTCGCCCATATCAGTTCTGGTTTCTTGGATGCGAGGGTCGCAAAATTCGGTTACCCGACTGCAATCCAAACAGATCAGATGGTCGTGTTGTTTAAAGCCGTAAGATCCTTCAAATTGGGCCATGTTCTTTCCAAACTGATGTTTGGTCACCAAATCACAAGCCAGCAATAAATCCAAGGTGTTGTATACCGTTGCTCGGGATACCCGGTAATTGCGAGCCTTCATCTTCTCGTAAAGTCCTTCCACATCAAAATGCTCTTTGAGGGAGTAAATTTCATCGAGTATAGCAAAGCGTTCGGGAGTTTTTCGGTGCCCGTTTTCCTCTAAATATTGGGTGAAAATCTTTTTTACGGTATCTTTTACCGATTCAGACATGCATCTGGAATTGAATGTCAAAAGTACAAAAAAAATCCCACCCCCAAGGGCAGGATGTCATTGACTTTTCAACGATTGTGGAAATGTGCATCAAATCCATAGCATGATGGCCGCCATGACCACCATGATGGAGTCCTCGATGATGGTGACTTTGGTCATGGGAAGATTGAAAACGGTTCCTAAACAAGCGCAAATGATTTTCTTTTTATTCATCACCGATTGCACCACGCCAATCAAGCCGGTACCCATGATGAGCAAGGTGAGGGCGTGGGGTAACCAGTCTAAATCGGAAACGTGATGGGGGAAAAAATCGAATAAGTAGGTCATGCCGAGGCCCAGCTCCAAGAAGGGATAGATCCACGCCCAACCCGGAATGGAGCGGGCTAGGGGGTCGTACATGGTGAAACTGCGCACGAAGCCCGCTAAATTCAGAAATTTAAAAAAGGAGAAAACGATGAAAAATCCGCCCATGAAGTACCCCATGATTTCCATTCCACTTTTTCCCCATCGAAGCCAGGGAAGGAATGCGGTGAAAACCAGAAGGAATAGGGTAATGAGGATGAGCGGCCAAAAAGAAGTGGAAGGTTTTTCTTCGGTTTCAAAACTTTTGGAGGTGTTGCTGATTTCTCCAGAACTTAGGGGAGGTTGGATTTTGAATTTGGAAGGAATCCATTGATTCAGTTGTTCATGGGAAACTTGGTCATGGATAATTCCTAGCACAGGAGGCATGAGGGAGACCTGAACGTTATCCTTTCCCAATTTCGGCGCCAACGCATTGTAGATATCGTTCACGCAGGTCATGCAGGTCATTCCTGAAATGGGGTAGATGGTCATGGTGTTTTTTTGAGGAACGATGGTTGAGGGGAAATGGTTCTCAAAAGAAAGAAGGAAAATTGGAATTTGGGAAAAGGTTTTGAATGAAGGGTGGTCGGGCCCTTCGATGCGGGGTCTCGATAATAATCCCGACTCGTCGGAAAAGGGTTCCTGAGCCTGCCGAAGGAATCGACCACCGACCGGTCCTCGAACCCTTCTCCCTTCGAGATTCCTCAGGGATCACTCAGGGACCATTTTTCGACCGAAGGGAGAAGGGAACAAAACGGTGCCTTCGAGGCCCTCAGGCTCCGCCCGGTCCTCGAGTGATTCGACCGAAGGGAGAATTGTACCGAGAGGCCGGTGAACGGAAGCGGGGTCTCCCCACCTCCAACAAAAAAGCCCCGACATTCGTCGGGGCTTTTTTGTTAGGTTTTGATCTGAATCGTTATACCATCAACAGCATGCGTGCGGGATCTTCCAAAAGCTCCTTCACGCGAACCAAGAAGCTCACGCTTTCTTTTCCGTCGATGATACGGTGATCGTAACTCAAGGCCACGTACATGATGGGGCGAATTTCTACGTTTCCGTTGATGGCCACCGGGCGGTCAACGATGTTGTGCATGCCCAAAATAGCACTTTGAGGTGGGTTAATGATGGGCGTAGACAACATGGAACCGAAAACTCCTCCGTTGGTGATGGAGAACGTTCCACCGCTCATTTCGTCGATGCTCAACTTCCCGTCGCGGGCGCGAAGCGCCAAACGCTTGATTTCTTTTTCGATTCCATCTAAGGAAAGATCTTCGGCATTGCGGATGACGGGAACCATCAATCCTTTTTCCGTACTTACCGCAATGCTTACATCGCAATAGCTGTGGTATCGAACTTCATCTCCATTGATTTGAGCATTCACGGCTGGGAATTCCTGCAAGGCCATGCAAACGGCTTTGGTGAAAAAGCTCATGAATCCCAATCCAATTTGGTGCTTTTCTTTGAATGCATCTTTGTATTTAGAGCGCAAATCCATCAAAGGCTTCATATCAACCTCGTTAAAGGTGGTGAGCATGGCCGTTTCGTTTTTCACGGCTACCAATCGCTTGGCAATGGTTTGACGCAATTTGCTCATTTTCTCATCGCGGGTGGTGCGCTCGCCAGAAGTGGCAGGTGCTGCTTCTGCTTTTGGAGCGGCCGCTGCGGGGGCCGGTTGCGCCTTCATGGCATCTTCTTTGGTGATGCGGCCATCGCGTCCGGAGCCGGAAACGGCGGAAGCATCCATTCCTTTTTCAGCTAGAATTTTGGAGGCTGCGGGGGAAGGCGAACCTTTGGCGTAACTATCGGAAGCGGCAGCAGGAGCCGCAACAACGGCTTCTGGAGCTTTTTCAGCTACCGGCGCTGGAGCAGCCGAAGCTGCGGGGGCAGCGCCTTCTTCAATGGTGCAAAACAAATCGCCAATGTTAAGGTCGGCGCCTTCTTCAGCAACAATGTGCAAAATGCCCGATTTTTCAGCATTGAGCTCCATGGTCGCCTTGTCGGTTTCCACTTCGCACAACGCGTCGTCCATGTTTACAAATTCACCATCTTTCTTCAACCAAGTAGCGATGCGTACCTCGGAAATCGACTCTCCCAAGGCGGGAATTTTCATTTCAAGTGCCATGACTTTTTACAAATTTGTGCAAAGATACATTTATTTTCCGGCTCTTCGGTGACTTCCATCGCCTTTTACGATGTTGTAAAACAAAACACCTAAAACAGCTACCCCAGCACAAACCAAGAGAATGCTATCGGTTTTCAAATAAAGAAAAGAGAGCAACCCCAAACTTCCGAAAATGGTGAGAATGCCCAATACAATTTTTTGATATTCCTTCAATTTCATATCATTGGTATTGAAAAGATATGTTTTGAATCAAATCGGTATGAAGGCTTTTCGCTACCGGACACGTTGTTCCAACGAGTTCAAGAATGGAGCGATGGTCCTCCGCAATAGAAGCCGGTAACACCACAGCAACATCAATTTGAATAATTCTCCGAGGAGCCGTACCCATGTGTTTGGTAATGCTTACCCGAGCGCCATCCATGGAAATGCCCAAGGAATCGGCTTTGATGCCCATAACGGTAAGCATGCAAGAACCAAGTCCGGTCGCCACCAAATCGGTCGGAGAAAACGCTTCTCCTTTTCCGTGGTTGTCGATTGGAGCATCGGTCATGACTTCGTTTCCACTTTGGAGATGGGTCATCACGGTCCGCAATTGTCCGGGGTAAAAAATGGTAGAGGTTGCCATAGTTAAGGATTTAATTTTTTGATGATGGAAGCATGTTCGGGAAAGGCTTCCAATAAATCGGTTTGTTCAAGAATTTCAAAGTCTTTAAAGTCGAAGCCAGGCGCTACCACACAGCTCACCAAGGCCCAGCCTCCCGGCTCTTCCACTTCCGAGCCGAAAACAGTATGCGCCGGTACCCAACCCTGATAGGGATGATCCCCACCCAAAACCATCGTTTGATGTCCGTTTTCCGGGGATAGGGTGTGGATGCTGATGGGAGATCCAGCATGAAAAAACCACAATTCATCGAAAGCGATGCGGTGGAATTTGGATGGATTTCCGTGTTCGAGTAAAAAATAAATGGAAGTAGCGAAGGAACGAATTCCACCAGAGGTGAGTCCCAAATCTTCGGCGGGAATTCCACCTTCTGAGCGATAAACTTCACGGTAATACCCGCCTTCTGGATGGGGAATCAATTCCAATTGTTCAACCCATTTTTTCATCGTTTCCATCATCCTTTCAACATTCGCTCTTTCAATTCCATAATTTGGTCGGTTGCCCGTTTGAACAACTTATTTCGGTGACGTTCTGAAACACCACTGATCATGGTCGACTTTCGAATTAAACCATCCATCCATCGTTTTGTTTCTTCATAAAATTTTCGGTGGGAGGTGCTGATGGAATTAAAGGTATTCACACTTTTAAATACCATTTGAGTGGTGTGCATGTCGACCAAAATGGTATTGGTACTGATCATCAAATCGCTCAAATACATTTCTAAATTTGGTTGTTGGTCGGCAGATTTCGAGTTTTTGCCGGCGCAAGCTTTGAGAAACTGTACGGTTTCCAACAATTGATCGCAAAGTATGGCACCAATTTGAGGTTCCATCATATCGCTTTCCCAGTAGTATTCAATTTGACGAAGGGTGGAGGTAAAGGTGTCTTCCGGATAAACCTCGATGCAATGAATCTGGCCGTAGATGTCAAAAATTTTTCGGCAGGTGGCAACCAATTCTTCCCGAACTAATCCCGGTGTGAAGTTTTTTTCTTGAAATCGTTCATCATCCAAGATGGATTTTTTCCAGAAGAAGAGTTTGAACTCAGTTAATTCAGGAAACATGAAATAGTAAAAGAGCGGAATATCTTCGGTGGCGTAGTAAATTTTTCCTTTGGCTTGATGAATGCTTTGTAGGGCGCCAAGAACATTTTTCAAATATTCTTCCGTGTTATTTTCTTCTTCGGAAAGGAGGGTAAAATGAAAAACAGCCTGTGACGTAGTTTCTGGCCCTGAAATATCCAATGGAATACGGAAATGCGAACAGATTTTTACGTATTCGTCCATGGAAATCGCAGTTTCACACCGCAATCGGCGGTAGGCACTGTCGTTACTTACCTCCAATAAATCGGCCAAAATATCCACCAGTTTCTGATTCGTCGGTGTGGCCGATTTTAGCTTCTCTACAAATTGTGCCTGTTTTTCAAATCGAACATCCATGTTCAAATCTAGATATTTTTTTTTGCGATTTTTGCAAAAATTAAATTTTTATTTGGGGATTTTTGCAATTTTCTTCTTTTATTTTTTATGTTTTTGGTAAAATTTCCGAAAGCGATTGAATAATGATCCCAATTGCTTTTTTTTGAAAAAAAAACCGGAATCCCATTCTTTTTTTCCGTTTTATTCCTCAAATTTCTATTCCCACATTTGCAAAACAAACTTCATAAAACATGAAAACATTGCAAAAGAAATTGAAAATCGGAATCATTTGGGGAATGGTTCTGTTCGGGTCGATTCAATGGTCTATGGCCCAACGGGCTGCCTTAGTATCCATCGACCTGCGTGGAATGGCGGGAATGGATTCTTCCATGATCGCTCAAATTGCTAGAACGGAAGCATCCAAAGTCGTTTCCTTCGAAATGATGGATCGCTACGATATCGAAGAAATTCTTCGTCAGAAAAGTACCTCTAATGAACCCTGTTACAGCAAAACGTGTTTGGTGAATCAGGGAAAAATTTTGGGAGCCCAAATCATGATCACCGGAACAGTAGAGCGTTTGGGCAATAAAATTTCGGTGAATCTTCGCGAGATTTCGGTGAACGAAGACAAAATTACCAAGACCTACGTTGAAGAGTATTTGTATCTCCCCTCCGAGTTGAATCGCATCTTTCGGGTGAGTTTCAACTCCATGTACGGAAAAACCGTTGACGGGGTAGAGTTGAAAAGTCTCACAGATCCCACTTATTTACCAGGCGGTAGCAACAATCCCGAATCCATCATTTTAAAAACCGCCGGACCACGATTTGGATTCACTGGGTTTACTGGTAGAGCTGCCGAGTACATTCAACGTCCGAAAGTAGATGGAGGTTTAGAAGGAATTCCAGTCATGTTTCAATTTGGTTATCAATTTGAAAAGCAATACCTCAACGAAGGGAATTTTCAGGGATTGCTCGAGTTTATTCCCATGATTACCGGTGCTGATCAAGGACAATTCATTCCTTCATTCTCCTTGTTGAATGGGTTTAGAAGTCAGAAAACAGGATTGGAAATCGCATTTGGACCTTCGTTTTCATTCAGCAAAGTTGCCGAAGGATACACCGATTCATCCGGTACTTGGAGGTTCGCTTATTTCGCCCCAGCTCCGTACCAATTGGAAGAACGTTTGGATTCTCGTGGAACTACCCGTTTAAACCCAAGTTTTATTATTGGAGTTGGAAAAACATTCAAGAAAGGTCGAATGAATATGCCGGTGAATGCTTGGGTTCGTCCTTCCAAATCTAGCACCCAATTCGGTGTAAGTTGGGGTTTCAACGTACAGAAAGCAAAAGTTAAAGCGGTAAATAATTTCCAATAATCTTTCAAAACAAAAAGATCTAACTAACCATGAAAAGAAAAACCTGCCCCACAGGTTTTGGGTCGCCTCATCGAGGCGGCCTTTTTTTTGTCTTTGTAAAAGGTCGGTCGCTAATTTTCTCAGTTTTCTTTCCTATTTTTCCCCCATGAAGAAATTTTGGTTTTCAACGCTGTTATCCCTCGGAGTTTTTACATCAAATGCTCAACCCAATCGATGGAACAACGGTCCAAGAGATGATCGTTCTACGTGGTTTGCCATAACCCATGCTACCATTCAAGTTTCACCTAAAGTTCAAATCAAAGATGCAACAATGGTTTTTCGTGACGGTAAAATCGTGGAGATTGGAAAAGAAATTAAACTTCCCGCCGGTGCCGTAATAAAAGATGTTGCCGGTGCCATGGTTTATCCCGCGTTCATCGATGCGTGGAGCACGTATGGCGTTGAAGTGCCTTCCGGAAGTGCTGCCCGTGGACGAGGACAACAACATGCGCCCGAACGACCCGGTGCCTTCGCGGTAAACGATGCCATTCGTACCGATCAAAAAGCGGCTGATTTTTTTCGATTCCAATCCGACAAGGCCGAGCGCTTTCGAAAGATGGGCATTGGCCTCACAGCAACGTTTGTAGAGGATGGAATTGCTCGCGGAACTTCGGCTGCAGTTTTTACCGGAATCGGAGAAGAAACCCAATTGCTTTTTCATCCTTCCGTAAGTCGACATTTCTCCCTCAACAAAGGCTCCTCCAAGGAAGATTACCCCGAATCGCTCATGGGACAAATCGCGTTGTTGCGCCAAACCCGTGCCGATGCGTTGTGGTACCAAAATACCAAACCTGCCTTCCGTGATTTGGCTCTGGAAGCCTGGATTGCCACCGAAAATTTGACCGATTTTTTTGAAACCCGCGGAGAATACGATGCTTTGCGTTTAGCTGAACTGGCCAAAGAATGGAAAAGACCAGCCGTGATCAAAGCTCAAGGAAATGAATACCAATTCATGACAAGTTTGAAAAATTACCCGGGAAATACCTACATCCTTCCATTAACCTTTCCCGATGCAAAAGATGTTGAGCATCCCTTAGATGCTCAGAATGTTACGCTTAGCGAAATGAAACATTGGGAATTGGCACCGTCCAATCCGGCTGCCTTCGCTAAAAATCAAATTCCATTCGCATTCACCACTTCCGGTTTGAAACCCGGAGAAGATGTTTTTGCAGCGGTTCGTTTGGCCCTTCAATATGGACTTTCCTACGAGTCGGCCCTTTCGGCTTGGACCACCGTTCCTGCTTCTATCTTGGGGTTACAATCCAGCATCGGAACGTTGGAAAAAGGAAAAATTGCTAGTTTCATGATTGTTACCGATTCACTTTTCTTAGAGAATTCGAAAATTCAAGAACTGTGGGTCAATGGTAAATCGTTTTCTTTAAATACCATCGATTCTTTACTTCCAAAGGGTAAATACACCCTAAATTGGGGAAGTAAATCGTACAAAGCAGAGATCAATTCCGGCACATCATTATCTGGGAAAATTTGGATGGATTCCACCTCCACCGATTTTTCTTGGCAACATTTTCAAGGAAACTTCAACGGGAGCGTTACGCTTCAGAAAAAATCGTTTCGATTGTACGGCTGGTTGAATAACAACGGTTTAGACGGGAAAGCCACCGCCGAGGATGGATCTGAAATCCCGTTTTCCTTGGTATGGAAAGAAGCCTCCTCCCCCGATACTTCCACCAAAACTCGAAAATCTTTGATGTCATTCAAAGACGCGTCCCCTTCGTTTTTCCCGCAAATGGGATTAGGTGCCACCAAGCCTTGGTCGGAACAGCCGCAACTCAACGCCAGAATCAACAATGTGACCATTTGGAGCATGGGAAAAGATTCGGTTTTTGTGGGCGATGTCTTGATTCGCCAAGGGAAAATTGTTCGAGTTGGTCGCTTAGGTGATGTGGAAGATGTTGAAATGGTGATCGATGGAACCGGAAAACACCTCACTCCCGGGTTGATCGACGAACATAGCCACATTGCCATTACCCGGGGAGTAAACGAAGGAACAAGAAACGTAACTTCGGAATGCGACATCGACGATGCCTTAGATTGTTCCGACATCAACATTTACCGTCAGTTATCGGGTGGGGTAACCACTTCCCATTTGTTGCACGGTTCGGCCAACCCCATTGGAGGTCAAACCGCTTTGATCAAGCTGCGTTGGGGTGCTACATCTCCCTTTGAATTGCGTTTTCAAGGCGCCGATCCCTTCATCAAATTTGCTTTGGGTGAAAACGTGAAGCAAAGCAACTGGGGAATGAGTCCAAAAACCAGGTACCCTCAAAGTCGAATGGGCGTAGAACAAGTGTATTTTGATGCTTTTTCTCGCGCCAAAGAATACGAAGCTGCCCGCAAGAAATGGATGGCCAACGGAAGTAAAAAAGAATTGGAGCCTCGACCCGATTACACCCTCGAAACCTTGGTTCGAATCCTCAATAACAAAGAATTCATCACGTGCCACTCTTACGTTCAAAGTGAAATCAATATGCTGATGCACGTGGCTGATTCGATCGGATTTAAAGTAAATACCTTCACCCACGTGTTGGAAGGCTATAAAGTTGCCAAAGAATTGAAAGCCCACGACGCATACGCCTCCACCTTTTCCGATTGGTGGGCGTACAAGTACGAAGTGGTGGATGCTATTCCTCATAACGCAGCTTTGTTAACCCAAGCAGGCGTGGTGACGTGCATCAATTCCGACGATGCTGAAATGGCCCGCCGATTGAACCAAGAAGCAGCCAAAACCATCAAGTACGGCGGGTTAACTCCCGTTCAGGCTTTGGCCACTGTTACCCTAAATCCAGCTAAAGCATTGCATATCGATGGAAAAGTGGGAAGCATTGAGGTCGGCAAAGATGCCGATTTGGTTCTTTGGAGCCACAACCCTTTGAGCATTGATGCGAAAGTTGAGATGACGTTGGTGGATGGAAAAATGGCGTTTAACAAACAGGAAGATGCCAAAAATCAAACGAGAATGCAAGCCGAACGCCAGCGATTGATTTTGAAAATGCTGGAGGCGAAAAAAGGAGGAAAACCCACTTCCAAGCCCGTGGTGAAGGAAAAGAGATTGTACCACTGCGATACGATTGGCGATTGATGAATCCGGTTTTGGTGGAGCAGTGGAGGGGGAATTTGGTTGAAACCCTTCACCGAGGGGCCGTTTGCGTGGGGGATGCCGAGGGAAATGTGGTGTTTTCAACGGGAGATATCCACCAAAAAACGTATCCCCGCTCGGCCTTAAAATTCTTGCAGCACTTGGTGCTTTTGGAGAGCGGAGCGGCCGAACATTTTCAGTTTTCCCTGGCAGAAATAGCCTTGATGGCCGGTTCCCATAACGGAGAATTCCATCATCTAGAAACAGCTCAATCCATCCTTCAAAAAATAGGTTTGGGCGAATCGCATTTGCAATGCGGTGCTCATCCTCCGTTTTGGCCGGCCGAGGCCGAACGGTTTTTCCGACAGAATCGAACGGCCAATCAACTGTTCAATAATTGCTCGGGCAAACACGCCGGATTTTTGGCTGCTTGCATTTTCCTCGGTTATCCCCTTGAAAACTATCTAGATCCCGAGCATCCGCTCCAACAAAAGATCTTGAAAAAAGTCATGGAATTTTGCAACATCAGCGAGGTTCCCCCCGTTGCTATCGATGGATGTTCGGCACCGATTTGGGGGTTGAGCATTTACGAGCAAGCCGTAGGTTACGCTCAGTTGGTGCACCAAAGTGGGTTCGAGCATGCTACTGGGAAAGCCTGCCGTGTGTTGTTGGAGGCCGTTTCGGCCCATCCGGAAATGGTAGCAGGAACCGATCGCTACGACACCGAAATGATGCAGTTGTTGGGCGATCGGGTGGTGGGAAAGGTGGGAGCAGAAGGAATCTTCTGCCTGGGATTTCGACGTAAAAATTGGGGAGCCTGCATAAAAATCGACGATGGAAAAATGCTTCCTCAGTACCTCATCGCACAAGAATTATTGAATCATTTCGAGGAATTAACCGATTTTGAACGGACTGCCTTGAAAAAATGGAACGATCTTCCTGTGGTAAATTGGAAAGGAATTCGTACGGGTGAACATCGTTCGAAGTTATCTTTGCCGCGTGAATAACATCTTGGATTTAAAGCCCGTTTTGCACGGCCCTTCGAAAAATTTTTTCATCACCACCCACCACAAACCCGACGGCGATGCCATGGGTTCTTCTTTGGGTTTGTACCATTATTTAAAGAAATTGGGGCATCAGCCCACGGTGGTTACCCCCAACGATTACGGATCTTTTCTCTTTTTCCTTCCCGGTGAAAAATCCGTTATCCAGTACGAATCCGATCCTCAGCAGGCTTTTTCGGCCTTGAAGGATTGCGATTACATCTTCTGTTTGGATTTTAATCGGCTTTCGAGAATCAATGAATTGGGCGATGCCGTTCGTGCCGCGCAGCAACCGAAAATCATGATTGATCACCATTTGGAGCCAGAAGATTTTGCACAATTTCAATTGCACGATTCCAAGGCGGCCGCCACGGCGGAATTGATCTTTCAATTGATGGTTTTGATGGGTGATTTGCACTTGATGGATGCCGAAATTGGAACGTGTTTGTACACCGGAATCATGACCGATACCGGTTCCTTCCGATTTGCTTCTACTTCGGCGGAAATTCATCGAACCATTGCATTTTTGAAGGAATCTGGGGTAGATCATGTGAAAATTCACGAAGCCATTAACGACAGTTGGAGTTTCCGTAGATTGCAATTTATGGGGTACGTTTTGGCGAATAAACTCCAATATCTTCCTGAAAAGAAAACGGCTTATATTACCATTACTGCCCAGGAATTGTTGGACTATGATGTTCAGACAGGAGATACCGAAGGCCTGGTGAATTATGCGTTGAGCATTGAAGGAGTGAAATTTGCGGCACTGATGGTTGATCGTACCGTTATGGTGAAGATTAGTTTCCGAAGTAAAGGAACGGTTCCCGCGAATGAATTTTCGGCCATGCATTTTAAAGGGGGCGGACATTTAAACGCAGCTGGTGGACAAAGTTCGGAATCCTTAGAATTGACTGAAAGGCGTTTTTTAGAAGCATTGGAAAACTTTTACCCTCAAATCATTCGCGATGAAAAGCATTAACATTTGGTGGCTCATCGGAGCCCTTTTCTTGGGAAGTTGCGGCTCGAAAACGGAATCAGCAAGTCCAAAAGACGATGGATTTCGAGCCGATGAAAGTGGATATAAAATCAAGATTCATCGAAAAGGAAATGGGAAATCGCCCCAGGTGGGAGATTTAATTCAGTTGGTTTGGAAGCAGAGTTACCAAGATTCGGTGATGCGAAATGCAAACGAAGAATTAACCATTCAATTGACCAATCCGGAATTTCATGGGGATTTATTTCAGGCCCTTTTGGGTTTGAAAGAGGGCGATAGTGCCAGCATTTTGGTTCCGGTAGATTCGTTGCTGAACTCAGAGAAATACCGGAAAGCGGGGCTTTCAAAACTGTTTAAACCCAAAACCTTCATTCGAAACGAAGTGGTGATTCACCGCATTTACAACGAGGACCAATTGTTGGCCGATACCATGAAACTTCGGCATCCGGATGTAGCCATGGATCCCCAAGGGTTTTACGTGGTTTATTTGAAAAAAGGAAGTGGTCCATTTGCAAAAATGGGCAACAAAATCAAAGTGAAGCAGGTGGGAAGCATGTTGGATGGAACGTTGTTCTCTACCACCGATGCCGTTATTGCCAAAGACGGTGGCATTTTTAATCCGGCCATCGAGTACGGTCCCATCGAGTTGGAGGTAGGGAACAAAAATTACCCGCCCGGCTGGAATCGGTTGTTTCCACTTCTGCGGAAGGGCGATCGGGTACAGGTGTATTTCCCCAGTTATTTGATGTTTGGACCGAAGGGAGAACCTTTTTACGGAGTTCCTCCATTCACGTCGGTCATCTACGAATTTGAAATTCTCGACTTACAATGAAAACCTTTTTTCTAGGAATGTGCGGCGCGTTGATGCTATTCGGTTGCACTTCTTCGGTGCCTGAAAACGCTGAAAAAAAAGAAGAAACGCGTACGTTGAAAAACGGGGTGGTGATTCATTACGTTCACAAAGGAAGCGGTACGGCTGCTATTCCGGGGGAATTTGTTCAGATGGATTTGGAAGGCATGCTGAAAAAAGATTCTTCCATTTTCCGTTCCAGCCTTCAGCAGAAAAAAGAAATGATTTACCCCGTGGGAGAAGGCACCGTTTGCCAAGGCGTAGAATCAGCTTTGGAGGTGTTGGTTCCTGGGGATGAAGTGTGGTTGGAAGTACCGGCCTCTGAAGGATTTGGAAGTATGGGCATTGGAGCGATTCCACCCAATTCCGATTTGTTGTTTCATGTGTGGTTGCGGGAAGTATATCGTCCGCAATCGCCGCCTAAATGGGATTTTTCTACGGCAAGAAACGAGGATTTGCAACCGGGATTGGAGGTTTGGAAGGTGAGGGAGGGCATGTCTCCCTACGCCCGGTCTGGGAATACGGTCTTGTCGCACTTTGCCATTTACCGGGCGAAAGACAGCGTATTGCTGCGCACGAGTTACACGGATGGGCGGCCAGCAGCTTGGCAAGTGGGTATTGGGCAGTTCCCGCCCGGAGTGGAGGAAGTCTTAACGAAATGCGGAAAGGGCGGGAAATTCCGCGTTCGAGTTTCTGGGAAACAAACGTATCAAAAATCGGAGATGTCGGAAATTCCTTCCCAAATGCCGCTCATCATCGATATGGAAGTGTTTGGAATTAAATAAACATCACCCTCATGAAAGTTTTTTCTATTTCAGTCTTGTTGATTTTTTCTTTTGGTTGCTCTGAAAAACCCCTTGCACCGTCCGAAAATAGAGCGATTTCAACCTATTCCATCGATTCCGGAATTCCCAAGGATCGGGCTCAGGAAATCATTTGCAAT
>JACCEC012547435.1_pt1 | contig 33782 bp, 31 predicted proteins | sample 7450121 | NCBI WGS metagenome assembly JACCEC01 (sample SAMN15323455, study PRJNA562643) | freshwater metagenome | isolation source: river surface water | place: USA:Blue River Watershed | collected 2017-08-18 | reverse complement strand
TGCGCACCCAGGGCGTGGGGCCCCTGCGCGTGTTCGCCTACGCCACCTTGCCGCAGGTGCTGCCGCAGCTCATGAGCTACACGCTGTACCGCTGGGAGAACAACATCCGCGCCGCTGCCGTGCTGGGTGTAGTGGGTGCGGGGGGCTTGGGCCAGTTGCTGTCCTTCCACATGGGCCTGTTCCACATGAACAAGACCGCCACCATCCTGGGAGCGATGCTGTTGATGGTGGCCTGCGTGGATGCGCTGAGCTTTGCAGCGCGACGCGGGTTGACGCGTTGATTCAGGGTGAAACGCGCATGGCTTCGTACGACGTTTTCGCCTCGAGCGCTATTTTGAGAAAGCACCCCCACGTATGACTCGCAAAGCCCTCTGGTGGTTTGTCTTCACATCCTTGGTTTTGATCGGACCCAGCATGGCGCAAACTGTCAGCGAACCCCCTTACACCCTGGTGAAAAACGAGCCGCCGTTTGAAGTGCGCGATTACGGTGTGCTCACGGTCGCTGAGACCCTGGTCGAGGGCGACTTTGACATCGCAGGCAGCCAGGGGTTTCGCCGCGTCGCCGGGTACATCTTTGGAAAAAATCAGAACGCCCAGGGCGAGAGCGAAAAAATCGCGATGACCGCACCCGTAACCATGGAGGCGCAAAACCAGCAGTGGCGCATGCATTTCGTCATGCCCCAGGGCATGACCTTGGTTAACTTGCCCAAGCCGATCGACGCCAGCGTGCAATTGCGTGAGGTGCCCGCACAGCGCATGGCTGCGGTGCGCTTCAGTGGATTGACCACGGCCGCCAGCATCGAGCGACAGACCCAAAGGCTCAAAGACTGGCTAGGCCGCAACCACTTGGCGTATGAAGACCGGCCCCAACTGGCGCGTTACAACGATCCGTTCACCCTGCCGTGGAACCGGCGCAATGAAATCTTGATTCCCTTGAAAGGGATGTGAGACAGGGCCGACTCAGAGATCGCCACCGAGCCAATCGTCGGCAGCATCGAGCAGCAGCCTACCTGCGACGACGCCAGCCGCAGCGCCCAGACCCACGCCGACGCCCAGGACACTCGCCTGAGCCAGCAGGCCACGGCCCCAGGTATCGCTGCGATCGCCTGACGCTGGGCGAGCCTGGGGGGCGGCGCGGTCGCTGTCCTGCGAAGCCTCTGGGGTCGGGTGGGAGCCCTGAAGATCCGCGATGCGGGTTTGCGCCGCCTGCAATGCGGACTCCAGCGCCATCGCGCGCTGAACGAGCAGGTACAGCGCATCGGGCTGGCGTGCACAGTGCGCCAGGATCAGGGTCTCGGCGGCGAAGTCCTTCTCGTGGGCGCGTGTTCGCAGCAGCGGCCCGAGGAACTGCAGCAATTGGTCTCGTTCGTGTCGGTTCATACGTTGGCACGGATTCGTTAGAAGCCTATTAGCCGGTCATTGAAATAGTGATCAAACGCCGGGTTTGAAGCGGAGGTATCTGGCGCCGACGAAGTCAAACGACGTACTGGCGCCACTCCGATACTCAGGAGTATGGCTCAGGGTCTTTTCCATGGGCACGCTACAGTCACGGACTTCGATTTGAATTTCTAATTTGTCTGGAAGCCAACGTGCCTGCCTTTCTCCTGCGCATTCGCTCCGTCCTCCTGGCCCTGTCGCTCCTGTGCGTCGTCACGCTGGCGAGATCCCAGGGCTTTCAGTTCATCGCCTTGGGGGACTTGCCCTACGGCCCGGCGTCGCAGGCGCCTTATCGGGCGCTGATCGACCGCATTAACCAACTGGCGCCTGCTTTTTCGGTCCATGTGGGCGATATCAAGTCGGGTTCCACGTTGTGCAGCGATGAGGAATTCGCCGCCCAGTGGGCCCATTTCCAGCGCTACACCGGCGCGGTGGTGTACACCCCGGGCGACAACGAGTGGACCGATTGCCATCGCGCCAACAATGGCGCCCATGACCCGCTGGAGCGCCTGGCCGCTCTGCGACAGCGCTTTTTCACCGAGGGGCGCTCCTTGGGTCAGCGCCCGATTGCGGTGGAGAACCAGTCCCGGCAGCAGCCTGCGCACGTACGCTACGTGGAGAACCAGCGCTGGCAGCACCTGGGTGTGATGTTCGCGACGGTGCATGTGGTCGGGAGCAACAACAATTTCGAGGTTCGTGACCCTGCGGCCGTGCGGGAATTCTTCGATCGTGATGCCGCTAACGTGGCCTGGCTGGAGTCCACCTTCGAGCAGGCCCGCCGGGCCAACGCGCAGGCGGTGGTGGTGGCGCTGCAGGCCGATATGTTTGAAAGCCGCTCCGTCTGGGAGGACTTTCCCTCGTCATCGGGCTTTCGCCGTGTGATCGGTGAGACCTTGCTGCCGCTGGCGCGCCAGTGGGGCAAGCCCGTCCTGGTCGTTCACGGCGACACGCACCGCTTTCGGATTGACCAGCCGTTCACCCTGGACAAGAAGCCGCTTGCCAATATCACCCGCTTGATCGTTCCCGGCGGGAGTGACGTACGGGCGGTACGTGTGACCGTTCAAGCGGGCGGGCGCTTCGTGTTCGAGGTCGTGGAGCCGAACGCTTCAGCCAGCCCGTAAGGTCGCCCAGGCCCCTCCGGCGTTGGGGCTCCTGTCTGACACCCCGTGGGTCCGGACGCTCCGAGCATACGCAGTGTGCCCCTGAGCGAAGCCGACCCTTCCCAGCCCGCGTCCAGCGGTTCCCGACAAGCCGAGATCCACGAAGCCTGGCTGACCTCGTCCACGCCCAGTCTCGTGGCGCTGGCTTCGGGGGCCACGCACGCCTTGCTGGCCACCAATGCCGCGTTTGAAGCGTTCTTTGGCTGGCGATGGGGCGATCCGCGGACCTTGCTGAATCTCTTTCACTTTGAAGAGGGGCAAGACCTGTCCCAGATGACCGATGAGGTGTTGCGCACGGGCGCGCCGACCTCCAGCAATGCGCGCAGCGTGCGATTGGCCGATCCCAGCGGCGTTTATTCCGCAACGGTGCTGATGGACTTCACCTGCTTCCTGATGAGCCTGAGCGATGGCAAGACGCCTGCCGTTCTGGTTCATGCCCGTCTGAGTTCTTCTGCGCGTCAGGTCGCCGTAGCTCCGGCGTCTGTCGAGCCGGCGCCGACGTTCCTGCAGGTCCCCTCGATGGATCAGGATCGGCTGGCGCTGGCGCTGGAGGCGGTGAAGATGGGGGTGTGGGAGTGGAATCCGATCTCGGGTGTCGCGGTCTGGAATTCGCAGATGTATCTGCTGGTCGGCATCCCGGTCCAGAGTGTCGAGCCCACGGTGGCGATCTTCATGTCGACGGTCCATCCCGGCGACAGGGCCGCCATGAGCAGCCAGCTGGCCGAGTGCGTGGCGGGGAAGGCGGAGTTGTCGATCGAGTTTCGCGTGATACGCGCGGACACGGGGGAGGAGCGCTGGCTGGCCAGCCGGGGGCGTACCCGCTTTGGCGCGGACGGTAAGGCGGTGGTGCTGCACGGGGTCAGCTTCGACATCACGGAGCGCATTCGCAATGAACAGCGGATACGCTCGATCAATCAGCGCCGCGCGGAGTTTCTGGCTGTCCTGGGCCATGAGTTGCGCAACCCCCTGGCCCCTTTGCTCTATTTGGCCACAACGATGGAGTCCTCGGCACCAAGCACGACCGATTCGGTGCAGACGGCCCAGATCATCAAGCGGCAGGTTCTGCAGCTGACTCGGCTGGTCGACGATCTGCTGGAGGTCTCGCGGATCGAGCAAGGCAAGATCGAGCTTCGGCGACAGCGCATGGCTGTGGAGGAAGCGGTACGAGATGCTGTGGACGCGGTGTTGCCGGGCATCCACCAGCGTCGCCAGCAATTGAAGTCGCAGGTTGCATCCGGCCTGGTGCTCGATGCCGACCCGACCCGGATGACCCAGGTCATCAGCAACTTGCTGAACAACGCTTCAAAGTTCACGCAGGAAGGGGGCCAGATCGAGGTGAACGCCAGCGCGCAAGGCGAGACCGTGGTGATCGTTGTCAGTGACAACGGGCCGGGTATCGAGCCCAGCGTTCTGGACACCCTGTTCGAGCCGTTCACCCAAGGCCGGATCACCCTGGACCGGGGCCAGGGCGGCCTGGGGGTCGGGCTGTCGATCGTCAAGAAGATCGTCGAATTGCATGGCGGCACGGTGCGTGTGGCGACATCGGATCGCGGCACTGCGTTCACGCTCGTACTGCCAGTGCCACGGCCTTCCACCACGGCGCAGGGCATGTCGCTGGCCTCCGGTCTGGTGGCGTATCCGGCGTTGAAGCCGACGAAATTCCTGATCGTCGAGGACAACCTGGACGCTGCGCAGATGCTGGCGGACTACGTGCAGATGTTCGGCCACGAGGTCCTGGTGGGGCATGACGGCGAGGAGGGCGTGGCGCTGGCTCGGCGCCATCACCCGGATGTGATCCTGATGGATATCGGCCTGCCCAAGATCGACGGCTGGGCCGCAGCCGCACAGCTGCGGGCCGAGCCCCAGTTCAAGGACACGGTCATGATTGCCATGTCGGGGTACTGCCAACCCCGCGACTTCCAGCGCAGCCTGGATGCAGGCTTCGACTTGCACCTGTCCAAGCCGGCCGATCTGTCGGAGGTCTTTCGGTATCTGGAGAACCGGCAGATGCGGGGCGCGCGCCCGTGAGCGTCAGCGCTCAGCGCGTGATCATCACCACTTGTTCGGGCGTGACCTGCACCTTGAGTTCCACCAGTTCACCGCCCGTTTGCAGTTTGGCGTAGGTCACGCCGTCGACCACGAGTCGTCCGGCCTTGGCCGCAGGCACGGGCGCCTTGGCGCCAGCCCGCTCTTCTCGGGTCAGCCCGCGTTCACCGGCGCAGGCCGACAGCAGCGCGGGTTGGGTCAGCTCCACCCCCCGCACGCGTGCCAGATCGGCCTTGCTGCGTGTGGCCAGCGTGCGACCCGCCTCGTCAAGCAAACGCACTTCCTGGAACTGCGGTGCCCAGCGGCCCTCGCCATCGAGTCGTCCCGCGCTGATGCACGAGGCGTCTGAGGCATGGGCGACGCCCGCCGCGGCGCAAACCCAGGCGAATAGCCCGAGGTGTCGCGCGCAGCGGGTGGCCGCGCGGTGGGCCGTCTTCAGGAACAGGCATCCAGTGGTCATTGCAGTCTCCTTGAAAAATTTAGGAACTTCGAGGGCATTTCGGTGCGAGGCCGATTACCGCCCGTAAACCAGGTCACGCAGCCCCAACGACAGCGAGGGCACGTAGGTGATCACCATCAGGCAAGCCAGGATCACCAGCACGAAGGGCACCAGGTCCTTGATGATGCGGTCCACCGAGATCCGGGCCACCGTGCAGGCCGCGAACAGGTTCACGCCGAAGGGAGGGGTGATCATGCCCAGGGCCAGGTTCACCACCATCACCAGCCCGAAGTGCACCGGGTCGATGCCAAAGCGGATCGCCACCGGCGCCAGGATCGGAGCCAGCACCAAGATGGCGGCGCTGGTCTCGATGAACATGCCGATGATGAAGAGGGCGGCGTTGACCCCGAGCAGGAACATCGCGGGCGTCTTCAGCACGTCCTGCAGCCACAGGCCGATGGCCTCGGGCACGCCAGCGCGCGTGAGCAGGAAGGCGAACAGGCCGGCATTGGCGATGATGAACATGATCACCGCGCTGGAGATCACCGACTTGCGCAGGATGACGTAGAGGTCCTTGAAGCCGATCTCCCGGTAGATCACGGTGCCCACGATCAAGGCGTAGAACACGGAGACCGCCGCCGCCTCGGTGGGGGTGAAGATGCCGCCGTAGATGCCGCCCAGGATCACCACCGGCATCATGAGCGCCCAGCCCGCCTGCAGGGTGGCGGTGCCGACGGGTAGGCGGCCCTCGCCGTCGTTCTTGCCCCAGCCTTTCCACTTGCAGTAGACCCAGACAAACAGCATCAGCGAGGCGCCGATGAAGATACCCGGGCCAAAGCCTGCGATGAAGAGCTCGCCGATCGAGACCTCGGCGCTCACGCCGTACAGGATCATGGGGATCGAGGGCGGGATGATGACGCCCAGTTCGGCGCTCGTGGCCTGCAGGGCCGCAGCGTAGGTCGTGGGGTAGCCATAGCGGATCAGGGCCGGGATCAGGATCGCGCCGATGGCGAAGGTGGTGGCCACCGACGAGCCCGAGACCGCCGCGAAGATCATGCAGGTCAGCACCACGGTCATGGGCAGGCCGCCCTGCACGCCGCCCACGATGCTGCGACCGAATTCGACGAGGCGGCGCGAGATGCCGCCGGTTTCCATGAGGTTGCCTGCGAGGATGAAGAAGGGAATCGCCGCGAGCGGAAACTTGTTGATGGAACTGAAGATCTCCTTGACGGAGATCAGCATGTTCACGTTGCCCAGCTGGATGCCCAGGATGGCGGACAGGCCGATCGAGACGGCCACGGAGATGGTGAGCGCAAAGCACACCATCATGGTCACGAGCATGGGGACGCTCATTGCTGGGTCTCCAGTTCGTTGCGACGGGGATCGATCAGGAAGCCCAGGATGGACAGCACGCAGAAGATGCCGCCGACCGGCATGGCCAGGTAGGCCCAGAACATGGAGACGTCTTCCAGGCCGATCATGGATTGCACCTTGCCTCGCTGCGCGTAATCCCAACCCCACCAGATGATCACGGCGACCAGGGTCAGGGAGGCCAGGCTCACCACCCAGTCCAGGAGGCGCTTGGTGGCGGGGGAGCCCCAGCGATACAGCACGTCCACGCTGATCATCGCGCCCTCACGGAAGGCGGCGGGGATGCCCAGGAACACCATCCAGATCAGGCTGAAGCGGATCAGGACCTCGGTCCATTCCGCAGGGGACTCCAGGATGAATCGGGTGACGATCTGGAACAGGCCCAGCGCACTGGCGATCGCCATCATCAGGCAGGCCACCGCCATCGCCAGCTGCGTTGCGGTCCGCTCGAATCGGAGGAAGGTTTTTTTCATGGGACGGCTGCGACCGCGGACGGCCAGGCTTTGGCATGGGAACGCGCAGGCGCGCCGGCATCACCCGGCGCGCCTGCGCAGGCTGGCTCAGCGGAAGTTGCGGATGCGGTCGATGTTGGCCTTGCCGAACTGCTTCTCGAACTCGCCGTTCACCGGCTCGAGCTGCTTGATGAAGCGGCCCTTGTCGACGTTCTCGATCACTTGCATACCCTTGGCACGAAGTTCCTGAACGCCGCGAGCGTCGTCACCGTCCACGCGGTCGCGGTTGGCCTTGACCGCGACCTTGGCGGCCTCCAGGAAGGCGGTCTTGTCGGCCGCGCTGAGCTTGTCGAAGGCGGCCTTGTTCATCAGGAAGATGGCCGGCGAGTAGACGTGGCCCGTGAGGGTCAGGTGCTTTTGTACCTGCTCGAACTTGGCGGCCATGATCACCGACAGCGGGTTTTCCTGGCCGTCGACGGTGCCCTGCTGCAGCGCGGTGAACACCTCGGTGAAGGCCATGGGGGTGGTGACGATGCCCAGGCCCTTGTAGGCCGCCACGTGCACCGGGTTTTCCATGGTGCGCATCTTCAGGCCCTTGAGGTCGTCGGGGCTGCTCACGGCGCGCTTGCTGTTGGTCATGTGGCGCACGCCGTTCTCGCCCCAGGCCAGGGCCTTGAAGCCCTTGGATTCGAACTTGGCGAGCATCTCCTGGCCGATGGCGCCATCGAGCACCGCGCGCGCGTGCGCCTTGTCGCGGAACAGGAAGGGAATGTCCAGGATGCGGGCTTCGGGCACGAAGTTGGGCACCGGGCCGGTGGAGGTGAAGGTCAGTTCGTGGGTGCCCAGCTGCACGGCCTCGATGGACTCGCGCTCGGCGCCGAGGGCGCCAGAGTAGAAAGTCTGGATCTTGATGCGGCCGTTGGTGCGCTTGTCGACCTCCGCGGCGAAGGTGTCGATGCCGACACCCTGGTGCGAGTCCTTGGCCACCGAGATATTGATCCGCATGGCGGTCTGAGCCGAGGCGCTGGCGGCGAAGCCAGAGAGGCCAGCGGCGACGCTGCAAGCCAGCGCGAGGCTGGTCAAACGACGGGAAATGTTCATGATCTGTCTCCTTCAGGTTTTGAAAATGGGCCGCCAGCGGCCCGGGTTGTCAAACTCGTTGTCATCACGCATTCCGGGTGCGCCGGTACTCGCGCAGCCAGCCCAGCCCCGCTGAGGTCTCGCCGGCGGGAATGTACTCGCAGCCGACCCAGCCCCCGTAGCCCAGGGCATCGAGCCGGTCGAACAAGTAGCCGTAGGCGACCTCGCCCGAGTCTGGCTCATGGCGATCGGGCACGCCCGCAATCTGCACATGCCCCACCCCAGCGATGTGCCTTTCCAGGCGGCGCGCCAGGTCACCCTCCATGACCTGGCAATGGTAGAAGTCCATCTGGACCTTCAGGTTGGCCTCACCCACGTCGCCGGCGACGTCGTGGGCCTGCTGCTGGAAGTTCAGGAAGTACCCCGGCATGTTGCGGGTGTTGATCGGTTCGATCAGCAGGGTGATGCCGTGGGGCGCCAGCACCTGCGCCGCCGCGCGCAGGTTGGCCACGTAGGTGGCGCGGGCCCGTGCGGGATCCACCTGGGCCGGCAGCAGGCCGGCCATGGCGTGCAGGTGGCGGCAGCCGGTGGCCAGCGCGTAGGGCAGGGCCTCCTGCACGCTCTGGGCGAACTGCGCCTCGCGGCCCGGGTGGCAGGCGATACCGCGCTCGCCAGCCGCCCAGTCGCCGGGGGGCAGGTTGAACAGGGCCTGCACCAGGCCGTGCGCCTGCAATCGTGCGGCGATGACTTCCGGCGGATGCTCGTAGGGAAAGAGGTATTCGACGGCCTCGAAGCCGTCGGCCGCGGCCGCGGCGAAGCGCTCGAGGAAGGGCACCTCGGTGTACAGCATGGAGAGGTTGGCAGCGAATCGGGGCATGGTCACCAGGAGGCGTTGAAATGCTGGCGCAGTGCGTCGATCTGCGCGGGCGTGAGCGGGGTGGGGCGGGGCGAGCACAGGCAGCACAGGCGCGCGGTTTCCTCGAGTTCTTCCAGGGTCGCCATGGCGAGCGCCGGGCTGGTGTGCCAGACGTTGGGGCCAAGGCGATCGAGCATCACCGCGCGCACCGGCTGGCCGGCCGCCCGTGCACGCGCCATGGCCTCCACGACAAGGTCCGCCGCGTGCGGGTCGCCGGGGCGGTGGTAGGGTATGCGCGGCACATGGCCCACCTTCATCACGAAATACGGCGTGATCGGCGGCAGCAGGTCGCCTGTGCCCGCCGGGTCCTGGAGCGTGAGGGCCACGAGGTGCGTGGAGTGGGTGTGGATCACGCAGTGGGCCTGCGGATCGGTTTCGTAGATGCGCCGGTGCAGGATGAGGGTCTTGCTGGCGCGGTCGCCCGCGATCTGCGCGCCATCGGCATCGACCCAGGCCAGGCGCGATGGGTCCAGGAAGCCCAGGCAGGCCTCGGTGGGAGTGATCAGGTAGCCCGCGCCATCCGGCAGGCGCACGCTGATGTTGCCGGCGGTGGCGTGCACATAGCCGCGCTCGAACAGGGATCGGCCCACGCGGCAGATCTCCTCGCGCAGGTGGGTCTGATTGACGGGGAAGGTGGGAGCGGTCACAGCGCCACCCCCGCCTCGCACAACGCCTGCACGAAGAAATCCGGTCCGCCGAAATTGCCGGACTTCAGGGCCAGCCACAGCGGCTCGCCTTGCACGGTGCCCTGGGTCCAGGGCACGCCCGGGCAGATCGGCGCGCCGATGCGCAGTTGGCGCTGGCCCAGGGCCTGCGTCACCGCACCGGAGGTTTCGCCGCCGGCCACGACCAGGCGCCGCACGCCCGCCTGTACCAGCGCCTGGGCGATTGCGGCCATCGCATGCTCGACCCGCTCGCCAGCGGCGGCGGTACCCAGTCGCTCCTGCACGCCCTTGACGCTGGCGGCATCGGCGGTGGCGTAGACCAGCACCGGCCCCTTGGTCAGGGCCCCCAGGGCCTGCGCCTTCAGGTCGGCCAGATGCCCGGTGTTCGCAGCCAGGGCGAGCGGATCCAGTCGCAGGGCCGCATGGCCCGCCGCGATCCAGCGCGCCACCTGGCCCTGCGTGGCCAGCGAGCACGAGCCCGCGAGCACGGCAGACGGGCCTTGCACCGGCGTGAGCTGCGCGCTCGTGGCATCCGGCTTGAGCCAGCCCCGGCGCGCGTAGGCCGGCGGCAGGCCCAGGGCCACGCCCGAGCCGGCGGTGATCAGCGGCAGGTCGGCACAGGCCTCGCCCAGCGTGAGGAGGTCGTCGTTGGCGACCGCGTCGGCGACCGCCAGTCCCGCGCCTTCGGCGCGCAGCGCGTCGAGCCGTTCGCGCACGGCGCCAGGGCCGCGGCTCACGACAGGCTGCGCCAGCAGGCCCACGCGGCGGCGCGTCTGCGGCTGCAGCACGCGCACGAGGTTGGCATCGGTCATGGGCGTGAGCGGGTGCTCGCGCATGCCCGAGTCAGACAGCAGCACATCGCCCACGAACAGGTGGCCACGGAATACCGTACGGCCGTTGTCGGGGAAGGCGGGGCAGGCGATGGCGATGTCCGCACCCAAGGCGTCCATCAGCGCGTCGGCTACCGGACCGATATTGCCCTGCGGCGTGGAGTCGAACGTGGAGCAGTACTTGAAATAGATCTGGCGCGCGCCGGCAGCCCGCAGCGCGCGCAGGGCGTCCAGGCTCTGGGCCACCGCCTCGGCGGGCGGGCAGGTGCGTGACTTCAAGGCCACCACGACCGCGTCGGCCTCGGGCATGGGCCCCTGCGGCACGCCGATCACCTGCACGGTGCGCATGCCTGCGCCCACCAGCATGCCCGCCACATCGGTGGCGCCGGTGAAGTCGTCGGCGATGACGCCCAGGATCACGGCGCTTCCTTCTTGCCTGCCGGCAGTTCGAGCCCGGCGAGGGCTGCGTAGTACTTCACCACCGCGGAATCGTCTTCGGCGCCGTGGCCCATGGCGGCCGTGGCCAGATAGAGCTGGTGGGCGGCTGCCGCCAGCGGCAGCGGGAAGGCCAGCTTGCGCGCCGCATCCAGCACGATGCCCAGGTCCTTCACGAAGATGTTGACGGCGGACAGCGGCGTGTAGTCGCCCTCCAGGATGTGAGGCACCCGGTTCTGGAACATCCAGCTCATGCCCGCGGAGTTGCAGATCACCTCGTACAACTGGTCCGGGTCGGCGCCCGCTCGCATGCCCAGCGCCATGGCCTCACAGGCGGTGGCGATGTGCACGCCAGCCAGGTGCTGATTGACCATCTTGACGGTGGATCCGATGCCGGCGCGGTCGCCCAGGCGATAGACCTTGCCGGCGCAGGCTTGCAGCAACTCCAGGCCCGTCTCGAAGGCGCGCGGCTCACCCGAAGCCATGACCGTCATCTCGCCGGCTTCGGCCTTGCGGGCGCCGCCGGAGACGGGGCCGTCGATCAGCAGCAGGCCGTGCTGGGACAGGCGTTCGGCCCACCCCGGCAAGATGGCCGGGTCGACCGTCGCCGAACAGACGATCACGGAGCCTGGCGCCATGGATCGTGCGAGCCCGTGTTCGCCAAAAAGGACGTCTTCGGTCTGCGCAGCGTTGACCACCAGCACCACCACCACACGGCAATGCGGTCCGAGGTCGGCAGGACGTTCGACGGCATGCCCGCCGTCCTTCGTGAGCGCCTGACGCGCTTCGGCGCGGGTGTCGCAGCCCCAGGTGGTGACACCGCGGCGCAGGGCCGAGCGGGCTGCACCCAGGCCCATGGAGCCCAGGCCGATGACACCGAGTGCGCGGGGAAGGGAGGAGGTCATGGAAGAAGTTTTTTTAGTGAGAAGAGGGCGCCAGCAGGCCCTCCAGCGTACGGCGTGTCGGGGCGTCCGACTGTTCGATGCGCGCTGCGGCATTGACCATATGGCGCACCGCAGCGCGGCGCGCGGCATGGGGATCGCCCGCGATCACCGCGCGGGCGATGGCCTCGTGTTCGCGGTTGACGGCGCGCATGAAGGCGCCGTGCATGGATTCATTGGTACGCGTCACGCGCATGGCGCCGCGCTGGTACTGCTCGAGAAAGCCCAGGAGGCGCTCGAACTGCGGATTGTCTGTGGCCTGGGCGATGCTGCGGTGAAAGGCCAGGTCTTCTTCCACGCCGTCGGACCCCGCAGCGACGGCGGCTTCGAGCCGCTGCAGCGCGTCGCGCAAGGCACGTGTCTTGGCTGGCGTGATGCGCTGTGCGGCCAGGGCCGCGACTTCCCCTTCGAGCGCGCGGCGCACTTCCACCACATGCACCACCGATTCGAGCGATTGCAGCACGGCGGGGTCGAAGGCCAGCGCGCGCGCCTGATCGCGCGGCGCGACGAATACGCCAGCACCCTGGCGGGAGACCAGCAGGCCCATCGATTTGAGGCGGCTGACCGCTTCGCGCACCACGGTGCGCGACACACCGAAACGCTCGGAGAGCTGCTGCTCGGTGGGCAGGCGCTGGTCAGGCCCCAGCTCGCCGCTGTCGATGCGGCGCGCGAGCTGGTCGGCCACCCGGTCGGACAAGCGCTCCGGGGCGGCCAGGGGCTCGATGGGGGTGCGGGTGGAGGAGAGCATGACGACCAGACTTGTCCGGTCATCCTACAAGTTGCCAGGCTGTGAAATGCCTAGGGGTTTCCCGGGCGTGGCCGGGCCTTGGGCAGAGGGGCGGGGGGGATCAGGCGCGTTGATACCAGTGCAGCACGCGCCGCTCGACCGCCAGGGTCAGGGCGTTGAGGGCGTAGCCGACCGCCGCCAGCAGGAAGATGGCGGCATACATGTCGGCGGCGCGCATCGCGTACTGCATGGTCAGCACGTAATAGCCGATGCCTTCGCTGCCCGCGATCATCTCCGCCACCACGGTCACGATCAGGGCCAGGGCCAGGCTGGTACGCAAGCCCGCAAAGATGTAGGGCATGGCTGCGGGCAGTACCACGCGCAGCAATGCGCGCGTGCGTCCGCTGCGCAGCGTGCGCGCGACATCGATCACCGTGCTGTCCACCGAGCGCACGCCGCCGACCGTGTTCACCAGCACCGGGAAGAAGGTGGCGAAGGCCACGGCGAAGATCTTCATCGTGTGATCAATCCCCAGCAGCAGGATCAGCGGCGGCACGATGGCGGGCATGGGGATGGGTCGCAGCAGTTCGACCAGCGGCTCGAGTGCTGCCCGGATCCAGCGTTGGCTCGCCATCAGCAGGCCCACAGCGATACCCGCTGCTGCACCGGCCGCATAGCCCGCCGCCATGCGCCACAAGCTGGAGCCAAACACCTGCGCCAGTTCGCCGGTTTGCAGACCTGCAAGCAGCGCGTGAAGAATGGCGGTGACAGGCGGCCAGTTGGTGCTGCCTACCCACCACAGGGCCGAAGCCTGCCACAGCGCGAGCAGGGCCAGCAGCAGGAGCAAGCCGCTGGTACCCCGGAATTCAAGTCGCATGGACCACCTCGCCTCCCACGGCTGTCGCCAGCACGCGGGCCTCTGACAGAGCCTCCGCCTCGCAGGTGACAGGATCGTGCGACAGCACCGTCCAGTCGGCCAGCAGCCCCGGGCGCAGCATGCCGCGCTCGTGATCGCTGAACGCCAGCCAGGCGGCGTCGCGCGTGTACATCGCTAGCGCCTCTTCGCCCGTGACAGCCTGCAGCTTGCCCACCGGCTCGTCGGTCCCGGCGATGTGGCGTGTGCGCGCCTGCCACAACCCCAAGAGCGGCGCGAACGGCGTCACCGGGGAATCGGAGCCCCCACCCACGCGCACGCCGCCGTCCAGCCAACTGCGCACCGGTGTGGCCAGGGCCATTAGCGCCACGCCAAATCGCTGGACCAGCAGCGGGCCGAAGGCCCATTGCATCGAGCATTGCGTAGCGACGGCGATTCCCATGCGCGCGGCCTCGCGAATGTTGCGCTCCTCTGGCCAGAGGTAGGCATGTATAAGCGAGAACCGCAGCGGCGCCAGCGGGATCTCGCGGTCGATCTCGGCGAAGACTTCCAGCGCGATGTCGATCGCCTGGCCGCCCACCACGTGCACACCCAGTGACCAGCCCCGGCGCGCGCAGGCCCAGGCGATGGCGCGGAAATGCTCGGTCGGTGTGACCTGGATGCCGCAGTTACAGCGTTCGTCGGGATAGGGCTCGCGCATCAGCGCCGTGCCCAAGGACGCACCGCCGTCCATGAACAACTTGATGCCGCCGAGCTTGAGTCGGGCATCGCCAAAGCCCGTGGCCAGGCCGCCTTGTTCGATGCGAGCCAGGTTGTCCTGGAGCGGCAGGCTGGAGTCGGACAGGGGCATCAGCACCGAGCGCACGCTCAGTTCACCGCGTGCCCACAGGGCCTGGTAGATCCGCATGATGTCGGGCGTGACACCCGGGTCCACGATGCCGGTGAGGCCGGCCGCATGGTAAGCGCGCTGGATGTCACGCATGGCGCCTATCTGGTCGTCCAACGAGGGCGCGGGCACCAGGCGCGCGACCGGCTCGAAGGCCGGCGGTTCGTAGAGCACGCCGTTGGGCATGCCGTCGGCTTCGCGCTCGAGCTTGCCGCCTTGCGGGTCGGGTGTGTGCGCCCCCAGGCCCGCCAGTTTCAGCGCCAGCGTGTTGACCGCCGCCGCATGGCCCACGCGCGGCAGGTACACAGGCCGGTCCGGGCAGACCGTGTCCAACTCCTGGCGCGTGGGGTAGCGTTGTTCGGCCAGGCTGGCGACGTGCCAGCCCGAACCGCTCACCACCCAGGGCGCCTCGGGATGGGCCTGCGCCCAGCGCCGGATCGCCTCCTGGATCTGCGCGATCGACCGCGCCCCCGACAGGTCCACCAGCCGGCTCTGGATGCCGGTCCAGTGCATGTGGTTGTGGGTGTCGATCAGGCCGGGCACCACCGTGCCCTCGCCCATGCGCCATTCGTGCACCGCCCCAGCGCCCAGCGCCGCACGCGCTTCGGATTCGGTGCCGACAGCCAGGATGCGGCCGTCTTGCACCGCCATCGCCTCGGCGCGCGGACGTTGCGGGTCCATGGTCACGATCGAGCCCAGGACCAGGCTCTGACGATGGCGGCGGGTCATCGCGCCAGCCGACTCAGCGCACCACCGTCGTGGCGGTGCGGTACATCATCGACTTGATGTCCACCGCGCCTTCAAGCAGGCCATGCTTGCGCATCTGGTCGACCACGGCGTCGATGCCGGGCACGTCCACAGTCTTCTGATAGGGCGGCAGCTTCAGCGGCTTGAGCGCCTCAGGGGGCAGGCGGGTGTAGCCCGAAACGATCTTGAGCCATTCCTCGCCGCCCTTGTTCTGGTTGGCCCAGTCCACCGCCTTCTGGTGGGCGCGCACGAACTTCTCGATCACCTGCGGGTTCTGCGCGATAAAGGTCTTGTTCGCGGCGTACATGCCCACCGGGATGTTCTTGCCGATCGTGTTGTAAGGCCAGGCCGCAACGCTCACGGTGTCGGCTGCCACGCCTGCGGAGAGGAAGGGCTCGACCACGAACGCCGCATCGGCCCGATCGCCACGCACGGCGTCGACCATCTGCGGGAAGGGCACTTCCAGGAACGTCACCGCGTCGGGGTTGCCGCCGGTGGCGCGCACCCAGGCACGTGCGTACAGCCAGATGATGTTGTTGCGGGTGTTCACCGCGATGCGCTTGCCCTCGAAATCCTTGCCGGTCTTGAGCGGCGACCCCTTCTTGACGATCAGGCCCGCCAGGTCGGGGGTCGATTCGCCGGTGTTGCTGCCGGCAGTGATCACCTCGAAGCCCAGCCCCTGCCGGGCACCCAGCACGATGGAGATGATGTTGCTGAAGGTCATTTGCACCTGGCCGGCTGCCAGTGCGGGCAGACCCGCCGCGCCGCCGGCGGTGGGGGTCGTATCGACCTCCAGGCCCTCCGCGGCGAAGAAGCCCTTGGCGATGGCGATCTGCAGCGGCGCGGTGTCGATGATCGGAATCGTGCTCACGCGCAGCTTGGTGGGCTGCGCCTGGGCCAGGGCAGGCAAGGCCAGCGTCGAGGCGGCGGCGAGGGTGAAGTCCCTGCGGCTGATACGGGAAGCGGTCATGGGCATGTCTCCTGTCGTGGTTGGAAAGTGGATCAGTCAGTCGGTGGTGGTGAAAGACCAGTGCAGGAGCCAGCGCTCCAATTGGACGAACGCCTCGTTCAGGGCGTAGCCGAGCACCGCCAGGATGACGATCCAGGCGTACATCTCGGGGATGCGGAACGAGCGTTGCATATCGATGATCAGAAAACCGACGCCGCCGGTGCCCGCCATCATCTCGGCGATCACCACCAGCACCAGACCCAGCCCCAGGCTCACGCGCATGCCTGCAAAGACCAGGGGCAGCGCCGAGGGCAGGGTGACCTTGAACATCTGGCCAACGCGCCCGTGCCCGAATGTACGGGCCGCGTCGACCAGCACCGGCTCGGTGCCGCGCACCCCCTGCACGGTGTTGATCAGGACCGGAAAGAATACGCCCAGCGCGATCACGGTGAGCTTCATGGCGTCACCCAACCCGAGGAACAGGATCAGGGGCGGCAGCAGCGCCGGCTTGGGTAGCGGCCGCAGTACCTCTACCAGGGGCTCGAACAGATCATGGATCCAGCCGTAGCGCCCCATCAACAGCCCCAGGCCCAAGCCCAGAGCGCAGCCGATCGTGTAGGCGATGGCCAGCAGTCGTAGCGTCTGGGCCAGGGGCAGCGCGAAGCTGCCGGCGCCCAGGAGGGTGACCAGCTTGGCGGCGATCACGCTGGGTGGCGGCACGAGTGCGGCGTTCACCGCGCCAGCGCGAACAGCCACCTCCAGCAGGGCGATCAGCAGCACCAGCGTCGCGACGCCAGCCCCTCGCTCGGCCCAGCGGCTTCGCGCGGCGACGGCACTCACCGCGCGCGCCCCAGCAAGGTGGCCAGCAGGTCGTGGCGCAGCGACAGGAAGCGCGGTAGCTCGCGGGTGACGAGCGGATCGCGCGGGCGGGGCAGCGCGGTCTCGATGACCTCGACCACGCGCGACGGCCGGTTGGAGAGCACGGCCACGCGGTCAGACAGGAACACCGCCTCGTCGACATCGTGGGTGACCAGCACTGCGGTGAAGCGATGTTCTTTCCACAGCTCCAGCACGATGGCGTGCAGTTCCAGGCGGGTCAGGGCGTCCACCGAGCTGAAGGGTTCGTCCATCAGCAGTACGCGCGGTTGCGCGGCCAGGGCGCGTGCGATGGTCACACGCTGCTGCATGCCGCCTGAAAGTTGCCAGGGGTACTTTCCGGCGAATTCAGCCAGACCCACCATTGAAAGATAGCGCTGGCTGTGCGCGCGCGCTGCCGCGCGTGTCATGCCTGGGCGGTGTTCGACGGCGAAGGCCACGTTGTCCAACACGGTGCGCCATGCGAACAGCGATTTTCCGTACTGCTGGAACAAGTAGACGATGCCCTCGGGGGGCTCGGTGACCACCTGTCCTTGAAAGCGAACCTCACCCGAGGTCGGTCGCACGAGGCCCGCCGCGATCTGTAGCAGCGTGGACTTGCCGCAGCCCGATGGACCCACGATGGCGAGGAACTCGCCCTCGCGCACCGACAGGTCGGCGCTGTCGATGGCCCGGGTGGCGGCGTCCCCGCTGCCGAAGGTCTTGGTGATGCCCGAAAGCTCGAGGTAGGACGCGGGTGTCATGGTGTGAGGGGCGGGCTCAGTACTGCTTGGCCGGCAGCTCGATCGTCATTCCGTTCAGGTCTGGAGTGAGCGTGATCTGGCAGCTCAGTCGGCTCCCCGGCTGGCGTGGCATGGCGGTGAAGTCGAGCATGCCCGCTTCGTCGGGCGTGATCGGCGGCACCCGCGAGATCCAGGGCTCGGGCAGGACAACATGGCAGGTAGCGCACGTGAGCAGACCGCCACAGTCGGCGGCGATGCCCTTCACGCCGGCATCCACCGCGGCCTCCATCACGGTGCGGCCGTCACGCGCCTGGATGTCCTGCGCGGTACGTGCGCCGTCGGGAGAGATCGAGATGAAGTGGAGGGTGGGCATGTCGGGAGGGTGAGTTTGCGGCGGCTAGATGCGCGAGAAATACTCGCGGCGCTCGAAGTCGTCCTTGTCCTTGGCAGCGTCATGGCGCGCGATCTCGAGGGCCTTGACCTGCGCGAAGTAAGCCACGAAGTCGGCTCCGAGGCCAGCGACCAGGGCGTCGTCCTCACTCAGCGCCTGCAGGGCCTCGGGCAGGTTGGTGGGCAGGCGTTCGCCTTTGTTGCCATAGGGTGAATCGGTGGCCGCAGGCGCGCGCAGGCGATGGGCCAGGCCATCGAGGCCGGCATGCACCTGCGAAGCCATGTAGAGGTAGGGGTTGGCGGCCGGCTCGCCGATGCGGTTCTCGATGCGGGTGGCGTGGTCGCCACAATCGCCGATCACGCGCAGCATCGCGCCGCGGTTGTCACGGCCCCAGAGCACCGACTGCGGTGCCAAGGCGTTCGGTCGGAAGCGCCCGAAGCCGTTGATCGTGGGCGTGCACAGGGGCGACATGCCGCGAGCGTGCCGCAGCAGGCCCGCCAGCCACTGCTCACCCACATCGGAGAGCGTGAGCGCCGCGTCCAGTGGACCGGCCTGCGGCGCGGGCGCGTCGCGGCGCATCACGTTGCTGCCGTCCGACAGTCGTACCAGCGACTGGTGCAGATGCCAGCCGCTGGACATGATGTTCGGGAAGGGCGGACGGCACACGAAGCTGGCGTGGTAGCCCGCGCGCCGCAGTGCCATACGCACTGCGTTGCGAAAGATCACCATGTTGTCGGCGGCGGTGAGCGCGTCGGTCGCATCGAACACGGCCTCGACCTGCGAAGGCCCCAGCTCCAGCTCGAGTGACGACAGCGGCAGCCCCAGCGACTGAGCGGTGTGCTGCACGATGCGCAGGGCCGGTTCGGCCATGTCGTACAGGTCTTCGCCCAGGAGCTTGTAGCCAGGATGAATCAGCTCCACCGCGGGCGGCAGGCCTGGCCAGTCGGCGCGCGCCGGATCCAGCTGCTGCGAGGCGTCCGTGATGCGATAGATGTGGAACTCGACCTCGAGTCCGCAGCGCAGGCCGTAGCCGGCCTGGGCCAGGCGGGCCAGTGCGCGCTCGAGCACGCGGCGGGTGTCCAGTTCGACGGGGGTGCCATCCTGGAAGAAGGGTTGGGCGCGCAGCCAACCGCTGCCCGGTGACCAGGGCAGCTCGCGCAGGCTGGTCGGGTCGGGCAGCAGCATCACGTTATTGGCCTGTCCGAACCCGGGTAGCGAATCCGTTCCACCGGGCTCGAACACCTTGAAGGCCGTGCGGTCTGAGCTGTCTTTCAAGACCAGCGTGCTAACCATGCCGATCCCTTCACGCAGCGCGCTGGCAGCGGCCTTCGTGGTCAGGGTCTTGCCGCGGGTTTGTCCATGCAGGTCGCACCATGCGATGCGCACCCGGTCCAGGCCGCTGGCCTCGATGCGCGCCTGTGCGCTGGCCACGGCGTGTTCGCGTGCGGCATCGTTCACGCCGCAGCGCTCTGCGAAGGACGTCATGCCTTGACCGTATCGCCGGCAGGCGCTGTCCACGGCGCGTGCTCCCGCTTGGTCGCGGTCTGCTCGCGCCACCAGGTGGACCAGGTGCCCGCGGGGGCGATGCCGTCCACTGTGTCCGGACCCTGCATCTGCGCGTGCAGCGCGGGGTCACCCGCGCCGGGCGGTCTGCCGCCGCTAGCCACGGCGTCGATTGCAGCCAGCAGCATGCGGCGGTTGGCCATGATCACCTTGTCGGTGGTGCCCAGGTGCTCGCGCGTGCGGTCCTGGATCGGGCCCATGCTCTCCACCGCCCATTGGTCATGCACGTTGATGTCTTCCTCGCCCATGCCCAGAAAGGTGGTGGTGCGCTGCTCCTGGGCGTTGAATCCCCAGTCGTTGTGTCGACCGGCCTTCGGAATGAAGTCGGGGCCAGGGATGAACTGCGCGCGCTGCAGGCGCATGGCCTCTTTGTCCACCGGCTTGTCGAAGCTGGTGAAGAAGGCATACCAGTAGGTGTGCGTATCGTCGACCGGCACATGCATCTGCGTGATCGTGAGCGTCTCGGACAGCGGGATCACGAAGGTGGACGGGAAGATGCCGTGGGTGACGCGCACATGCGTGAGCGTCTCGGTCATGGGGCGCAGCGTCGTGATCTGCACGCCCCAGGGGCGCGGCTCGAAGCTGATGTCTGGACGATGGAACTCGCGCATCACGCGCGTCATCGGCCAGCGCTCGCCAGCGAAGTCACCCGCGCTGGCGCTGCGAAACTGCTTGCCTGACGCGTTGTCGCCGATGTCATCAAGCGACTCGTCATTCAAGAAGCGGTGCAGGAACGAGGTGTGCACCGGATCCAGTCCGACTTCGAAGGCCTGCAGCCAGTTGCACTGCCACATGCCCTTGTAGGCAAAGGTGTGGGTCCCCGGCGCGGCGAAGCAATCGAAAGCGGGGAAGGGGGGCGCCTTGTCCGGCTCGCCCAGCCAGGCAAACAGCACGCCGCTGCGCTCGATCACCGGATAGGCGCCCTGTTGCACACGGTCGCACAGGCGGCTGCCCACTGGCTCGCCCGGTGTCTCCAGGCATCGGCCGGTCGCGTCGAACTTCCAGCCGTGGAAGGGGCAGCGCACGCCATCCCCCTCGTGCCGCCCGAAGGACAGGTCGGCGTTGCGATGCGGGCAGTCGCGATCGAGCAATCCCCAGCGGGCTTGGTCGTCCTTGAACAGGATGAAGTCCTGGCCCAGCACACGCACGGCCTTGAGGGGGCGCTGCGCCATGCGCGCGTCCAGTCGCGGGTCGAACTCGTCGACCAAGGCCACCGGCTGCCAGTACTGGCGCATCAGCGCACCGCAGGGGGTGCCCGGCCCGATCCGGGTGATGCGCTCGTTCTGTTCTGCTTGCATGGGATCTCCGGGCGGTGCGTTGAGCTTTAATTCAGGTCGCCGTCAAGAAACGGTATACCGTTTTGTTCCGGCAGTGTACAGTTCTGGGCATGAGCTTGCAAGAAACCGTATTGATGCAGCTGCGCGACCTCATCCTGAGCGGGGAGTTCGAGCCAGGCCGGCGGCTGGCGGAGCAGCAGCTGGCCGAGCGACTGGGCGCTTCGCGCACGCCGGTTCGGGCGGCGCTGGTGACGCTCGAACAGGAGGGCCTGGTCGAGAGCAACGAGACGGGCGGCTACCTGATGCGCCAGTTCACCGCCCGCGAGGTGGCCGACGCCATCGCCGTGCGGGGCCACCTGGAAGGTCTGGCCGCGCGCCTGGTGGCGCAGCACGGTCTCACGCGCCAGCTCACGCTGGACCTGGAGGGTTGTCTCGCCGACGGCGATGCTGCTTTGGCGCCTCAGCCGCTCACGGTTCAGGACTACGCGGGCTATGCGGCCATGAATGACCGCTTCCACGCCTTGATCCTGGAGGCCTCGGGTAACCGGGCGCTGCAGCGGGCCGTCCAGCTCAATGACAAGCTGCCCTTCGCGCCCGCTTCAGCCATGCTGCCGATGCAAGGCGCGCTGGAGATCGACCGCGACTGGATGCTGTATGCGCACCGCCAGCATCACATGCTGTTTGACGCCCTCAAGCGCGGGGAAGGTGCGCGGGCACAGGCACTGGCCGAGGAGCATACCCAGGTGGCGCAGATGAACTTGCGTCAGGCGCTAGAGCGGCGCAGCGAGAGCGAGCGGGTCATGCCCGCGATGCGCCTGGTGGTCGGACGGTAGGCGCGCCTGCTCGACCAGTACGTCCGTGGGTCGCCTCACTGCGGGGCGGGGCTGTAGGGGGCGGCGGCAGGTCCCCACGCACCCGTCGCCCAGCCCGTAAGCGGCGGCCGTGACGGCCAGGATGGTCAGAAAGCGTTCCCGGACTTCGGGGCAGGGGTGGTGTGTCAAAAGCGAGTGCTGCATGGACATCGGTCTGAAAGCAGCCGCGAGTATCGGGATGCACGGCCCCGCATAGGGCGGTACGAGAGACAAATGGATGGTGTCCGATGCACGCAGCGGCGCTGTCTGACGATCCCTCGCGCTGCAATCCGGCTTAGTCGTCTACCGACGCGCTCCAGCGCGCGTCCCACCCACCGCGCGCCTGGTCCAGGTCGCGGCGTTCGCGTTTGGTGGGGCGTCCGTGCGCGATCGATAGCGCGGGCTCGCTCGCGTAACGCCGCTGTTCGGCCACGCGCTCGCGCATCGCGAGGCTCTCGGTGGTTTCCTCGTACAGCTGCTGCGCCACGGGCGCTGCCCCCCGCACGCCCGAGAGCCCGCGGACGATCACCGTGCGGACGGATGCATCACGCCGGATGGCGACCGTGTCGCCCGCCTTGACCTCGCGCGCGGGCTTGGCGGCTTGGCCATTGACCGTGACGCGGCCCCGATCCAGATCCTCGCTCGCGAGGGAGCGAGTCTTGTAAAAGCGCGCGGCCCACAGCCACTTGTCGATGCGCTGTCGTTCCATTCGCCGTGGGGTCGCCTTAGTTCGTCGCGCCCAACGCGATCGCCGCCTCGCGCGAGGCCGCTAGGGCCGCCGCATCGGGCACGGTCTGGGTGGGCCAACCGCCCATGTGCTGCTGCGCGATGTCGGCCAGCGCGGTGATCCAGGCCGGATCGTCGTTCAGGCACGCGATCGCGTGGTACTCGCGGCCGCCCGCCAGCAGGAAGGCTTCCTTGCCTTCCATGCCGATCTCTTCCAGCGTCTCCAGGCAGTCGCTGGTAAAGCCCGGGCAGACCACGTCCACCCGGCCGACGCCACGCGCCGCCAGCGCCTGCAGCGTGGGCTCGGTGTAGGGCTCCAGCCACTTGGCCTTGCCGAACCGCGACTGGAAGCTCACCGTGTAGGCGCCCTTGTCCAGACCCAGGCGGGTCGCCAGCAGGCGGCCGGTCTTGTGGCATTCGCAGTGGTAGGGGTCGCCGCGCATCAAGGTGCGCTCGGGCACGCCATGAAAGCTCATGAGCAGATGGTCGGGCCGACCCCGTTCGCCCCAATGGGCTTCGATGCGGCGGGCCAGGGCCTCGATGTAGCCGACATCGTCGTGGTAGCGGTTCACGAAGCGCAGTTCGGGCACCAGGCGCGTATGCGTCACCCACCCGTTCACCGCATCGATCACGCTGGCGGTGGTGGTGGCCGAGTACTGCGGGTAGGCCGACAGCACCAGGATGCGGGTGGCACCGGCGTCCTTCAGGGCATCGAGCTGCGAAGCGATGGACGGATTGCCATAGCGCATGGCGTAGCGCACCACGACCCGGTGGCCCATCGTATCCAGCTGCTGCTGCAGCAGCGTGGCCTGGCGCTCGGTGTGCACCTTCAGGGGCGAGCCCTCAGGCGTCCAGATGGTGGCGTACTTGGCCGCGGACTTGCTTGAGCGCAGGGGCAGGATGATCCCGTGCAGCAGGGGCAGCCAGATGGCGCGGGGAATCTCCACCACGCGCGGGTCGCTCAGGAACTCACGCAGGTAGCGGCGCACCGCCGCGGCGGTGGGGGCGTCCGGGGTGCCCAGGTTGCACAGGAGCACGCCGGTGACAGGCGCCCGGCCATGAGAAAAGGCGGGCTCGGTGTGGAAGGGGAGAACGGCGGCCATCCGTTATTCTCGCCTGCATGCTGAACCTGGGAAAAATCCGGGCCATTTCACTGGACCTGGACGATACGTTGTGGCCGATCTGGCCGACCATCGAGCGGGCCGAGAAGATCCTGCTGGCCTGGTTGGTGCAGCACGCGCCTGCCACCGCAGCGATGTGCGCCACCCCAGCGGCTCTGCGCGAAATCCGCGCCCACATGGTGCAACACCGCCCCGACCTGCAGCACGACATGAGCGGGCTGCGGCGTGAGTCCATCCGTCTGGCCCTCACGCGGGCCGGGGACGATCCGGCCCTGGCCGAGCCGGCCTTCGAGGTCTTCTTCGCGCAGCGGCACCGCGTGGACCTCTTCCCCGACGTCCTGCCCGCGCTGGAGTTCCTGGCACGGCGCTACCCCCTGGTCAGCCTGTCCAACGGCAATGCCGACTTGCAGCGGGTGGGGCTCGCGCCGTTCTTCCGCGGGGCGATTTCGGCCCATGCCTTCGGGGTGCCCAAGCCGGACCCGCGCATCTTTCATGCCGCCGCCTCGCTGGCCGGGGTCGATCCGGCCCAGGTGCTGCACGTGGGGGACGACACGGTGCTGGACGTTCTGGGCGCCCAGGGCGCGGGCCTGCAGGCAGCCTGGGCCAACCGCGTCGAAGCCATCTGGCCGCACGGCGGGGAAGACGGCCAGTCCGGGCCGATGCCCGAGCTGGAATTCGCCAGCCTCAGCGAGCTGTGCGACGCGCTGCGCTGAGCGCCGCGACCACCCGCTGGCCCGACATCACCGCGCCCTCCAGGGTGGCGGGGTAGGGGCCCTCCACCCAGTCTCCACAGGCCCACAGGCCGTCCCCGATCACGATACCTGGGCGCACGAGGCCCGGTGTACACGCGAAGGTGGCGCGCTTTTCCACCACAGTGCGCACCGGCACCAGCTCGTGCCAGCCCAGGGCGTGGGCCTGGGCGATCACTTGCCGCTGCAATGTTTCACGCTCACCCTGGCAGGCACTGGCCACAAAGGCCAGCAGACCCTGCGGCCCACCCAGCTGACCCCGGTCGAACACGAACTGTGCAGGGGCCTGCGGTCCGTCCTGCAGCCGTAGCAGAGGCGCGGGCAGCGTGCGGCCGCCCCGTGCGTACACCGTGGCGATCGCCTCGTGCCGCAGCTCGCGCGCTTGCGCCAGCCAGGCGGTGGCTTCCACCGCGTTGTCCTCCAGCAGGCGGATCGCGTCCCAGCTCGGGCAGGCCAGCACCACCGCGTCGAACCGGTCGGCATCCACCTGCCAGCCGCTCGCGCTGCGGGCGACCAGGGCCACGCGGTGGCCGGTGCGCACCGTCGCCCCCTGGTCTGCGAGCCAGGACGCCGCGGCCTCGGGCAAGAGCTGGCCCAGAGGCGCGCGGGGCAGCAGCAGCCACGAAGCGCCCCAGGACCCGTGGCCCTCACCGAACAGGGCGTCACGCAGCACGCGCAGGAACACCTGCCCGCTGGCCTGCGCCATGGGCGTGTTCAGCGCCGAGACGCACAGGGGATCGATCAGATCGGCGATCACCCGCGCTGGCAGCCCGGCGCACAGGTTGGCCACGCTCTCGTGCGGCGCGCAGCGAAAGCCCGACGCGCGCCAGGCCAGGCAGGTGCGCACGAAGGCCAGGCGATCACGCCAGCGCCAGCCGCCTGCAGTCAAGAGGCCCCAGACCCCATCCAGCGGTGAAGGCCAGGCGGGCAGGGCAAGACCCTCGCCGGAAGGCGTGCGCAGAGACAGCGGCATCGCATGCAGCACCTGCGCAGGTTCAACGCCCACCGCTTGCATAAGGGACAGGGTGTGCCGGTACGCGCCGATCAGAATGTGCTGTCCGTTGTCCAGGTCGACGCTGGTGCCATCGGGCAGTCCCATGTCCAGTGTGCGGGCTCGTCCGCCCATCGTGCGCGTAGCTTCGAAAAGCGTGACCTGGTGCCCGGCACGCACGGCCTCAACCGCCGCGGCCAAGCCGGCCCAGCCCGCGCCGACGATGGCGACCCGCGCCGCAGCCCTAGTAGCGACCAAGGGCCTGCACCTTCCAGGCGAGCCAGAACTTGCGCAGCGGCGTGAGGCTGATGCGCTGGTGCAGCACGCGGAAGTCGGTGCGTTCGATCTCGCGCAGCAGCGTGCGGTAGATGCTGGCCATCATCAGCCCCGGCTTCTGGCTGCGGCGATCGGCTGCCGGCAGCAGCGAGAACGCCTTGTCGTACAGCGCGTGCGCGCGCTCGGCCTGAAATTTCATGAGTGCGGTGAAGCGATCGGAGTACTGGCGAGACGTGATCTCGTGCGCCTTCACATCAAAGCGCTGCAACTCGCTCACCGGCAGGTAGATGCGCCCGCGCAGCGCGTCCTCGCCCACGTCGCGGATGATGTTCGTGAGCTGGAAGGCCAGGCCCAGCGTGTGCGCGTAGGGTGTGGTGGCCGCGTCGCTCTGGCCGAAGATACGCGCCGCGACCTCACCCACGATGCCCGCCACCAGGTGGCAATAGCGCTCCAGCCCGGGCCAATCCAGGTAGCGGGTCTGCTCCAGGTCCATGCGGCAGCCCTCGATCACCGCCAGCAGGTGGCGCGCCTCGATACCGAACGGCGCGGCATGGGGCATCAGGGCCTGCATCACCGGGTGGGTGGGCGAACCTGCATAGGCCTTGGCCACCTCCTGGGTCCACCAGGCCAGCTTGGTCTGGGCCACGCCGGGGTCCGAGACTTCATCCACCACGTCGTCCACCTCACGGCAGAAAGCGTAGAAGGCGGTGATGGCTGCGCGGCGTGGCGGAGGCAGGAACAGGAACGCGTAATAGAAGCTGCTGCCGGAGGCTGCGGCTTTCTCTTGCACGTAGTGTTCAGGGGTGGTCACGGCCGTAATTCTCCCATTGGCGTTGCCGTACCCGCCCGCATGCGCAGGCATCGCCACACGACTACTGGGGCGTCGGCGGCGGTGATGCGCGGTCGCCGCTGTAGGCTGTCGAAGCCGCCAGCCTCGATCTTGTCCAGGATCCGCAGGCCCCCTTGCACCACCGCCCGCAGCTCCCAGCCCGCGCGTCCGGGCACCCGGAGCGCGATGCCCGCGCCGCGCTCCATCAGCGCGCGGGCCCACGCGACTTGCGCTCGGACCAGGCCCGGCCCACGCGGATCGCGGGCCCAGTCGGCGGGCCGGGCCGGATCCAGCCCGTGCGCCAGGGCGTCCATCGCGGGCACGTAGTAACGCCCACGCGGGATGTCCACGCTCAGGTCCTGCCAGAAGTTGATCAATTGCAAGGCGGTGCACACGTCGTCGCTTTCGGCGATCGCTTGCGCGTCCTGCACGCCGTACAAGTGCAGCAGCAGGCGCCCGACTGGGTTGGCCGAACGGCGGCAGTAATCGAGCAACTCCTCCCGGTTGGCGTACCCCAGCCCGTCTCGGCTTCGGGCCACGTCCTGCATGAAGGCGTCCAGCAGGTCGTCCAGGGGTGGCAGGGGCAGCGCATGGCGGGCGACCACGGCGGCCAGCGGGGTGAAGACATCGGCCCAGCGGTCGGATACCGGCGCCCCGCGCATGCAGGCGTGCAGGTCGGCGCGGTAGGCCGTCAGGTCCGCCAGCCGGTGGTCGGCGGTGGCCTCTCCCTCGTCGGCCAGGTCGTCGGCTGTGCGGGCGTAGGCGTACAAGGCGGCAATCGCCGGGCGCAGTGCCGGCGGGCACAGCCAGGACGCCACCGGAAAGTTTTCGTAATGACTCACCGGCGCAGGCCGGATCTCGGGCGGGAGGGTCACATTGCCATTGTCGCTTGACAGGGAATTTGCTGAACCGTTAAATTACTAACCAGTCAGTCATTAGGGCCACCCCTGCAGGATTTGACAGTGCATTCCTGCCGCTGTCGCTTACTCTTTTTGCTCTGCTTGAAAACCATGCCGCGTCCTTCCGTCCGTTTTCCCTGGCTGTCCCCTGGCGGAGCCTGGCTGGCCCTCGGTGCCGCACTGACCCTCTCAGCCTGCCAAAAGCCTCCGGCTCCCCCGGAGCCGGTGCGTGCGGTCAAAGTGCTCACCGTCGGCGCGGTGCCGGGAGTCAGCGCCCTGGAGTTTTCTGCCGAGGTGCGGCCCCAGGTGGAAACGCGCCTGGGCTTTCGGGTGGCGGGCAAGCTGCAGCAGCGCCAGGCAGAACTGGGGCAGCGCGTGCGGGCCGGCCAATTGCTGGCGCAACTCGATCCCCAGGACTACCAACTCGCGGTAGACGCCGCGAGGGCCCAGGTGGCGGCTGCCACCACGCAGCGTGACCTGGCCGCGGCCGACTTCAAGCGTTTTTCCACCCTGCGTGATCAGAACTTCATCAGCGGTGCTGAACTCGAGCGGCGCGAGAGCAGTCTCAAGGCAGCCCAGGCCCAGTTGGAGCAGGCCCAGGCCCAGCTGCTGGCCCAGTCCAACCAGGCCACCTACACCCGCCTGACCGCGCCGAACGCCGGCGTGATCACCGCCATCGAGGCCGAGCCCGGACAGGTGCTCTCCGCCGGTGCGGCCGTCGTGCGCCTGGCGCAGGACGGCCCGCTCGATGCCGTTTTCTCCGTGCCCGAGGACAAGCTGGTCACGATGCGCGTGGGCATGTCCGTGGGCGTGCGCGCCTGGGCGGATCCGCGCAGTGTGAACGGCACGGTGCGCGAAGTCGCCGCCAGTGCCGACCCGGTCACGCGCACCTATCTCGTGAAGGTCGGTCTGCCGGCCGCCTCGCCCTTCGCGCTCGGGGCCACGGTGTCCGTGACACCCGCCGCGCCGGCGGCAGTCGCTGCACCGGTGCTGCGGCTGCCCCTGTCCGCTCTGCGCCAGGAGGGCGGTGGTAGTGCGGTGTGGCTGCTCGATCCTGCCAGCATGACGGTCAAGTCGCAGCCGGTGCAGGTGGGCACCGCCGATGGCAACGAGGTGGTGGTGGTCTCCGGCCTGTCGGCGGGCATGCAGGTGGTGGCCACTGGCGTGCACGTGCTGTCCCCGGGCCAGAAGGTCAGCCTCTACGCCGCCGCCCGATGAACCCGGCCGACCCCGACACCGGCCGCGCGCGGTTCAACCTGTCGCGCTGGGCGCTGGAGCACCCGGCCCTCACCCGCTACCTGATGGTGGTGCTCATGGTGCTGGGCTTTGCCGCCTACTTCCAGCTGGGGCAGGACGAAGACCCGCCCTTCACCTTCCGGGCGATGGTGGTGCGCACCTACTGGCCCGGCGCGACCGCGCAGCAGGTGGCCGAGCAGGTGACCGACAAGATCGAGCGCACCCTGCAGGAGGTGCCCTATGCCGACATCATCCGCAGCTACTCCAAGCCGGGCGAGTCGCAGATCATCTTCCAGATCAAGGACTCGTCACGGCCCGCCGAGGTTCCCCAGGTCTGGTACACGGTGCGCAAGAAGGTGGGCGACATCCGCCACACCCTGCCCCAGGGCGTGCTGGGCCCTTTCTTCAATGACGAATTCGGCGATGTCTTCGGGGTGATCTACGCGCTCGAGACCGGCCCCGGCTTTTCCTGGGCCGAGCGCAAGGTCTTCGCCGACGACGTGCGCCAGCAGCTGCTGCGGGTGCCCGATGTGGCCAAGGTCGAACTGTTTGGGGTGCAGGACGAACGCCTGTACATCGAGATCTCGCAGCGGCGCCTGGCCCAGCTCGGACTGGACATGAACCAGGTGCTCGCGCAGCTAGGTCAGCAGAACGCGATCGAGCCCGCTGGCGCGGTGCAGGCTCCGGCCGACGTGGTGCAGGTGCGGGTGGCCGGCCAGTTCGAGGCGGTCGAACAGCTCGCTGCCATGCCCATACGGGGCAGCTCGGGCGCGCAACTGCGTCTGGGTGATATCGCCCGCATCCAGCGGGGCTACATCGACCCGCCCCAGGTGAAGGTTCGCCATCAGGGACAGGACGTGATCGCCCTGGGCGTGTCCATGGCCAAGGGCGGCGACATCATCGTGCTAGGCAAGGCCTTGCGGCAGGCCACCACCCGCATCCAGGACACCTTGCCGGCCGGCGTGCGCCTGACGCAGCTGCAGGACCAGCCGCAGGCCGTATCGACCTCCATCAACGAATTCGTACGCGTGCTGATCGAGGCCGTGGCCATCGTGCTGGCGGTGAGCTTCCTCGCGCTGGGTCTGCACAAGCGCCCTGATGCTGCAGGCCGGCCGCTGTGGCGGCGTTATTACGTGGACGTGCGGCCCGGGTTGGTGGTGGCCATCACCATCCCGCTGGTGCTGGCGGTCACCTTCCTGGTGATGCACTACTGGGGCATCGGGCTGCACAAGATTTCGCTGGGGTCGCTGATCATCGCGCTGGGCCTGCTGGTGGACGACGCCATCATCGCGGTGGAGATGATGGTGCGAAAGATGGAGGAGGGCTATGACAAGGTCCGCGCTGCCACCTTCGCCTACGAGCTGACCGCCATGCCCATGCTGACGGGCACGCTGATCACCGCCGCGGGCTTCTTGCCGATTGGCCTGGCGCGTTCGACGGTAGGCGAATACACCTTCGCGATCTTTGCGGTGACGGTGGTGGCCCTGGTCCTGAGCTGGCTCGTGTCGGTTTACTTCGTGCCCTACCTGGGCCACTGGCTGCTACGCGAGCACCCTGCGAGCGCCCCACAGGGGGCGGTTCATGAGACCTTCGACACACCGTTCTACCTGGGCCTGCGGCGCCTGGTCGACGCATGCATCGCGCACCGCTGGATCACCATCGGTGTGACGGTGCTGACCTTCGTTCTGGGGCTGGCGGGCATGGGCAAGGTGCAGCAGCAGTTCTTCCCCGACTCCAGCCGTCCGGAGATCCTGGTGGACTTGTGGTCGCCCGAAGGGACATCGTTCACGGCTAACGAGGCTACGGCCCGCGAGGTCGAGGCCCGCTTGCTCAAGGAGGCGGGTGTTGTCGCGATCAGTACCTGGGTGGGTTCGGGGCTGCCGCGTTTTTACCTCCCGCTGGACCAGACCTTTGCGCAGACCAACGTCTCGCAGCTGCTGCTGATGCCCCAGGACCTGCGCACGCGCGGCGAGCTGATGGCGCGGCTGCCCGCGCTGCTGGCCGCCGAGTTCCCGCAGGTGCGCGCCCGGGTCAAGCTCCTGCCCAATGGTCCGCCGGTGCCTTATCCGGTGCAGTTTCGCGTGCTCGGGTCCGACCCCCAGGTGCTGCGCGAGCGCGCCGACGAGGTCAAGGCGGCCCTGCGCGCCAACCCCAACACCCGTGGCGTCAACGACAACTGGAACGAATCGGTCAAGGCGCTGCGTCTCGAAGTGGACCAGGCCAAGGCCCGCGCCCTGGGCGTGACCAGCCAGTCCATCGCCCAGGCCACGCGCATCGTGCTGGCCGGTGCGACCGTTGGCCAGTACCGCGAGGGCGACAAGCTGATCGACATCGTGCTGCGCCACCCGCTGTCCGAGCGCGATGCCATGACCGACCTGGAGAACGCCTACATCCCCACGGCCTCGGGCCGCTCGATCCCGCTCACGCAGATCGCGCGCCCCGTCTTCGCCTGGGAGCCCGGGGTCATGTGGCGCGAGGGTCGCAGCTACGCCATCACGGTGCAAAGCGACACCAGCGCCGGGTTGCAGGGTGCCACCGTCACGAACGAACTGCTGCCGGCTCTGCGCAAGCTCGAGGCGGCCTGGCCCGCGGGCTATCGCATCCAGGTGGCCGGCGCCGTCGAGGAAAGCAGCAAGGGCTCGTCCTCGATCGCGGTGGGCGTGCCGATCATGTTGTTCCTCACCTTCACCCTCCTGATGCTGCAGCTGCAAAGCTTCAGCCGCGCCCTGCTGGTGTTCATCACCGGCCCCATGGGCATCGCCGGCGTGGCCGGGGCCCTGCTGGTGCTGGACCGGCCTTTCGGCTTCGTGGCCCTGCTGGGGGTGATCGCGCTCATGGGGATGATCCAGCGCAATTCGGTGATCCTGGTCGACCAGATCGAGCAGGACCGGGCGCGCGGCGTGCCAGCCTGGGACGCGATCGTCGAGTCGGCGGTTCGACGGGCCCGACCCATCATCCTGACCGCGGCGGCGGCGGTCCTGGCCATGATCCCGCTGTCCCGGTCGGTGTTCTGGGGGCCGATGGCAGTCGCCATCATGGGGGGCTTGATCGTGGCCACGGTCCTGACCCTGCTGGCCCTGCCCGCCCTGTACGCAGCGATCTTCCGGGTGCGTCGGCCTTGACCTTTCCGGTGGGTTGGGTGCCCCTGGGTGCCCCTCGCGCGGGCAGGGGACCGTCCCGCGCTTAAAATGCCGGGTTGACCGGAAATACAAACGGGCGGTCAGGCTTTTGCCGGCGGCCCGTTTTGCTTTCCTGCGCTGCGCGGGTGGCGAAATTGGTAGACGCACCAGGTTTAGGTCCTGACGCCAGCGATGGTGTGGGGGTTCGAGTCCCCCCCCGCGCACCACAGCGAACACATTGAACACACTCAAAAGCGAGAAGCACCATGGCCGTGAACGTTGAAACTCTCGAGAAGCTCGAACGCAAGATGACGCTGACCCTGCCGGTCAACGTGATCCAGTCCGAAGTCGATTCCCGCCTCAAGCGCCTGGCGCGCACCGTCAAGATGGACGGCTTTCGCCCGGGCAAGGTGCCCCTGTCGGTCGTGGCCCAGCGCTATGGCTACTCGGTGCAGTACGAGGTCATGAACGACAAGGTCGGTGAGGTCTTCTCCCAGGCTGCCAACGAAGCCAAGCTGCGTGTGGCCGGCCAGCCCCGCATCACCGAGAAAGAGGGCGCGCCCGAGGGCGAACTGGCCTTTGACGCCGTCTTTGAGGTCTTCCCCGAGGTCAAGATCGCCGACCTGGCCGCCGCTGAAGTCGAGCGCGTGACCGCTGAAGTCGACGCCGCCGCCATCGACCGCACCATCGAGATCCTGCGCAAGCAGCGCCGCACCTTCGCCCAGCGCGCCCTGGGCGAGCCCGCGCGTGACGGCGACCGCGTCACCGTCGACTTCGAAGGCAAGATTGACGGCGAGCCCTTTGCGGGCGGCAAGGCCGACGACTTCCAGTTCCTGGTGGGCGAAGGCCAGATGCTCAAGGAATTCGAAGACGCCGTGCGCGGCATGAAGTCCGGCGAGAGCAAGACCTTCCCCCTGGCCTTCCCGGCCGACTACCACGGCAAGGATGTGGCCGGCAAGCAGGCCGACTTCCTGGTCACCGTCAAGAAGATCGAGGCCGCCCACCTGCCCGAAGTGAACGAGCAGCTGGTCAAGTCCCTGGGCGTCGCCGAAGGCGGTGTCGAGGCCCTGCGCGCCGACATCAAGAAAAACCTCGAGCGCGAGGTCAAGTTCCGCCTGCTGGCCCGCAACAAGCAGGCCGTGATGGACGCCCTGGTGGCCAAGGCCGAACTGGACCTGCCCAAGTCCAGCGTCGCGGCCGAAGTCGACCGCATGGTCGCTGGCGCCCGCGCTGACCTGAAGCAGCGTGGCATCAAGGACGCCGACAAGGCCCCCATTCCTGCCGAGTTGTTCCAGGCCCAAGCCGAACGCCGCGTGCGCCTGGGCCTGGTGGTCGCCGAACTGGTGCGTGCCAACAGCCTGGCCGCCAAGCCCGAGCAGATCAAGACCCATGTCGAGGAACTGGCCTCCAGCTACGAAAAGCCCGCCGACGTGGTGCGCTGGTACTACAGCGACAACCAGCGCATGGCCGAAGTCGAGGCGCTGGTGATCGAAACCAACGTCACCGAGTTCGTTCTGTCCAAGGCCAAGGTCACCGACAAGACCATCGGCTTTGACGAACTCATGGGCCAGCAGGGCTGATCCCTCCCCTCCACCCGCAACCGAGTCCAACCATGAGCGCACTAGACATCCAGGCCCTCGGCATGGTGCCGATCGTCATCGAGCAATCCGGCCGCGGCGAGCGGTCCTACGACATCTACTCGCGCCTGCTGCGCGAGCGGGTGGTGTTCCTGGTCGGCCCGGTCAACGACCAGACGGCCAACCTGGTGGTCGCCCAGCTCCTGTTCCTGGAGAGCGAGAACCCCGACAAGGACATCTCCCTGTACATCAACTCCCCGGGCGGCAGCGTCTCGGCGGGCATGTCCATCTTCGATACCATGAACTTCATCAAGCCCCAGGTGTCGACCCTGTGCATGGGGATGGCCGCCAGCATGGGTGCTTTCCTCCTGTCCGCCGGCGAGAAGGGCAAGCGCTTCGCACTGCCCAACTCCAAGATCATGATCCATCAGCCCCTGGGCGGTACCCAGGGCCAGGCCACCGACATCGAGATCCACGCCCGCGACATCCTCAAGACCCGCGCGCAGTTGAACAAGATCCTGGCCGAGCGCACCGGCCAGCCTCTGGAAAAGATCGAGCGTGACACCGAGCGCGATTACTACTTGTCGGCCGATGAGGCCAAGGAGTACGGCCTGGTCGACCAGG
>JACCEC012680531.1_pt1 | contig 33790 bp, 37 predicted proteins | sample 7450121 | NCBI WGS metagenome assembly JACCEC01 (sample SAMN15323455, study PRJNA562643) | freshwater metagenome | isolation source: river surface water | place: USA:Blue River Watershed | collected 2017-08-18 | reverse complement strand
TTTAAAAGCCGAGTTGATCAAAGCCTTGGAAGAGCTATCAAAAGTTCATGAAAAATTTTGATGACATTTACCTTCAAAATCACTGCGAAGGCTTAACGCCAGATCCAAATTTTACAGTATCAAGTTGGGCAGATAATCACCGAATTTTAAGCAGTATTTCTTCAGCAGAACCTGGACCATGGAGAACTGACAGAACGCCATATCTCAAAGAGATTATGGATTGTTTATCGCCATCAAATTCTTGCGAAAAAGTCGTCTTCATGAAAGGCGCACAAATCGGCGGAACTGAGTGCGGCAATAACTGGATGGGTTTTGTAATCCATCACGCTCCAGGACCAATGTTGATTGTAAATCCAACCGTTGAGACTGCCAAGCGCACCTCAAAAATGCGGATTGATCCAGCAATAGAAAATTGCCCAGCGTTAAAAGAGAAAGTTTGCGATCCAAGATCAAGAGATTCAGGCAATACGATTTTGATGAAAGAATTCCCTGGTGGAGTTCTGGTGATGACTGGTGCGAATTCTGCTGTTGGGCTTCGTTCAATGCCGATTCGTTATCTTTTTTTAGATGAAGTTGATGGATATCCGGACGATGCTGCTGGTGAAGGTGATCCTGTTAATTTAGCGATTCAAAGAACTGCTACTTTTAGCAATCGCAAAATTTTCATGATCTCAACACCAACGATCAAAAATTTTAGCCGAATTGAAACGGCATTTTTGGAAGGAGATCAGCGTTATTATTTTGTTCCTTGCCCTGATTGTGGCGAATTTCAAACTCTTAAATGGGGTCAGATAAAATGGCCTAAAGGCAAACCAGAATCAGCTTACTACGCTTGCGAAAAATGCGGATCAGTTTGGGAAGATCACCAGAAAGCAGAAATTTTGCGACAAGGAAAATGGGTTGCGACCAATCCAAATTCTAACAGCAGAACAATTTCGTTTCATCTGTCATCACTTTATAGCCCGCATGGCTGGACAAGTTTTGGCGATATTGCACAAGAATTTTGCGAAGTTCATAAAGACCCACCAAGACTGCAAGTTTGGACGAACACAAAACTTGCAGAAACTTGGGAAGATATGGCGGGAGAAGTTATTGATCCGACAGGATTAATGAAACGCCGTGAAAATTTTGGCACTCGTCTTTTTAAAGACATTGCCATCATCACTGCTGGCGTGGATGTGCAAGATAATCGTCTTGAAATCGAAATTGTTGGCTGGGGAAAAGATGAAGAAAGTTGGTCACTTGATTACCAAGTGATTTACGGCGACCCATCAACTCCGCATCTTTGGAATGATCTTGATAAAATTTTGGAATCAACTTTTGAGCATCAAAGAGAATTACCAAATTTTCCGATTACGGCCGTGTGCATTGATAGCGGCGGTCACTATACGGATCATGTCATCAACTACTGCGATGCAAGGAAGCACAAAAAAGTTTTTGCCATCAAAGGAAGTTCAAGTGGTTCAGGAGTGCCAATCTGGCCGCCTCGTGCCAGCCAAAACAAAAGATTAAAAAAACCTGTTTATGTAATTGGCGTTAATGATGCCAAAGAAACTTTGATGCAGCGGCTTCGCATTGCTGAAGAAGGTGCTGGTTACTGGCACTTTCCAATGGAACGCGATGCTGAATGGTTTGCACAAATTACTTCGGAAATTGTCAGAACAAAATATTCAAAAGGCAGACCGGTTCGTGAATGGACACCACGCCGCGAAGGAGCAAAAACTGAAGCATTGGATTGTCGTGTTTATGCTTTTGCGGCACTGCGTGGTTTAGTTCGTAATTGGAAATTTGATTTAAACAAAGCGGTTGAACGAATTAAAGAAGTTCATTTGCGACCAGAAAATAAGCAGTTTCAAAACATTGCGCCAAGCGCATCTCAAAAAGTTAGAAGAGTTCGAAGCAAAGGAATTTACTAAAATTGAAAACACTCGAAGAGCAATTAACGGAAGTCCAACAGGCAATTTCTGACATTCTGTTAAACGCCCAAGAAGCGTGGTATAACGGACAGAAAGTCAGAAAAGCCGATCTTACTACACTTGAGCAACGTGAGAAAAGATTGTTAGTGCAAATCAAAAGAAAAAATCGTGGTGGAATCAGAGTTAGAGGGGTTACTCCAGTATGAGAAAATTTCCCAAAATTTCTGAAAGCTGGCTCGACAAAACCATTTCTTATCTTAGCCCACAAACTGGATTAAAAAGATTTGAAGCAAGAACGAGAATGGCAATTGCTGGTGGCTACACTGGCGCAAGGCGTGATCGCAGACAAACTTCAAGTTGGAATGTTTCAGATGGTTCTGCTGACAATATCACGCTTCCTGATTTACCAGAACTTCGTCAAAGATCGCGCGATTTACTGCGTAATGCTCCGCTTGCTTGCGGTGCGGTAAATACTGTAGTGACGAATGTTGTTGGCACAGGACTCAAAGTTCAGTCGCATTTAGATCGCGATGTTTTGAAACCTTACTTCAAAAACGAAGATGAGTTTGATGCTTTTGAGCGAAATGCCGTACGAATATTTCGCAACTGGGCAGAAAATCAGGATTGCGACATTACCCGCTGCCAAACTTTTAGCGAAATTCAAAATTTAATTTTGCGTTCAGTTCTTGAGAGCGGCGATATTTTTATTTTAAAGCGTTACGCAGAGCGACCAAACAGAAGCATTAATCTTGCTTTGCAAATTGTTGAAGCTGACCGAGTTGCGAATCCTGATTTTAAATCTGACACAGCAACTCTTGCTGGCGGCGTTGAAATGGATTCTGATGGCGCACCGATTTCTTATTCAATTTGTAATCAACATCCAACTGATTACCAAAATCAAAAAGAGAGAAAATTTGTTAAGGTTCCTGCTTTTGACAAATACGGCAACCGTCAAGTCTTTCATATTTTCAGCAGAACCAGACCAGGACTTACACGAGGCATTCCATATTTAGCACCTGTAATTGAAAGCCTTAAGCAACTCGATCGCTACACTGAGGCAGAAATTATGGCTGCTGTGGTTTCAGCAATGTTTACAGTTTTTGTAAAATCAGAAGATGAAGAAGGACTCGCATCAATGACTCCTTCCGAAGGTGGCGCAAGAGATGATGGAGATTACAAACTTGGACCAGGTGCAATTCTTGATCTTCAGCCTGGAGAAAATATTGATATTGCCGATCCGAAAAGACCAAACCAAGCCTTTGATCCTTTTGTGCAAGCTGTACTTCGTCAAGTTGGCGTAGCGCTTGAATTGCCGTTTGAGATTTTAATAAAACACTTCACCGCCAGCTATTCCGCTGCTCAAGCAGCTTTGGTTGAAGCATGGAAATTTTTCTCAAGCAGACGCAAGTGGCTCGCAATTCAGCTTTGCCAGCCGATTTACGAAATGGTTATCACTGAAGCGATTGCCAAAGGTGAATTAAATGCACCGAATTTTTTTGCTAACACAACTATCAGAAATGCTTACTTGGGAGCTGAATGGATTGGACCACCAAGAGGACAGATTGATCAGTTAAAAGAAGTAAGAGCGGCGCAAACCAGAATTGAAATTGGTGTCAGCACTTTGGCTGAAGAAACAGCGATTTTAACTGGTGGCGACTTCGAGAGGAAGTATCCGCAAATACTCAAAGAGCATAAGTTAAAACAAGAAGCAGGACTGATTCCAAAAGAAGTTATTCAAGTCTCACAACCAACTAAAAAATAACGATGCATGACCTACTAAAAATTGCGAAATATTGGGCGATCGAGCCTGATATTTTAGCGAAAATTACTCGAAATAGCTCTGCTATTTCTGCGTCATTTTTGAAGAGAAATAATGATTTGGACGAAACTAAATCGCTCTCTTTTCAGTCAGAAAGACGACTCAGTAACACCAGATCAGTTCTGATTCGAGACGGCACGGCAATAATTCCACTTTATGGACCAATCACTGCCAGAAGTGATTTATTTAGCTTCTTTTTTGGCGGCACATCACTTGCCGATCTCGCAAAAGATTTTCAGTCGGCACTCGATGACGATCAGGTAAAAGCAATTTTATTTGATGTTGATTCACCAGGCGGAGTTGCGTTGGGACCAGCAGAAATGGCAGACGCTATTTTCAAAGCACGAGGCAAAAAACCAATCTGGAGTTATGTCGGTAGGAACTGTTCATCAGCAGCTTACTGGATCGCATCAGCAACAGAAAAAATTATCGCTAATCCTTCAGCGCTTTTGGGAAGTATTGGTGTTGTTACAACAATTCCGGTGCAAGAGCAGCCTGATTCTGAAGGCTACAAAAACATCGAAATTGTTTCAAGCAACGCCAAACAAAAACGACCCGATCCACGAACAGAGGAAGGAATGTCTGAGATAAAACGCGAGCTCAACGATCTTGAGTCGCAGTTTATTGAAGCGATTGCGCGTTACCGAAATGTCACTGTTAACACAGTCAAAAATGATTTCGGACAAGGCGGAGTGCTGATTGGGAAAAACGCAGTTGCAAGCGGCATGGCTGACTCTCTTGGAAATTACGAAGAGGTTTTGGCCGAGTTAAATCAAAAAATTTCAACCAACAAACAAAATAAATTTATGTCCAAAGAAACAATCGAGAGGTCTGCAATTACTGCGGATTTCATCAAGGCAGAATTTCCTGAAATTGCTGAAAAATTGGCAAAGGAAAATTCTGAAAAAATTAGAAGTGAAATGAAAGAAAGCTCTTTTGCCGAAGGGAAAAAAGCTGGTTTTAATGAAGGAATTGAAGCCGAGCGAAAAAGAATTTTAGCAATTGAGGAAGCAACTTTGGCTGGTCACGAAGACCTGACAGCAAAAGCTAAACAAGATGGCGACATGACTGCTGAAAAACTCGCTCTGCAAATTGTGGCCAGAGAAAAACAACGCGGCACGAAATATGTCGAGTCACAAAAAGAGGCAGAAAAAGAAATGCCAAAAGTTGAACCGAATTTTGAAAGCACCTCTCAGGAAAAAACAAAAGTTGATAAGGATGCACCGCTTGAAGATCGCGCCAAAGCCGAATGGCAAAATGATTCCAAACTCAGATCTGAATTCGGCAATGACTATGACGCTTTCTTATCGTTCAAAAAAGCGAGCGAAAACAATCAGGTAAAAATTTTATCAACCCAAAATTCTAAGAGGTAAAACATGACAGCATTAGCAACAGACTCAAATCGTATCTACGAGCTAGGTGATATTAACCAAGTTCCGGTTAAAGGTTCATCAATCATTTATCAAGGCGCTGCCGTTGGCGGACACTCTTCTGGCTATGCCAGACCAATTGCGAATGGTGATAAGTTTCTCGGTTTTGCCGATGAAAAAATCGATAATTCTGGTGGTGGAGATGGCATTAAAACTGTTCGTGTTCGTAAGCGTGGTGCAATTCTTTTGGATATTTCTGGTGTCGCACTTGGTGATATTGGCAAATCAGTTTATGCAGCTGATGACAACACATTCACATTATCCGACACGAACGCAGTTTATATCGGTCAAATTTCACGCATCGATTCAAGCGGCGTAGCACTAGTTGAATTCGATGTCGCTGCACTTCCTCCTGTAGCCGCTTAGGTAACTTTAACAACTTCAAATCAAAAATTTTTATGCCTCTAAACGAATTATCATCAAGGGCTATTATTGGCCTTTACTACAAGCGATTGAGCCAAAAATCCGGCATGGATTGGATCGATGCGATTTCAAATTACTTTACCTCGGATCAGGAAAGTGAAACTTACAAATGGCTAGGCCAATCACCAGTGATGCGTGAATGGGTCGGCGGTAGACAAGCAAAAGGTTTTTTAACCAATGGTCTGACTATCGAAAACAAGCACTTTGAAGGCACTTTAGAAATCAATGTTAAGGATTTACGCCGTGATAAAACCGGTCAAATCAAAGTCAGGATTAATGAATTTGCTGACCGCACAAATGCACATTGGGCGCAGATTCTTTCTAAGCTGATCAATAACGCTGAAAGCACTGTCTGTTACGATGGACAATATTTCTTCGATACTGATCACGCAGAGGGGAAAAGCGGCGCACAAAGCAATAAAATCCAAGTCGATTTGACTGGCTTTGTTGATCAGATTGATGGTGGAAAAGTTGGTGTTGCAGTTTCTCCAAGCGAGGCCGCATTTCGTTTGGCGGTGTTAAAAGGTATTCAGCAAATTTTGTCATTTAAAGACGACCAGGCTGAACCGATGAATGAAAATGCCACTAACTTTTTGATCGTTGTTCCAACCTCAATGTGGTATATCGCGCAAGCTGCGGTAGCCGTTCCTCTAACTGTTGGCGGAAGCACAAACTCAATTAAGGTCATGAACGATCTTAATATTACTGTGGCGCAAAACCCACGCCTACCTTGGACTGACAAGTTTGCAATTTTCAGAACTGACAGCGCGATCAAACCTTTCATTCGCCAAGAGGAAGAAGGTGTTAAAGTGAAAGCAATTGCCGAAGGTTCAGAGTTGGAATTCACTCACGACAAGCACCAATACGGCGTTGATACATGGCGAAATGTTGGTTACGGATATTGGCAACATGCCTGCCAAGTGAAGTTGATCAAATCTTAATCGGAGGTGAATCATGCAAACTTATGAAGTAACCGGAAAGCAAATAACTTTTGGTCTTGGCACTGAATTAAAACTCTCAGAAAGCCAAGCCGAAAGTCGCGCCACTTCTTTGAAAAAGAAAACCAAAGACATTTTTGAAGTTGTTGAAGCAGTTCAATTCAAACGCGGCGAGAAAATCACCATCTCGCCGGAGTCTTTGACCAAATCCCTTTTGGAAAATCTCAAAGAAATTTCTGACAAAAAATCTGACGGCAACAAACCAGAAGTGCCGACAGAATATCCCTGCATCCAGCATATTAGCTTTGGCAAATACAATGTGTTTGATGCGGAAAAAAATTTATTAACTCCAAAACCAATTAAAAAAGATGAAGCTGAAAAAATATTGGCGGAACTTATCAAGAAAAATGAAAGTGATGATAACGCCAACGAAGATGAAGAAAGCCCAGAGAAGAAACAATCTGACAATGGCGCGAATGGCACGGATAACGCTTCTTAAAGAAGATTTATGTTAGATTTCGACAACTTCATCAATAAGCCATGCGTTGAAATTTTTGGACAAGTTGTCACTTACATTCCGGCGAATAGCGATTTTGATTCTTTCGTAATCAAAGGCGATTTCCACAAGGATTACAAAGGCGTAAAAACCGATTCTTCTGAGGTGGAAATCAGTTCTAACGAAATCGTTTTATTCGTCCGCGTTGTCGCAATGCCATCAAATTATCCGAAGGCAAATCAAGGTGATTTTATCGAAATACAAAGCACTCGTTATCAGATCATAGATATTCAACAGCACATACCAGGCAGCAAAAAATTAGTCCTTCATGAGTCATCCGAGAGCAGCGATTAGACAGGCTTTAGTTGATAAACTAAAAACCAAGATCGGCGATGATTTTCCAACTGATGCTTTAGACAGAATTTACGGCAGCAGAGCAAAACCTTTATTTGATCAGTTTCTGCCGGCGATTCTTATTTACGCTAGGAATGAAAATATCATCGAAGAAAGGTTTGCAACTGACGGCTATGGCGCAAGTAAGCGTGAACTTGAAGTGGCGATTGAAGCTGTGGTGCTAGGCAATGAGCAAGTTGATGATACTTTGGATAAAATTTCCAAACAAATTGAAGACGCTCTCGATGGCTTTGAGATGGCAAACAGAAAAGCTGATACTCTGCAACTGAAATCAACAGAAATGGATGTGTCGATTGAAGGCAGTAAAATCTATGGTGCTGCCCGTCTAACATATTCAGTAACTTACTACACAAGCAACCAACAGCCTGATAATTCAGGCACAATACCAACTGAAATTGAAGCAAATTTCCCATGAAAAATGACGCAGCGAAGCGAGTAATTTTCAACTCATTCAATTAAAAAATAAAAAATTTATGAGTAACAAATTAGTAAAAATTCAAATCATCACCGACCATCAAGAATACAAAAAAGGACAGATTGTTGAGCTTGATGAGAAAGCAGCGATAACCTTGCTTACCAACGGCAAAGCATTAAAAATTCATCGCAAAAAAAATGATGTCGCAGCAGAAAAAACTGAAGAAAATTCAGAAGAAAAAACAACAGAGAAAGGAAACAAAAAATCCAAGAAAAATGATCAATGAATTTCGATGAAAAAGATGGTTTTAATTTAAACGACCTTGCACGCAGGCTTGCCAACATCATTCGCTTGGGGCAGATATTCGCCATTGATTATGAGGTTGCAAAAGCACGAGTAAAAATCGGTGATCTTGAAACTGATTGGTTGCCGTGGGTTACTTCAAATAGTGGCACAAACAAGAATTGGAATCCGCCTGAAATTGACGAACAGGTGATGATTTTATCTCCCTGTGGCGAGCTAAATCAGGGCATAATTTTTCCATCGCTTTATCGCGGATCAGCACCAGAAAATTCCGGCAATATTCAAAGCGTAACTTTTGCTGATGGTTCAAAAATTTCTTTTGATCGTGCTGGCGGAAATTTAACTCTCGATATCAAAGGCAGCGCCAACATCAAGGTTGCAGGCAATGCAGAAATTGAAGCCGCAAATATAACACTGAAAGGAAATGTTGATCTTGGTGGAGCTGGCGGAGCTGCGGTGGCACGAGTTGGCGATAAAGTAAAAATTGACTTAGGCTCTTCCGCCGGAGAGTGGCCGATAATCACAGGATCACCAAAAGTGAAAGCGACATGAATGTAAATACAGGTAAAGCAATCTCAGAAATCGCTCACATAAAGCAGTCGATCACCAATATTTTAACTACACCTCTTGGTTCAAGAATCATGCGTCGCGATTATGGTTCACGGCTTTTTGAAAGGATCGATCAACCAGTAAATGGCGATCTGATTGCAGAAATTTATTCCGATGTTGTTGAGGCGCTTTTCACTTGGGAGCCTCGTTTTGAAGTTGAGCAAGTGACAGTTCAAAGTATCGAGAAAGGGAAAATTATCATCGATCTTGAAGGAGCTTTTGTAAAAGACGGACAAAAAATAGTTTTAGAAAATATCTCGATCACAAGCAGCTAAATGGGCAATTTTACCGCAATAGATTTATCAAAATTACCGGCACCAAAGGTAATTGAGAGCTTAAGTTATGAAGAAATTTTTCAGGATATTTTAAGCAATTTTTTAGAAAAAAATCCGAGCTATTCCACTTTGCTTGAAAGCGATCCAGCGATGATAATGCTAGAGGTTTGTGCTTATCGTGAATTGCTTTTAAGAAATAGAATTAACGAAGCGGCGAAAGCAACAATGCTCGCTTACGCAACTGGCAGTGATTTAGAAAATCTCGCCGCTTCTCTTGGTGTACAAAAATTGATCGGAGAAAATGACGATCAGTTAAGGCAAAGAGTTCAGCTTGCACCAGAAGCATTCACAAATGCAGGTTCAATTGGAGCTTACACATTTCACGCACTCTCTGCATCAAGTGATATAAAATCCGTTTCGGTAAAAAGCCCGAATCCTGGTGAGGTATTAGTAACAATCATTTCAAAAACCGGAGATGGCACTGCATCAGAAGAGTTACTCGATGCAGTGTTAGAAAAATTAAGTGAAGAAGATGTCAGACCGCTTACTGATCAGGTTTCAGTGCAAAGTGCTGAGATTGTTGATTATGCAGTTGAAGCGGTAATTACAGTTTACAGCGGACCATCTTCGGCAGTCGTTGAAACCGAAGCCAGAGCAGCTTTGGCAAAATTTTTAAATGAAAGACATGCGATTCAAAAACTGGTAGCAATATCAGGAATTTATGACGCGCTACATGTTGACGGCGTTAAAAAAGTTGAGCTTACAAATCCAACTGAAGATGTCGTGACAACCGATGAACAGGCAGCTTATTGCAATGATATAACAATCTCAATCGTGGTCGATGAGTGACGAAAATAATCAATCTTTATTGCCGCCAAATGCGACAATTTTACTGAGAGATTTAGAAGAAATATTTGGCGATTCTTTTGATCTGCCAACGCTAAATTGTTATGTGGTAAATCCCGATCTTGCACCGGCTCACATTTTACCTTGGCTTGCGTGGGCGTTGTCAGTTGATGATTGGAGCGATAGTTGGTCAGAACAAGTTCGCCGTAATGTGATTAAAGCAAGCGTTGAGGTTCACAGAAAAAAAGGAACTATCGGCGCTCTAAAAAAAGCATTACAGGCTTTCAACTATGAAAATGTCAAAGTTGAAGAATGGTTTGAATATGGTGCTGATCCATATTTTTTCCGAGTGTTTTTTGATGTGAGAGAACCTGGCTTTGATGTGAATGTTTTACCACAAGTTCAAAAAGTCATAGAGAGCACCAAAAATGCCAGATCTCATCTTGAAAGTCTGAGAGCTTATCTCTCAACAGAAATGGGTTTGGTAAGCATTGGAAGCATCATTATTTCAAAAGAAGTTACTTCACTCAATCCAGTAATTTTTGATCACGATGATGAATTAGAAAATCAATCAGACGCACCGATTATGGGAGCATTTTTAATCACTAAAGAAATTACTACGATTTATCCACTGACATGACGCAAACTTACTACAGCCTTATTACCAATAATGGTCTGTTGAAGGAAGCTGAGGCAAATACACCAGGAGGATCAGCAATTGATTTAACGCATATCGCGGTTGGTGATGCGAACGGCATAAGTTACAATCCAACTGGAGCGCAAACTGCGCTGGTTCATGAAGTTTACAGAACAACTTTAACTCATGTTGCAATCGACGAAACGAATCCAAATCAGTTAATTGTCGAAGGAGTAATCAATGAAACAGTAGGACCATTTTACATTCGCGAGGTTGGAATTTTCGATTCTGACGGACAGCTTTTTGCGATTGGGAAATATCCTGAAACTTACAAATCTACTTCTGAAAGCGGCTCTGGAAAAAGGCTCTATATCAGAATGATTTTAGGCTTCACAAATGCGCCACAGGTGAATTTGGTGATGTCAGAAGATCTGAACAATGATCCGAATTTCAATGCGAATGTTTTAGCAGCAATTGATGATATAAATTCTGGACTTACAGCTCTCAATAACGCTCTATCTCAAAAGTTAGCGAAGGCACAGAACCTTTCTGATGTTGCTGATGCGGCACAAGCGAGAGAAAATATCGGATTAAAAATTGGCACTAATGTTCAAGCGTTTGCAGCAAATTTATCTGCACTTGCTGGACTTACTGGTGCTGCAAAAAAATTACCATTTTTCACTGGAAGTGGTCAGATGGGTGTTGCTGATTTGTTTTCTAACAAAAATGCAATCATCAACGGAGACTTTAACATTTGGCAAAGAGGCTCTTCTTTTGTCAGTGTTACTGATCAGCAATATAGCGCTGATAGATGGATTTACGCAAAAAGTGGCACAATGATTCATGACATCAGCAGAACAACTGATGTTCCAACTGTGGCACAAGCAGGAAGAGGATTTAACTATTCATTACTGATTGATTGCCAAACAATCGATAACTCAATTTCAGCAACTGATTATTGTGTAATCGAACAACGAATCGAAGGGTATAATTTTTTACCCATAGCACAGAAACCTTTAACTCTGTCCTTTTGGGTTAAAGCAACAAAAATTGGCACACATTGCGCTTACATTAAAAACTCTGGCGCTGATAGAACTTATGTTGCCGAATTTACCATCAACGCTTCTGATACTTGGGAATTTAAAACCATAAACTTTCCTGCAACTCCAGCAGCTGGCACTTGGAATTATGTTAATGGTATTGGGCTTTCCATTGGCTTTACCATTGCTTGTGGTTCAAATCTTCAAACTACTGCTGGAGCTTGGCAAAATAATGGTGCGATTGGAAGTGTAAACCAAACAAATACCTGCGATAATATTGCCAATAATTTTAGATTATGTGGCGTTCAGTTAGAAGCTGGATCAGTTGCAACCGATTTTGAAAACAGAAATTTTCAACATGAAGTTAATTTATGCCAAAGATACTATGAAAAAAGCTACAGCATATCCACAGCGTTAGGAACTGTAACAGATAACGGACAATTCTCTTACCCAGCAATTAGTGGAACACAATGCTTTGGAACAGTTTTTTTTAAGACAAGAAAAAGAGGAATTCCAAGCGTTACTTCTTACAGTCCAACAACAGGAACAGCGGGAAAAATATATCAAAATGCTGGTTCTGATAGAGATTCAGTAATTACAGGAATTGGAGAAACTTCTTTTAATATTTATGCTACCACAGCTTATTCAGCGAGCACTTCTGGAATAGCTCATTGGATAGCTAATTCAGAACTTTAAAATCACAAAGTGATTAATGACCCAAGAATATTACAGCATCATAACAAACGCAGGCTTGCTAAAAAACGCTGCGGCAAATGCTCCTGGTGGGTCGCTTGTAAATCTTACCCACTTGGCTGTTGGTGATGCATCATACAATCCAACAGGAGCTGCAACAGCTTTACAAAATGAAAGATATCGCACGACACTTACTCATGTTGTAATTGACGAAAATAACCCGAACCAACTGATTGTTGAAGCTGTAATTAACGAAACTGTCGGACCATTTTATATTCGCGAAGTAGGAATTTTTGATTCTGCAGGAACTTTATTTGCCATCGGGAAATATCCCGAAACATTCAAACCAGATTTACCAACTGGATCAGGCAAGCGTCTTTATATCAGGATGATTCTTGGTTTTGCCAGTTCACCGAATGTTGAGTTGGTAATTTCTAGTGACATCAATAATGATCCGAATTTTTCAACTGATGTAAATAATGCACTAGCACAGCGTCTTGTTAAAACTCAAAATTTATCTGATTTAAGTGATCTTGCTGTAGCAAGAAATAATCTAAATGTTTACAGCAAATCAGAAATACACAGCCTCTCTAAAAAGAATTACCTCATTAATGGAAATTTTGATTTTTGGCAAAGAGGATCAAGCACAACAACAAATGGCGTTTATTTAGCTGATAGATTTGTCAGTTATAATGGTGATGGAGCCAGAACATATTCTAGAGGAAGTTTTACTTACGGACAAACTGAAGTTCCAAATAACCCAAAATATTATCTAAGGCATCAACAAACAACTCCGGCTTCCGTCTCTTCACCTTCAATTCATCAAAGAATCGAAGATGTAAGAACGCTTTCCGGACAAACTGCAACTCTCTCGTTCTATGCCAAAGTTGCGTCAGGAACTGTTCAGGTAATACCAAGATTCACACAGAATTTTGGCTCAGGAGGAAGTTCTGGTGTAAATACTGATGGCAGCACATTAACGATTACCTCTCAGTGGCAGAAGTTTGTTGTTACAGTTAACATACCGAGCATTTCAGGAAAAACTGTTGGAGCTAACAGCAATCTAGCTCTGATATTTGCTTTTTTTGCCGGTGTTACTTTTGATTTTTCTCTGGCTCAGGTTCAACTTGAAAAAGGCTCTGTTGCCACTGATTTTCAATTCAGACACATCACAGAAGAGTTTGTTTTATGCCAAAGATATTTTCAAAAATCTTATTCGTCTGATGTCGATCCAGGAACCAATACCAGCGAAGGCATTTTAACTTATTTCTCCGATGGAGTTTCGATGACGCAAGGTGGGCAGTTAAGTTACTGTCCGGAAATGCGCGTAACTCCAACTGTTAATGTTTACAATCCAGTTACCGGAGCAGTTGGATATGGAAAAAGGTCTGATGGCAATGCCATAGCTTTTACTGGGATGAGCGCGCATAGCTCAAGACAAGGAAGATTTTATTTTACCGCAGGTCAATCAACTACAGCTTGGATAACTTGGCATTGGACAGCAGATGCAGAATTGTAAATATGACAAAAAATTCAAATTTCAAAAAAGTAAAAACCTTAAAAGAAGGTTATCTTGCTGACGGAGCTTTTATTCCAAAAGATGAATCAAATCGTCACTACCAAGAGCTAAAAAATTGGATAGATAACGGGGGTAAAGTTGAATCTGAATTTGATCTAGAAGAGATCAAAAATCAGAAAATTCAGGAAGCAGAAAATTTCAGAAAAAACCTGCAATTTAAACCAATTATTTACAGAGGCTCTGAGTTTTCTGCTTCTACAACTGCCAGACAAAATATCTTCGGAAGCATCGTTACTCTTTCGAATTCTGCAAAAAAATATTGGCGAGATAAAAACGATAACTCTCACAACTTTAGTTCTAAAAACTTCAAAGAACTCGCTGATCTAATATCTCAAAGAGACACCAAGCTTTATTTGGCGGAGATGGAACTAAAAACAAAAATTAACAAATCGAGATCAGTTAAAACTCTGACAGCTTTAAAAATTGATGAGCTGTGAAAAAGCAAAGAAGAAAAAATTTAGCCAAATCAAGATAGCAAAAACAGTCATTAATGACTCAAGAATATTACAGCATTATAACCAACAGCGGTTTGGCAAAACACGCTGCGGCAAGTCTTGGTGGTGCGCCAATTAACCTAACGCATCTGGCAGTCGGAGATTCAAATGGAACTTCATACAATCCAGTTGCAACTGCAACAGCACTGCAAAATGAACGCTACAGAACAACTTTAACTTACGTTCAAATTGATGGAAGTAATCCAAATCAGTTAATCGTTGAAGCTGTTATTAATGAAACAGTTGGTCCGTTTTATGTGCGTGAAGTTGGAGTTTTTGATTCAAGCGGAGCGTTGTTTGCAATTGGTAAATTTCCCGAAACTTTCAAACCAAATTTACCAAGCGGCTCAGGTAAAAAATTATATGTCAGGATGATCTTGGCATTTGCCAGTAGCCCGCAAGTTAATCTTGTTCAGTCTGAAAATCTCAATTATGATCCAAATTTTTCGACCAATGTTTTTGCGGCAATTGCGCTAAAATTAGCGAAGGCTGCAAATCTTTCTGATGTCGCTGATGTCGCTCAGGCGCGCAATAATCTGGGATTAGAAATCGGCGTAAATGTTCAAGCCTTCGCTGCAAATTTAGTTGCTCTTGCTGGATTATCAGGAGCATCAAACAAACTTCCGATTTTCACTGGCTCTGGTCAGATGGGATTGGCGGATTTGTTTTCCAATAAAAATGTCATCATCAACGGCGATTTTAATATTTGGCAAAGAGCAACATCTTTTACCAGCTTTGCAGATGGCGCTTACTGTGCCGACAGATGGACTTATTATAAAAGTGGCACAATGGTTCACGATGTTAGTCGTTCAACTGATGTTCCATCTTTTGCTCAAGCAGGAAGATTATTCAACTACTCACTGCTGATAGATTGCCAAACTATCGATTCTTCAATTGGAACTTCAGATTTTTGTGTAATACAGCAACGAGTTGAAGGCTATAATTGGCTGCCTTTAGCGCAAAAGCCAGTTACTCTATCATTTTGGGTTAAAGCCACAAAAACTGGAAAATATTGTGCTTCCCTTGGTAATGGTTCGCCATTTGACAAAGCGATAGTAAAAGAATTTACGATCAACGCCTCTGATACCTGGGAATATAAAACGATAATTTTTCCAGCAAGTCCTTCATCCGGCTCATGGGATTTTACAAACGGCATAGGAATAAGAGTCAGTATTTGTCTTGCCGCTGGTTCTTCTTATCAGGCAACTGCAGATACTTGGCAAAATGCTAATTATTTTGCCACATCAAATCAGGTTAATGCCTGTGACAGTGCTTCAAATAATTTCAGATTGTGTGGGGTTCAATTAGAAGCTGGGTCAGTTGCAACTCCTTTTGAACAAAGGAGTTATCAGCATGAGTTAATGCTGTGTCAAAGATATTACCAGTTTGTTTACTCTGGCTCTTCTTTTATCTCAACTATTCACGCCTCTGCTGGAATTGTCTCGGTTAAAGCTAATTATAGGCAACCGATGAGAGCGTCTCCTACTGTTGGTCAAACTGGTATCATTAATGCGCAGAACGGAACTGGATTTAATAACACGCAATCTTCACCAAGCATAACTTCTTCATATGCGGGTCAAGATTCGTGTTATGTGATGTTAGGTAATTTTAATACCTCTGGTCAGACCAACAGCATTTCTTGCTCATGCCCTACAGTAGAAAATAACTCAAACTGCATAACTCTAAACGCCGAATTATGATAACTATAGAAAAAGTAAAAGAGATGGAACAGTGCTATATCGTCAATGATTGCAACGCTGTTCCAAAAAATCCTGACAATTCCGATTATCAAAAAATTCAAAAATGGATTGCTCAAGGAGGAGTTGTGGAGAAAGAAGATATTTTAGCAAAAATCAAATTAGAAAAAATTGCTAAAATCAAATCGATTAGAGATCAAAAAAACATTGAACCTATCACGGATCAACAAGCCTTTCTTATTGATGAAAATGGCTCAACGACATCGCAGGAATCTTACTTTGTTTTTTACACAAATCGTCATCAGACAAATCCTGCGTCAGACCCAGAAGCAATAATATCAAGAACAATTGCTTTGGGATCGATGCCTTATTTTACAAAGGATAATGAAGGGGGGAAAATTACCATAGAACTCACTGCAGAAATTGCCGCAACTCTTCGACAAAGAATTTCAGAGAGAAACGACAATAATTATAAACTCAGCAGCAGCTTAGAAACAGAAATAAATAAAGCTCAAAGCATCGAAGAAGTCGAAGCAATCGCAAATCAAATTCTCAACTAATAACAATAAAATCATAAAAACATGACCGAGCAATTTCTACATGGCGTAGAAATCATCGAAATAGATGATGGTGCGCGCCCTATACAAACAGTTAAATCAAGTGTAATTGGATTGGTTGGCACAGCTTCCAAAGGACCAGTAAATACACCAACTTTGATTTTGGGATCACCAGCAGAAGCGGTGAGTATTTTTGGCTCTGATGCCAATTTCAGTATTCCATCGGCTTTGGATGCAATCTTCAAACAAACTGGTGCAGTTGTGGTGGTGATCAATGTTGCTGATCCCGATAATTCTGCTCACAAAACTTCCGGAGTTCTTGATCCAACTAAAATTACTCTCAGCGATATTGTTGGCGGCGTTGATGGAACTACTGGCAAATACAAAGGTGTTTCAGCACTTCTTGCTGCACAGTCAGAAGTTGCTGTCACTCCAAGAATTTTGATCGCACCAGGATTTACTCATCAAACACCTCTTGATGAAGATGATGAGCCAGTTGCAAATCCAGTTGTTGCAGAACTTTTAACTGTTGCCGAAAGACTCCGAGCAATAATTGTCGCTGACTGTCCAAACACCAACAAAACCGATGCAGTTCATTATCGCGAAGATTGGGGAAGCTCAAGAATTTATCCTGCTTTTCCGTGGGTAAAAATTTTAAACACTGCCAACAACACGATAGTTGAAAAACCTTCTTCAGGGAGAATAGCCGGCCTCATTGCTAAGTCAGATAATGAGCGCGGCTTTTGGTGGTCGCCATCAAATATGGTGATCAACGGCATTGTTGGAATTTCCAAGCCGATTGATTTTGCTTTAGGTGATACCAACTGCACCGCAAATTTTCTCAATGAAAACGATATTGCCACCATCATTCAGCAAGATGGTTTCAGGTTGTGGGGAAATAGAACGGCTTCAGCTGATCCAAAATGGATGTTCTTACAAAGCAGAAGAACAGCAGATATGATCAACGATTCACTTTTAAAAGCTCACTTGTGGGCGGTAGATCGCAATATCACGAAAACTTACATCGAAGATGTTTTGGAAGGAGTTAACAACTATCTGCGCTATCTGAAAAGCATCGGCGCAATCATTGATGGTAATGCTTTCGTCAATCCAGAGTTAAATACTCCTGGTCAAATCGCTCAAGGCAAAATTACCTTCGATTTTGACTTCACTCCACCTTATCCGGCAGAGCACATCACATTCCGTTCAAGAATGACTGATGAGTATCTTGAGGAGCTTTTTTCTAACTAAAAAAATAAGCAAACATGATTCCTAAAATTTTAAAGAACTTCAATTTGTTCATTGATGGCCGTGGCTATGTGGGCAAAGTTGAAGAAGTAAATCCGCCAAAATTAAACATCAAAACTGAAGAGTTCCGTGCCGGCGGCATGGATTCTCCAGTTATGGTTGATATGGGTGTCGAAAAGATTGAGGGCTCATTTACGCTTCTTGAATACGACAAAGATGTTTTGAAACAGTTTGGTCTTGTTGCTGGAAACGCTGTTCAGGTAACGCTTCGCGGAGCTATTCAGGACGACACCACAGTTTCTGCAATCATCATTAAACTGCGTGGCATGTATACCGAAATGGATATGGGAAAAATGTCAGCAGGAGAAAAAGGAACGCTGCAATGCACCATCGCTTGCCGTTATTACTCACTTGAAATTGATGGTCAGCAACTCATCGAAATCGACATCGACAACATGACCAGAAAAATCGGTGGTCAGGACAAGCTGGTTGATGTTCGCAAGGCGCTAGGAATTTAATCCAATTTAATTTCTATAATTTTATTTCGCGAAGTTTCGCCAGAGATTATAGAAACCGCGCTTTTCTTCACTTTTAAATATTTTGCTAACAGCTCAATTGCCGCCTTGTTGGCTTTTCCATCTTCCGCAGGCTTATTGACTCTTACCTTGATAATCCTCGTGCCAGCCTCATCAAAATCATCAGAAATTTCATTTTGTTTGGCGCCTGGAATCACTTTTATAGAAATCTTCATTTAACAAAAAATATGCAAACCATTGAACTGAAATATCCGGTTGAAGCAACCGGTGAAACTTTCACCAATTTAACCATGAGACGATCAAAAATAAAAGATCGTCTTTTGGTCGCTAAAATGAAAACCGCATCTGACGAAGAAAAAGAAATCAGGCTTTTTGCCAATCTTTGTGAGGTTGAACCGAAAGTAATTGAAGAGCTCGATGAAGCTGATTACTCAAACCTGCAAAAGGTATATTTAGGTTTTTTCAATTCCGAGGGGATGTCACAAGAGCAATCATCATCCTCTCGAAAATAACCAACTGGCAACTTTCTGAAATTTTAGAATTAACTGAAGAAGATTTTTGCCTCTTCTTTGATGCCGCAATCCAAGTCCAAAAAGAATCCGTAGAATAACATGACCAACTCAACTCACGCTGCTGTATCAATCTTGATTGGTGCTGATTTGGGAAAGTCCTTCAGGGATTCTTTTTCCGGAGTCAGCAAACAACTTTCTGCACTTGGTGATGCAATCAAGAAAGTTAATGACAAAGCGGGAGAAATTGAGGCTTTCAGAAAATCGTCACGCGCTACAAAAGAAGCGTCACTTGCTTATCTTGATGCGAAACAAAAACTAAATCTCTTAAGCGCAGAAATCAGAGCTACAGCTGAGCCTTCGAAACTTTTACAAAACAACTTTCGCAAAGCAGAATTAGCAGCAAGAAATTCTAAAACTGCCTTCATGGAGTCAGCGCAAGCTACTCGCGAAATGGGTAAAGCCTTAAGTGCTACTGGCGTTGATTTCAAAAACTTAAATCAACAACAACAGGTTTTAGGAAAGACTCTAGAAACTTTAAAAAAGAGACAAGCTGCACTTCAAGCTAATGCCGATGCCAAATCACAAAACTTAAGCAATCGCGCCAATTATCGTGGACAGATGGTTGATGCAGTTGCGCTTGGTGGCATATTATACAAAGCAGTCAAACCAGCGGTAGATTTTGAGTTTGCTATGGCTCGTGTTGGCGCTGTTACTGAAGAGGCGGCAAATTCTGAAGGTTTTAAAAAGCTAACAGCAAAAGCCAGAGAGCTTGGCAACACCACTCAATATACCTCCACAGAAGCCGCAAAAGCAATGCAACTGCTTGGAATGTCGGGCTTTACTACCAATCAGATTTTAGCTGCAACTCCAGCAATTCTGAATCTTGCCATAGCTGACAATATGGAACTTGGCGAATCCGCCAAAATTGTTTCCAATATTCTCAACAGCTTTGGCATGAAATCCGAAGATGCTGGCAGAGCTTCGGATGTTTTAGCACAAGCCGCAGTTGCCACCAGCACTGATGTAAGAACTTTAGGTGAAACTATGAAATTTGTAGCTCCCGCCGCAGCTTCAGTTGGTGGAACGTTAGAAGAAACGGCAGCGCTCGCTGGAGTTTTAGGAAATGCCGGAATTGAAGCCAGTATGGCAGGAACGATGCTTAGGTCAGCATATTTGCGCCTTGCAGCACCCGCAAGAGCTGGTGCAAAAGCTCTTGGCAAAATGCGTGATGAAATGCAAATCTCCGCCGAAGAAATGCCTGATGTTGCTAAAGAAGCATTGCTGGCTCAAACAAGATTGAAAGGTCTGGGTGTTAAGATTTTTGACAAAGGCAAAATGCGCTCAATGATTGATATTTTACGCGATCTTCACAAAGCCACAAAAAATCTTTCTGACGATAAAAGAATTGGCGCAGTAAAAGATATTTTTGGAACTTACGCCACTTCGGGTGCTTTAAACATCTTCAAAGCCTTTGACAAAAAATCCGATGAAACTGGCAGTGTTGATCAGGTTTTAGATAAAATAAAAAACTCCTCTGGCACTGCTAAAAATATTGCTGATCGCTTAAATGATACTGCCGTTGGTGCATTTAGAGAATTAGATTCATCAATTGAATCAGTTGGAATTTCGTTAGGAAATACTCTGCTTCCGGCAATTTCTACTAGCGCCAGAACAGTTGCTGATTTTGCATTAAAGGTGAGCAGCCTCGCAGAAAAATTTCCTGTCACTACAAAATATATTGGAATGACAATCACTGGTTTGATTGGTCTTAAAATTGCAACTGTTGGTCTTGGCTATGCTTTTACTTGGATAAAAGCCCCATTCCTGATAGCACAAGGTGCATTAATTGCTTTTAGAACCGCTCTTACTTTTACCTCAATTGCAATGCCAGTGATTACAACTGCAATTAGAACTATGGGTTTGGCATTACTTACCAGTCCAATCACTTGGATTATTGCCGGCATTGCCACAGCGGCATTTCTAATAATTAAAAACTGGAAACCGCTCGGTGAATTTTTTAAGAATATTTTTAGCGGAATTATCGGTTGGGTGAAAAGCGCTTTTGATTGGGTGATGAAACTGGTTGAACCACTAAAATCAGTGGTTGGATCAATTTCAAATGTTGCAGGAAAAGCGTGGAATTTTGTCACTGGAAGTTCTGAAAAAAATCAAAGTTCTTCAGTTGGAAATGTTGTAAGCAGCATTGAGTCAGGCAAAAACGACATCAGCAAAATTCCATCTTTTGAAATTCCAAATATTGCACCGCAAACAGGAAGTGGCGCGCAGCAAATTTCAATTTCTGCGCCAATCACCATCAATGCTGGCGGCAATATGGATGAAAAGAAAATCGCTGATCAGGTGCGAATCGCCATTGATGAAACTTTCAGAAAATTATCCGCAAGAAAACTCGCTTTAAATTACGATCAATGATTTTCGATTCCTTCAAAAATATCGGCGGCAAGCTGAATTTAAACAGCGCGCTTGGAATCAACATGATGATGATTCTTGGTGCTTATCGTTTTGCGATCAGCTCTGCCGCTTTCCAAACTCTGAAAAGACAAAGCGAATATCGCTGGCAGGAAATTAACAGAATCGGTGCTGATCCAGCTTTGCAATTCACAGGATTTGGCGTTGAAACCATTGATCTTGATGGCGTGATTTATCCGCATTTCAAAGGTGGATTGCGACAAGTTACCTTGATGCGCGCTGAAGCAGGAATTGGCAAACCGCTATTTTTAATTTCAGGAAATGGCAACGCTTTTGGAAAATGGTGCATCGTCAAAATTTCAGAAAACCAAAGCGTTTTTATGAAGGACGGCGCACCGCTGAAAATCGAATTTTCAATTAGCCTTAAGCGTTATGGCGAAGATGCCAAGCCAGGAGTAAAAGGAATTATTCAAAACATCGTTAAAGCAATATGATTACTTACATCACAAAAGATGGCGATGTTTTAGATGCGATTTGTTTCAAGTATTACGGAAGCACAACTGGCGTGGTTGAAAAAGTTTTAGAAGCCAATCGTCATTTAGCAGAATTGGGCGCGATATTTAGCGCCAATGTCAAAATTATTTTACCAGATTTAACCCCTGAAGAAGAAACAGAAAGTATTAAACTTTGGTCATAAAGAAAGTTTGTGAATCCAGCATTTAAAATTACTGCCGATAAAAAAGATGTCACAGCGTTAATCGCGCAAAGATTGGTCTCAATAAACATCACTGACGAAACCGGACTCGTCTCTGACACATGCGAAATTCTTTTAGACAACCGCGATGAAAAATTAGAGATTCCACCGCGCGGTGCTGTTTTGGAAGTATCGCTTGGTTATGAAGACAAACCGCTAACCAAGATGGGAAGTTATATTGTTGATGATGTTGAAGTTGCTGGAGCTCCTGGACAAATGCGAATCACTGGCAAAGCCAGCAACACGCTTGATAAAAACTTAACCAAAAAAATCAAAGCGCCAAAAAGCAAATCTTGGCATGGCTATACCTTAGTTGGAATTATCACAGCAATTGCCAACAACCACGGATTCAAAGCAGCAATAGATGAGTATTTCAAACAAATTTACATCTCGCACTTAGATCAAACCGATGAAAGCGACATCTCTTTTCTTAACACTCTGGCGCAAAGCTACGGAGCATTCGCAAAACTTTCTTTGGGCAGATTATTATTTTTCCGAAGAGGAATAAGTGTCTCCGAAAACGGCAAAGAATTACCAACAGAAAAATTTTCTGCCACACAAATTTCTGATTGGAAATTGCGTGTTTCTGACATGGAAAAATTCGGCAAGGTGATTGCCAAATGGCACAACTTCGCAACAGGAAAAGAAGAAAATGTTTTTGCGGGAACTGGCGATCCAGCCTACACGATGCGATATAAATTTGTCAGCGCCGACAGAGCGCTTGCCGCAGCAAAAGCCAAGCTCACCGAATTTAAACGCGGCGCAGAAAATTTAAATTTTTCTACCACAGGAAATCCAAAACTTAGCGCTGAGAACAAGATCACTTTCACCGACATAAAATATCTCAAAAACAAAAATTGGATCATCACGAGCGTTAATCATTCGCTCAGTGATCAAGGATTCACAACTCAAGTAACCGCAATCATCAAACTATCCGATGTGGAGTAAAATTAAAAAATCTGACGATGGAGAATTCATCATCACCAAATGTGAATTGGAATTGCTGCTTGAGCAGGCTTCCAAAGAAGGTGCCAAAAAAGCCCTAACCGAACTTGGTCTTCATGATGAAAACGCACCAACTGATATTCGTGATTTGCGCGAATTGCTCAGGGCTTTTCGCATGGCAAAGAAAGACAGTTTTAGAATCCTCGTTAAGTGCATCATCATTGGTTTTGTAACCATTCTCACTGCTGGATTTATCTCGCTTCTTGGCGATCATATTAAACTCAAATAATAAAAATTTATGCCGCAATTTGGAAAAGATTCGCTCAAAAGATTATCAACTTGTCATCCTGATTTGCAGAAACTTTTTAACGAGGTGATCAAGCATTATGACTGCACCATCATTGAGGGACGCAGGTCAGATGAAGATCAGTTAAAAGCATTCAATGCAGGTAAATCAAAAATAAAATCTGGCGGCATGCACAACAAAACACCATCGCTCGCAGTTGATGTTGCGCCATGGCCAATTGATTGGAATGACAAAAATAGATTTTACCACTTTGCCGGACGAGTTCAAGGAATTGCTCAAATGCTGAACATCAAAATTCGCTGGGGCGGCGATTGGGATTCTGATAACGATCTAAAAGATCAAAACTTTTACGACTTACCACATTTTGAATTAGTAACCGACTAACTATGGCTTGCAAATTTTTAGAAGATTTTAACGGCAATAAATCATCAAAAAGACTTGCTGGAGCTTTTTGTTTAGTCATCGGTTCTTTGATGAAGTTTATCCTGTTTCTTTATGGCCTGCGTCATGTTACGGCAACACCTTTTGATCGGCTTGATGGATGCGCAGATAGCTTAATTTATGTTGGCGCAACTTTGATTGGCTCAGGATTACTCGAACTTTTAAGACAAAGCAAAAAATGATCCCAAACTTACTGGCAAGATTAGCGGCAATCGCTGGCGCAATAATCACCATTTTTACATTAGGCAATTTTTACGGCAAAAAATCCCAAAAAACCAAACAGCTCGAAGAAGATTTTGAAGATGCAACTGAATCAAAAAAACGCCAAGAAAATCGCCGTAATGACGATATTTCTGCTGTTAAGCGCCGGATGCAAAAATACATCCGCAAATAGCTTCTGTTTGTGGGCAAAACCCATCACTTTGAGTCAAGAAGAATACGACACGATGTCCGAAGAAACCCTCCGTCAAATCGACAATTTTAATCAGGAATTTGAGGAACATTGCACGAAGTAAAGATTCTCAATCATTCCACTTGATAAGTGTTTAAAACGAAGCGTTCATTGGTGTCACGACACTTTACCAATTTTAAGAAATTTTATGAATAGATTAATTTACAAAGGATTTATTGAGGATGTCAGAAATGAAAAATGCACCGACCAAGAAATTGAAAAACTGATCGATGTTTTTGAAGATGCAGTTAACTCAATGGCAACAACTTCTGCCAAAAAATCATTTTATGATTTGAAAGATTTTAAAGGAACTGAGCAAAGTGGTGTTAATCTTTTTACCCTAACTCTTGAACGCGAACCAATTAAAAATTACGAAAAATACACCGGCTATTTTGAATACGGCAAAAAAAATCTAAAAGTTATTGCAACGCGCGGTGAATTTACAGCGGTGATTTTGAAATAAATTTTATAAGGATAGTTTCGATTTTCATTCGCTATTTTCACAAGATCTAATCATTTCTTGAATAAGATTTTTATCTTCCACTTTACCAACCACCACGTGGTAATTTGGGGTGCCAAATGAAGCAAATAACCTTATATTTACAATTATCAAAAGAAGATTTCTATTCGAATTAGTCAAAAATTCTATTCCTAATAAGTGTCCCGCATCTTGTACTGACGGCATAATTTCTAAACTACCACCAACTACATAAGAAAGGTTTTCTGATTTTCCCAATATCAAATCTAACGCCAATTTTTCAAACTCATACTTACCCCAATGAGCCATTACGTAAGAATGGGCAATCTTTGCCAGTGTTTGAGCAAATTCTTTTGGAGAATGACGAAATCTGTAAGTAACATCTGAACCATATTTTTCTGTAAATTTATCTAGTTCTGAATAATTTGTAATCATAACTATTTGCCACCAATAAGACATATCTGCATTAGAGGAAATATTGTTTAATATTCCTGCTTTTGTACATTTTAGCATATATGTAGGTGCAGGAAATTCAGAAAATGGGACCATAATACCATTTCCGTTTCCAGTATTTACAAACTTTAAATCAGGCCTTTTTTTGTTTTTTCGTGAAGGTAATTTATATTTTGTACGAAAGTCACCAAATATATCTCTAGCAAATTTTAGTTCAAACCTACTTGTAATTGTTGCGCAAGAATCACAGCTAGCTTCTTTCATGATTTGAACTCCTCCCATTGAAAGAGGAATTATATGTTCATCAGTTAATCTACCTTCTGAAAATCCACAATATATGCATTTCCCTATTGATGAAAAAAAAACTTTATTAGTATTCCGAGGAGCTATATCACAAAAAACTTCATCTGTCATTTTTTTCATCTGGGTTTAAATTCCTAATTCTCTGCCTAAAAACAGAGTCAAATTTTTCCAAAGTATTTTTTAGCCAATCATTTTGAGAAGCCCACTTTTGCTCTTCAGATGGATCGGCGCTAAAAAATAAAAGAATGCTCGATCTATTCTTTTCCGGATTTTCCCTCCATTCTAAATCACTTCCAATTTCCTTTTCAATTATCTCCTTATCCTTCGCAAGAAGATGATAGAACGACTTTTCTCCATCTTTATCAGCAATCACTAATTCAACACCAATTCTGTTTGTAACAGTGTTTAAAAGTGCATTTACATGAAAACCGCTGCGTCCAATAGAAAAAGTTAGCCAATGTTTCGGAGTTGGCGCTTGCGGACGAAGTTTTGATGAAGAATTTTCAAGATAAGAAATAAAATTTTGCCAATAGCGATATTGTAAACCTTTAGTTTCACTGGTTTCTTGATTATCAAGATTTTTTGCTGCTCTAGCAACTGTTTTACTCCAGTTATTGGGCTGAGAAATGATGTTAAATTTTGGTGCCGCTGGCGAATTACCAATTTTCCACAACTCTACTTCCAAACCAAAAAATCTGAATCTCTCATCGGTTATCTCATTCAACCAATCAAGCGCTTTGCGATGTTCCTCAGTAAATTTTGAAGCAACCCACACAATTACAACTGACTGCAATCCAGCAGCGTAAGTTAAAAGCTGGCCAAGATGTTTATGATCAGTCCTCTCAAGTTGATTCTCGATTAAAATCAAACTTTCATCACTTGTGTTTTTACACAAAATATCTGCTCTAAACGGACCAACATTTTTCTCTTGAGCTTCCAACTCCAACTCAATTCCAATCGCATCTCCGAGCAATTCCAAATTTTCCTTTTGAGCAAGCCAAGGCGTGAAGTTATAAGCTTCATTTTCCCAGATGGTTTTAAGATCGACTTTTTCTAATTTTCCGAGCATAATTTTTAATTTATTTTTCTAAATACAAATTTTCTGATGATGCTAAAATAGTCCAATTCACAATTGATGAAAGTGATCTAATAGGTTAAGTAAATTGTCTCTGGATATCAGAAAAACACCATTTTGTTTTGCTAATTTAAGGCAATCTTCAGAGTATCTAAAAGCATTTGAAATAACATAAAGTTTAGGGTTCATGCAGTTATATCTATTTTTAGCTTTTAACACCTCTTTAACCGCATTACTTCCAAGGCACTCAAGCGTAGTATGTTTGCACTGGATAATCGCAGAAATATCTCCCGAGTTATTTTTAGCAATTAGATCAGCTCCACCATCTCCAGTTCTAGGAGTGCTTTGAATAAGTAGACCATTTTCTGATAGGCTATCTTTAATCCAAGACTCAAATTGAGTTCCGGTAAGAAGATCAATATCGTTCAAAGTTATTTTATGCTCATTTCTTGAAAATAGAGATTTCAATAAATCATCTTCATTCTTCGTTATATTTTGTGGAGCTAGTAAAGACCTGCTTGTATCTCTTTTTCTCTCGAGCATTTTGTTTAAGATAAGATCGAAACTTTTATCTCCCAAAGATGGGTGTTTTGAAATTGGATAGTAAACATAAACATCTTTTTTTTGCCCCATTCTGTAGGCTCTATCTGTACATTGATCTTCTATTGCAGGATTCCACCATCTTGATAAATGGATTACATGGTTAGCTTTTGTTAATGTAATACCAACTCCTCCAGCTTTTGGAGATATTAGCATAACATCAAAACCTTCTTCGTCTTGAAACTTATCCACTGCGTCTTGTCTTGCTGGTCCAGAAATTTCACCATTAATTACCATTGGGGTAGTCTTGAGTTTGTACCTTTTTTTAATTAATAATGGAAGATAGTTAGGACTGTTCCAGCTTCTATATTCTATAAATAGAAGAGCCTTTTCATTTTTCTTGTAAATGTCATCAAGAATATCAAAAGTTGCAATTAATCGCGCCGATTGTGAAATATAGTTCTCATCTTCATTTTGCTTATAATCCGTAGGGTGTAGTGATATAGATCTTAATTTGTGTAAAGCTTCCATACCCTTTTTTCTATCATCAGAATTTTCAACTCCTCCAGTTATTAAGTCATACGCTTCATACTGATGCTTTGGCATCAAAACTTCTTTAGTTATAATATGTTTTTTAGGTAACCCATCCAACACCTCTTCTTTCATTCTCCTCAAAAAAGAAGATGGATTATCCTCTTCATCGCGAGAAATCTTATTGTAAAGATATTCTAATTTCTCTTCGGTTTGATCTTCTTCATATTTACTACTAAATTCTTTTAGAGACCCTAAAAATCCTGGTAGCAAATTGTCATATATGCACCACAAATCAGCCAATCTATTTTCAACCGGGGTACCAGTCATGCCAATTTTAAAATCAGCATTTATAGTTTTTGCAGATTGTGTAACTTTAGTGTCAGGTGATTTGACTTTTTGCATTTCATCAAAAACTACCGCAGCAAAACTGACACTAGCAAAAGATGTTTCATAATTACTAAGAGTTTCGTAAGTAGTTAGTATCCAATCAGCTTTATTAAGAATTTTCTCATCTAATGTTGGCAGGTAACTTCCTTTGGACTTTTTTCTAATTTTTTTTAAATCGCTTCCAAAAGCTTTAAGAATATCGCCCATTCCAGGTGAACGAAAATGTATTTCATGTTCTTTTTCCCAATTTTTTAATAGACCAACTGGTGCAACTATTAAAATAGGTTTGTGCATAATTAATCTATTTTCCATCTGCTCTCTTAACCACATTATAAATGTAAAAGATTGCAAGGTTTTTCCCAATCCCATATCATCTGCCAATAATACTCCACGCCTTCCATGCGCATAATTTCTATGAAGCCATTTTACTCCATGCGTTTGGTGATCTTTCAGTTTAGTTATAAGAGATTTTGGAAGTGAGAATTGCTCAACTTTTCTTTTGGAAGAAGATATTTTATAAGAAATTTCTTCAAAATTTTCTTTTACATATAAAACATAACTTGGATTTATATCGCTATTTTTATTACGTTCATTAGTTGTTAAAGAATTTGGCTTTGCAACAATTAGGCTTTCAACGGAATTAATTGAATTATCATCTACTGGAATTTGATGATTTTTAAATTTAATCTCAGAAACGCCTTTCCGCTTTCCATCTCTTAACATTGGAGCAAGCTTCTCCAATTCCTCAGAAGTAAGATTTAAATAACTTACCTGTCCATCTGACTCTATTTTTATTCCCCTAGGAGAACTATCATCAGGAAACCATTCTTGACCCACTATCTTTATCCAAGGTATAGTCAATTTGCGCTTTTCTCCAAAACCTTCTATTCGATCAGAAAAAATATTATTTAAAAATTCATCATCAGGTATACCGTCAAACATGCATTCTGACAGATAAGCTTTGGGATTTTGCAAAAATTGCCTCTTAAGATCACCATCTTTTGATTTATGAACTTCCTTAATATGAGAAAGTGCCTTCTTTAAATCACCAGAAAGAATCAAAAAACAACCGTTTCCAAGAAAATAATTACCACGAATTTTATCGTCTGCACAAAAGTTTTGATAAAATTTTTCACTATCTATAACCGTTAAAAGATCATCGAATCTTTTTATGGGTTCAGATGCTACATCATAATTAAATTCTTCAGAAAACTTGCATAACTCTGGACGAAAATCAAATCCATTAGATAAATCTGGGATAACTTTGATTTTAAAAGCATTTGCAAAGTAAACTTTTGTTGATCTGAGTGCTCCAGTTAATTTTATTGAATTTTTAGTTTCTTCTGGAAGGTAATCCTGAATTTTTGCAAAACACTCTAGTTTTCCTTGGGTGTCGCTTGGCATCAGCTTGTTTATTTCATCTATAGATTCCAATATTTCATAAACTTCTTTTGGTAATTTTTTATATATTTCTGCGCTTCCCATTTTTAGAAAAGCCCCACATTTATCAGCTCCAACGAAAGGCTGATAATGGTTTTTCATAAATTTATAAGAAAATTTAAAATTTTGTTGAGTGATAATTCCCTCGTTTTCCAAATACAAAATTAAATTCTTTTCCACTTGAGGAAGCCCTAAGATTTTACCATGTTCATCAGATATTTCAGAAACCTTTTTTTTATCTATAAACACAGAATCAGAACCGCTATTGATAGCAAAGTCTTCATTTTTTGATATCCAACCAATAATCAATTCAGCAGCTAAACTACCTTGATTTTCCCAATCAGAAACTAGTATTTTTTTATCATTTACAACAAAGCTAAATTCTACTCCATCAGGAGTTATTTTATTAAGTAGAGTCATATTATCTTAGTTGGTATTTAAAAGAAGGCATAGATATGCCAATATTTTCATAAATGAAATTTGAGAGAGTTTTTTGCCAAGTATATCTTTCGCTGCCTTGGTGAGATATTCCATCTGTGTAATTTGTTCCTTTGATTACGAGAGATGATGTTTTTAACTCATATTCAGAATAAGATGGCTTGTATAATGTTGGAGCTTGTCTATCATTTTCGTTCCACGCACGACATTTCCCCACATCACTCCATTCAGAGAAAATAAAGTTCCCAATCTTAATAATTATAGCAGCCCTGTTTTCATTTGAACTCACAATTCCAAAACCAATATTTTCATCTAATATGTTTTTAGCTTCATTGTAATATTTTTTTTCAAGCACCACCCAAACATCATCTATTGAGTCATTATTATAATAAGCCATCCAAAAAGCTCTTCTATATTCCCATTTTTCGCCATTAGCTCCACGATACTCACTTATAATTTCAAAAAATTGCTCTAATGCAGCACCTGAAAGCCATTTTTTAAACACTTTTTTTGCAGCATCTTCAACCCCAATCCAGTTTTGAGGTTTTATTCGGACATCACCAAAATTATCGATCAAAAATTTTATTATTTTATTTTTGAATTCTTCATCCGGCTTTTTATTGATCCATGGCAATAAAAGAGATTCGATAATTTTTACTTTATACTGGGGAAATCTCAGAGATTGACCATCTATCGTAAAATCAATAAATCTTTTAAAGTTCTTTTGGCAATCGTTGTTTTTTTCAAGATTACTAGAGAACATTTCTAAGAAATTAAGATAAACACTTTCAATTATACCAATTGATTTTTGCTCCTTATTAAATCCAAGTTCAATAAAAAAATCATTTACAGAACTATAGCTATTGAAAAGTTCCGATAAATTTTTTAAAGATTTTTCATAATCAAAAAATTCATAATTTTCGTGTAAACTCTTCCAGTGAGATAGGCTTCTTGATTGCAATAAAAAGCCTCGGACTATTAATTCGCCAATTTTTTTAACATCCTCAGGATGATTGCGATATTCTCTTATGAAGATTGAAACCAAACTTCTTACAAGACTACTGGGGTTAGTATTCTCTATATATTTCTCTAATTCAGAAAAAAACTTTTGATCTGTGATAATATTTTTTTCTTCATACCAAAATACCCAAGTAGACCTTTTCCATAATTTTTTTGGGATTTGATCAAAGTTTCCTACAGAAACATATTCCATCAATTTTTTAAAGACTGAACCCAGCTCTAACTGGTCGTAACAAACAAAGTTAGGAGAGGAGTATTTTTCAATAATCTTTTGTGAAGTTAAATTAACCTCCGAAGGCTTTAGAAAAAAGCTTCTCCCACTATTATTATGATATTGTATTCTGCTCTTTAGCTTTCCCATCTTTTATCAGTATTTTAAGTTTTTCTATTTCTTCTGCAGATGGTGATCGCATTATAAATCTTAAATCAATTCTTCTGTTAGATTTTCGTGATTCATTATCAATATTTGCTTTTATTGGTCGCTTTGATTCATAGGCGCTAACTCCAAAAATAGGCCTTTCATTATTATTAAGTATCCCCGTTTCTAAAATAGGAGCAAAATTTATTAACTTTTGATATACGGTAATGGATCTTCTAGCTGAAAGACCCCAGTTATTGTCAAATCCTTCATCTGATCCAAATTTAACATCATCGGTATGTCCCTCTATTAAAACCGTCTCAAGAAAAACACCGTTTCCTATTTCCAAGTTTTTACAAAATTCTTTTAAAGATTCATCTGATCTAGAAAGGCAGGGTAAATACTTGACTAAAGCCTTTGATAATTTATTAAGAGCTTCAACTCCTTGCGGACTAACTTCTGATTGACCAGATGCAAATAATAAATTTTCTGGTAACCTAAGAATTCCACTCTGCAAATCTATAGTTACTTCAAGCCCCATTTCTTCTAAACTTTTCTTTATATTCTCAAGAACTACATTTCTTGAGCTGTTTATTGCGGTCAAAACTTCCGTTGCATTTTCCGTGTCTTTTTGTTGCTTATGGTAATTGGTTGCTACGACCATAAGTAAGATGATAAAAATAAACAAAATTCCGACCAACAAGTCAGTAAAGGAGGCAAAATAGCTTTCATCATGTGTTTCATGAGTCTCTCTTTTTAAAGACATATTTTATTGGTTTTCTTGATTGTTACTTTGAGTTAAATCCTCAATACTGTCTTTTAACTCATCAACAGCTCCGCTAAAAGCAGCTAATGATTGAGCAAATTTACTATCCATGCCTTCAATGAATTTTTCCGCCTCACCAGTAAAACTTCTTAGTCCATCTTGCATTACTCGGAAAGCTTTCTCTAAATCTGCATCAACTTTTTCAAATTTTTCTTGGTAGCTAGTCCAAGCCTTTTCTAGTCCAGAAGAAATATTTTCTACGCTTTGTAAGGAAGTTTTAGAGGAATCAATCAGCAATTTAATGTTGTTGCTTACATCTGTTAATGAGTTTGATGCCTCGGAAATTGAACGATTAGCACTTAATATTGGCTGTCCTGCAATATCTATAGATTTTGCTATAGTGTTAAAGTTTTCTACAGTATGATTTAAGCCCGCAATGTTTGATTCAAATTCTTTAAGAAGTAATGAAATATTATTTGTTACACCGCTAATTACTTCCCCAAATGAGTTCAGGTTTTCAGAAACTGGTTTAAGAGAATTATTAATTTCTCCAGCAGCATTAAACATGGTATTGCCAAAATTTGAGCCAGTAGATGATATAGCATCTAATACATTCGTCAGACCATTTTGAAGTTGCTTTAGATTATCAGCGAGAGATGACATTTCGTTGCTGGTGGCGTTATGCAGTCGATCCATAAATTTTTGAATCATATCCTGCATTCCACTCTCTCCAGTTTTCTCCATTTTGTCCGCAATTTTTATCAATGTTTCTGTGAGTGGCTTCATTGACAATTCTATACTCTCAGGCAATTTATTTGCTAAAACTTCACCTATTTTAAGACTGATATCGGTAGCAAAACTATTGAAACAATCACGAATTTCTTTCTGAATTTTGATGTCTTCATAAACTAACTGTTCAACACTTCTATTTATTGTTAGTTCCTCAAATCTATGACAGATATCATCAATTGTGGTTATAATTTTATCGTAGTAGTGTTTTTGCCACCCAGAAAAAGTAAGACTACAAATAAGAGCGATGATCGAACTTGAAAATTTAGTACTTGCCGCTCCCAGCAAATCTTGTAATGCCTTATCAGAAGACGCAGCTGTTCCACCAGCTATACCCGACGAAGCAATGTTAAGTGCTATGACTATTCCAAAAAATGTTAGCAACAGACCGACGCCTATCAAAAGGTTAGGAATAGCAAAAAATAATCTTAGATTTACCGTGGGAGAAACTATTAGTTGTTCGTTAAAGTAATCATGAGCTCTTTTTGGAGAAATAATTTCTCTATGTTCATCATCAGCGATAATAGTTTCATCATATTCACCCCAACAATTCTTTACATAATTTTTGGATTCGAAGAAAAGCCTGATTTCCTCATATCGCTCAAAATAATCTTTTCTGTCTTTTATCTCGTATAGCTTGTTTTTTACATCATTTAAAGTTTGCAGAATTGGGTTTAACTTCTTTAAGTAGTTAAGGTATGAACACCAAGATACAAGTATGAACGCAATTATTATTACCCCAATCGTTATCGGATGAATAAAAATCTTAAGCTCTTCAATACCCAAAATTAGATATAGTACAACCAGAACTGCAATAATTATAACAACTGAGCGATGTACAAAAAAACTGTATAAAGAGTTTTTAACTCCAAAAAAACCACCTAAGATTTTCATATATAAATTCTCTATTTAAATAAAATTCTAAAGCATTTCTATATTATAAATGCTATTCAAACCGAAGCTATACTTAGATTTATCGTAAATTTCTGACTTAGGTTAGATTTTTT
>JACCEC011188881.1_pt1 | contig 33797 bp, 32 predicted proteins | sample 7450121 | NCBI WGS metagenome assembly JACCEC01 (sample SAMN15323455, study PRJNA562643) | freshwater metagenome | isolation source: river surface water | place: USA:Blue River Watershed | collected 2017-08-18 | reverse complement strand
GGTTAAGACTTCTCATAATCCCTTGGTCCTTGGTTCGAATCCAAGCGGGCCCAGTTTTACAAATCAATAAGTTCGCGCGCCATCGGGCTAGGGCCGGGATACCGTCCACTCATGATCGATTTGACCATTCTTTCTGACAGCAGTCTCATCTCTTGGTAGCCACGCCCGAATGTAGCGAGCCGTCATCTGTGTCGGAGTAATCGAAATACGCATGTGTCCAGAGCTACTGAGGATAGTTCCGCTGTCATAGTGGTATTCCTTCGCTAGTGTTGCGCCACTATTAAAGTTACGCGCGCTTGGCTGAGGAACTGTTTGATAAACAATCCCGTCAAGATCTTGCTTGGCGTACAGATGATCGTGACCGTGAAAGACAGCAGCCACCTTGTGTTTCACGAGTAAGTCATGGATTGGAAGGGCCCAACCAGGCCGACGACTAGCGAAACCACTTGTCCCATCGAGATTCTTTCCGCCCCATTCGTAATAGGGAGCCGCTTCGACGCCACCCCGCATTGCGCCGTCTAAACCACCGACAAGGTTGTGAATGAAGACAATTTTGAATTTCGCCGTACTAGTAGCAAGTGTTTCAGTGAGCCACTGATACTGTTTTTCCCCCAGAGTGAAGTTCCAAGGGTCTGAGTTCGCTCGTTGTCTGGTGTTCCAGAAAGGATCCAGAACAATTATCTGAGCATCTCCCCAGATCCAGGAGTACCACGCGACTCGATTGCCCGCATTAGGGTCGACGAAAGAGTCTCCTGTGTAGAAATTACCTGGCTGTGGAATCGGAAAGTATTCGAGACGTGCTTTTGAGGCCCACACTGCAATGTTCTGGGCGGTGCTGTCTACGAGCCAGCCTAGTTCCGCGTCGTGATTTCCATTAACTAGAAAGAGTGGTACCGAGTGCGTTACCAGTCCAAAATTTCCACGCTCATAGACGTATCGCGAATTGAGGGCGGACTGACTTGTTGGCTGTGAGACGACTGCGGTGAAAGGTTCGGTATGTTTCTCTGTCATGAACGTATCGCCAAGGTCGACGTGAAAATCACCTTGGTCATTCAGCACGTTTGCGAGCGTTCTCTTATAAATATCTAAATCCGAGTTCTCATCAAGGTGTGAATCTGCCTGAATGGTGAAGGTAAAACTGCTACCGGCGGGACGCGCTGTCTGGAAGCGATAGTCGCGACTCTGAATGTCACCACCATTTGTCGATTTCAGCAAAACGCGATATCGATACGCCGTGGCTGGCTTCAGCCCGCTTAACTCGACGTCTAGGATAGCGCCTCGATTTAGCGATACCGGTGTAGTCTGACGGTCTGTTGTGTCGCCCTCAGCGCGGTAGCTGACGATTACCGTGCCGGATTGCTCGGCAGTGTAAAGTTTGAGTCGAATAGTGCTCGACGTCGGCGCTCCAAGGACAATATTTCCAGGGAATTCTGTAGATGTAGATGCGCCGATAGGGGTGACAGTCACCGCACCAGAGGCGTTCCCCGAGCCGATACGATTAGTGGCGACAACCGAACAGGTGTACGTCGTGCCATTACTAAGGCCGTTGATAATTAATGGGCTCGTCGCGCTTGTCGCCGATCGACTTATCGCCCCAGCGGCACAAGTTGCGGTATAGCCAGAAATCGTCGCACCGCCATCGGAGGCCGGAGCACTGAAGCTTATCGTGACAGCGGCATCCGCACCGGTAGCGGTAATTCCAGTGGGAGCTCCGGGCACTGTCGCTGATGGTGCTTGAGACGTTACCGAACTAGTCGTACTGCCACCACCGCCTCCCCCGCAGGAAGCCAGTAACAGTGCGAACACAAGCATAGCAATACCAGTCGAACCGCCGTTCATCGAAAGATCCTCATCGGGCGTGTTGTCGCCTTTTCATTGTTTAATTGTGTAGCTATAAGCCACCGTGCCGGAGACTCGTCCGGGACCTTCGTCAGATGGCAAATACATCCGCACGTACTCCACCTTTACCTCGCTAGGAGAGACCGACACTCGTGCATATCCAGAATTAGGAAGCTTGTCGCCCGACAGGTAGGCGTTTTCGTTATCAAATGCGTAATTTGGATCTGCTGGCTGTGGGAGCGTTTGGTAAATCACGCCGTCGAGTTGTTGTCGAACCCAAATGTGATCATGCCCCTGAAAAAAAATCCTCACTTTATTCGCGACCATAAGTTGATGAATGGGACTTTCCCATGTCGGTCGCCGCGACGAGAAGTCGCTCGTGCCATTGGGGTTTTTGCCGCCCCATTCGTAAAGACCCGCGAGTTCAATGCCACCTCTTCCGGTGCCCATTACGTGATGTGCAAATACAAACTTGTACTTTGCGGTACTACTCTCGAGAGTTGTTTTAAGCCAGAGATACTGATTGTCGCCGTGGGTCACATCCCAAAGACTTCCACGTCTTGCAGTTCCACCGAAGATATTGTCGACGGCAACCGGTGAGGACCAATAGGGATCTATAACGACAAAAAGAGCGTCTCCCCAAGTCCAGGAGAAGTAATTTCGAAGGAGGCCGATGTGAGTTACGGACTCGGTATTTCCAGTGTAGAAATTGTCTGGTGCGGGCTGTGAGAAAAGTGCGTTACGCGAGTTCTGCGCCCACACCGCTGGGTTGTTTGGAGTGCCGTCGAGCAGATAACGCGCCGCTTGCTCATGATTTCCGTTTACCAAGAATAGGGGCGCGCGTTTGCCGACGATTCCGAGATACGGTCGTTGTAGCGTGTATCGCGATTCAACGAGGGCTTGAGTAATGTTGGCAGGGTCGTACTGATCGATACTGAAATCGTCCCCCATGAGAATGTAAAAATCAGGCTGATCTGCTGCCACCGAATTGAGCGTCCGACGATAAAGATCCGCGTTGAAGGTCGTACGTTCGCGCTCCGGATGTGAGTCTCCTTGTATTGCGAAGATATATGAGCTGCCTGATGGGCGTGCGGTATGAAAGGAAGCCTCATCGGTCGATCCAGAGGTGCTGCCATCGGCAGCGGTGAACTGCAGTCTGTAGAAATAACGTGTATTTGATGTGAGATTAGAAAGCGTAAATTCATACGGCTTTCCTGCTTGCAGCGTCGCGGTGGAGCTCTGCTTATCAAGCTGCCCAGAAGTATTTCCATAGGCAAGAGTGATATTCCCAGATTGCGTTAGCGAATAAACATTTATCTTGATGGAGTCGGTGGTCGGAGATCCGAGAATTACATCGCCGCGAAAAGCCACACTAGCTGCGCCCACTGGCGTGACGTTGACGGCTCCGGAAGCGGTGCTTGTGCCAGCCGAATTTGTAATCGTGGCAGTACATGAGTACTGCATGCCATTTGATAGGCCAGTAAGTCTTACCGAAGAAGTATTGGCAGAACTGGATCTCGTTACACTACCTGAAGTGCATATCACGGTATAGGTTGTGATACCGGCCGCGTTAGAGGAGATGGTGAAAGTTGCCGCGCCATCGCTGGCTTGAACGGTCGAAATCGTCGGTGCGCTCGGAACAGTAGTCCCTGTCGGAGGCGCGAGTGTGCTCGCGCTTTGATTGCCACCAGATCCGCCTCCGCATCCGCTGAGCGCAAGAAAAATCAAGACAATCGCGGGCAGCTTAACTTCATTTTGTGGCAGTGAATAGGCTGACGTTGAGACACTCACCGCTTACCCCGCAATCTCAAATGTGACTCCGGCCACGAGTGTAGATGCAGTGAGATATATGTCGATTTAAAGATTCACAAAGTTTTGTTAAGTCTTTGACAAGTTACTAGGCGTGATATCGCAGCAAGATAAACTATTTTTTATGAATTGTTGGTCTGTACCTGCTGTACTGATCTTTATAGTTGCTTCGACCTTGAGCGCCTGCGGCGGAGGAGGCGCTGGTGGCGGACAATCGACTCAAGTAACGCCAAGTCCCTCGCCATCAGTGACCACGCCTAGCGCTCCAACGGGGGTATCCATTTCGGCTGGAAACGGCGCCGTTACAGTGTCGTTTTCGGCGCCCACTTCGAATGGGGGCGCCTCGATTACCGGATACACTGTTTCGTGTTTAGGCGGCGGTGTGACTAAAACGGGCACTGGGGTAGCAAGCCCAATTACCGTGACGGGCCTAACGAATGGAACAAATTATTCTTGTTCTGTAGCCGCGGTGAATTCCGCTGGAACTGGAGTGGTGTCGGCGGCTGTTAGCGCTACCCCTAGCGCCGGTTCGGGGACGAGTTTTACTCTCTCTAGCGCAGTAGGCGTTGAAGGTGGCGTTCTGCCTGCTGACTACACTTGTGATGGTACTGGCTCTTCTCCAGCCTTGAGTTGGACAAATCCACCGGCGGGGACGCAGCAATTTGCTTTGTTAATGACCACTCTGCCTGGGGATGGCACTACAAAGTGGAATTGGGTGCTACACGACATCCCAGCTGCCACACGTTCGTTAGGGAAAGATAGTTTCGGTCTTGGGACCCCAGGAGTGGGATCCGATGGGCCTTACGTGGGTTATCAACCTCCGTGCTCGCAAGGGCCAGGCGCGAAGGTGTATACCTTTACTCTCTATGCGTTATCTACAGCACCTACGCTTCCTTCATCTGGGCCAGTCAGCGGTTCCACGCTAAATAGCGCCATCGCTGGAATTACCCTCGGTACGGCGACACTCAATCTAAATTACACGCGACCGACTAACGCATCCGGATCTACGACGGGGTGTGGTTTGATTCGCAGCTCTTTATCCGGGTCGACTACCGGTAGTGCCAGCGTATCCTGTGATGTGAGCTATGCCTACATCAGCTCTAATAGTCTACCAACGCATCCGATGATGAATGGAATAACAGCTTCCAATCTTCAAGTGCCCCTGGCTCAAAACTTCCTTGGCGCAAACGGATGGAAGATTCCGCTCAATCCGTCGATAGCCTCATCGACGACTTCCGCAGTCGATGGTCCTATCGGTGTCGCAGTCAACGGAGTCTTGATTTTCAATCCGTGCAAGCAAGGCGGCTGTCAGAACGGTGACGTTAAGGTATTAGGAGAGCTCGACGCGTGCAACGGACATGCCGGACGTGCTGACGACTATCACTACCATGCTGCACCGATATGTTTGATGCAGGGTCGCGCTTCAACCTATTGGGATACGCACCCAGTTGGGTGGGCACTCGATGGTTTTGCTATCTACGGGTACAACGACGCAAATGGGCAAACTGCAAGCCGGGACTCCGTGTGCGGCGGCAATACAGCCACTGTATCTAATGGACCGCAGGGCTATAGTTATCACGTCACTGACACCTCGCCATACATACTGGCGTGTTTTCGGGGCACACCGAGCCCCGATCTCGCTAACCAAAGCAGTAAATTTTCTCCCATAAGACAACCCCCGGTACAGCCATTTAAAGTGTCTAACATGTCTCTGACTACTGATCCCTTGGATGGATATCAGGTGCTACAGTTTTCGTCTGCTGTGAGTTTCACCACGAACGAGACTGGCGCAGATAGCTATGCCAATCCGCCGGGCGTCTATCGAATTCGATATAAGCAACTATCCGGAGCTGCTCTGACGACAGCTCTTGCTGCAGGGAACAACTCGAATAAAACCGCCTGCTGGAACTTTATTTTTACCGATACTAATGGCAACACGACACAGCCATCGATCACATACTGTCGCTAAGGTCGCCGTAGGAATCCTTATTGCCCTGAGCGCGATATCGTCGTGTGCTGCTCACGAGCTCGAGGTCAATAGACTTACTATTGTGATGAGAGATCAATCTCATCTAAGTCTTACATTCCGCGTCGATGAAATCGCGCTTCTCGGTCGATTTTTAGCGCCCGATGTTTCAACGCTTGAGTTCGCGGTTTCAATGGCGGCGATAGAACGAAAGCAATTCGATGATGTAATCGAGCGCGCTAGAGCAAGACTGTCCTCTCAAATTGTTCTAGTCGATCAACAAGCAAAGCAGCTCGTACTTCGTGATTGGCGTTGGGGATCGATAGAGCGACTACGTTCTGAGATACAGCAGTTCGCGATGGGTGCCGTTGTCGGAGGAGGAGTTCATAGCCACCCGCAGAGTTCAGAGATCCACGTTGATGCGATCGCATCGGAACCTGTCTCTAGCGTGACAGTCTCGCTTCCGGTAGAGGCGGAAACAATACTTGTTGTGTCTTACAAGACTGTCCAAAAGTACTTTGACGCATCTCGTGAAACTAGCCTGAAAGTGGAATTTTGAGGATATAACCTCCTAATCGCTTAGGAGGGCCGCGTCTTGCAGAAATAGACTCACAGAATTCGCGATGTCAAAAACGCGATAGTTACATACACATTCTCTTACACACGGAAATTAGGAGCGCGTAAGTGATTGACGGCCAATGGGATTGAGTTGGTCCGGTCTTTTCGTAATCCCTTGGTCCGCAGGTGTGAATCCAAGTGGGCTCAGCTCTATCAATCGGTCAGTCAAGATTACCAATCTTTAGTCGCCAGCCTCCTTGCGCCCGGGTCCGTCGCTGATCTCTGGGCCAAGATCATCGTCGAAGCCGTCGTTCTTGAAGGCATCCAGTCGTTCGAGTACGAGTCGCCATTTGCGTGCTTCCAGCAGCGACCACCCGCAGACCGCTACAAATGCGAGACACGCCACGACAAGGGCTCCTGTATCACCGGGAACTGATGCATGAATCCCGAGTGGACCCGCAAGTAAGAAGCCCACTGCGATGCCCAAGGGTCCGCCGATATAACCCAGTCGCGCAAACAGCAACCCGAGTAGCGCGCGTCGGCGCAGAAAACTCCGGTGGGATTCCGCGGTGTCGGCCTGAGCGCGCCAGACGCTTCGGCGAACCAAAGCCGAGACGGCCGGCACCGCGATTGCAAACGCTGACAACGCGAGCAACACGACTTGGCCGAAGCCTCGCGCATTCATGGCCCACCATACAAAGATTGCAGCGCTGACGATCGAGAGTGCTGCCTCCGCGGCGATCTCGTATTGCAAGCGTTTCTTCTCGCGTGCAGCCAGATTGCGAAAATGCTCCAGCGTCTCGCGCTCGCCTGACCGCTCGCTCCATAGCTCTTGAAGATTCGTCCAATCGTTCAGGTCATTGCTCATTGCGTCACCATAGCTTCGCGCAGCGCCGCTCTTGCGCGGGTCGCGCGCGTGAAAACCGCGCCTTCATTAATTCCGAGCGTCTGGGCGATCTCCTGCGTGGAGAATCCCTCGAGTATCAGCATCGCGACTTCGCGCAATCCGGTCGGCAAGGTTGCGACCGCTGCTGTCAGCCGGCGGCTCAGGTCTGCTCGTTCGACGGAATCTTCGGGGCCTTCGCGATCCGAGGGGAGGGTGTCGCTGAGCTCGGAGCGTTTAGGTTCTCGCACGGCCCGGCGCACGTGACTTACGCACACGTTATGGGTCACGCGTGCCACGAAGGTCCTAAGCGTGCAGTCACCGCGCCAGGACGGCGCTGCGCGCCACAGCGCCAGTACCACTTCCTGCTTCAGGTCGTCGCAGATGACTGAATTGGTTTCAAACGTCGAGATGATCCTTGAGATCAGGCCGGAGTGTTCATCGAGAATCGTGTCGAAAACGCGTTCGGTCACCGTCGATTGCCTATCCTGCGGCGGGACGGGTGGGCTCGACTGCGATGCGCCCGCGCCTTACCGCGGCTGCCGTGATCCGCAGTGCGATCCACCACATCGGGTGGAAAAGGATGAAGATGACCACCCAGAAAGCCGCCGGACCCTCTCCGACATAGCGTTGTACCCCTATCGCCAACGGCGTCGCCAGGTCCGGCACGTTAAAGCCGATCAACGTGTTGTTCACCGAAGCGAAGGCTTTGAAGATCAACATGACGAGCGGAAGAGCTAAGTAGTGGAGCACGGACTTCGGCATGTTCTTTAGTGAAAATGGATTCAGGTAGAAATAGTTGAACACCGCGCGTTCGGGTCGGGCGAGGTAGCGCGGGGCGATCCGGTCGGCGTTGCGCAACGCCCAGACGAGCATGCCTGCGGTAAAGATCAGCATCGCGCCGTTGATCAACAGCATGCGCTCTACGGCAAGCAGTCCCTCGGGCGTGGCGATGGCGTGATTGAACTCCTGCCCGGCGCCTATGGAGGATGCCCAGAGTGTCGTGCCGATATCGGTGGCGGTGAGCAGAATAAACGCGCACACATATATTGAGACGGTCCGGAACATAGGGCCTCCTAGTTTGGCTCCTATAGTCGCCGCGGACCGGAAAACCTTACACGCCGAGCGGGCACTGAAATCACGGTTCTTAGTCGGTCCGTATCACAGCGGTTAGGGAGGTAAGCCGTAATTCCTTGCTACGCTTGATCGCCGCGGTAGCGAAAGCTTTGCCGAACTTACGGTCACGGTCGAATTTTTTGGACATAGAGTCCTCAATGGGAATCCTGATAGTCGACTGGCACTGCATTTCTGCTCTCCGACGTGAACGTTAGTCGCCAGCTTCGATTGAAAATGGGGTCTTGATGTCCTTGCGCCTAAGGTGAAAAAATATCGGGAAAACCGATGATTAGATAACGAAAATTCGAATATCTCGAGTACAAAAAAGTCGTTAAAGTGCCGAATGGCCTAGGCTCTCTAGTGGTTTCGAGGTGTCGGATATGGATTTCCTGACCGCGATTTGGCTCGGCATGCCCGTTTGGATCTGGTTCGCGTTCATCACCGTGGTACTGGGCTTGCTCGTTTTCGACCTCGGTGTCATGCATCGTGACGCCAAGGAAATCGGTGTACGCGAGAGTCTCCGGATGTCAGCGCTGTACATCGGACTTGGACTCGCCTGGGCAATCGCAGTCTATTGGATCTACTTCACGTATTCTGGCGCGACCCCCATCGACCCACAGATTGCGGCCGCTGGGACACCCGGCGAGAGGGCGTGGACCGCCGTCCAGCTCTATGTCACTGGCTATTTGGTCGAAAAAACCCTCGCACTCGACAACGTATTCATCATCTCAATGATCTTCACATACTTCGCAGTGCCGCGTGAGTACCAGCATCGGGTGCTCTTTTGGGGCGTGTTGGGCGTCATTGTGCTGCGCGCCATCATGATTGGGCTCGGTGCGGCCTTGGTCATGCAGTTCGCATGGATCATGTATTTTTTTGCTGTTGTACTAATCGCAACCGGCATCAAGATGTTGGTGATGATGGACAAAAAGCCAGACCTCGCGGACAACCCGGTTCTCAAGTTAATGAGAAAACGGCTGCGCGTCACCGATCGACTGCATGGGCAGGCGTTCCTAGTACGTCTGCCGAACCCGCAGACACAGCAGGCCGTGTTGTGGGTGACGCCGCTGTTTATGTGTCTAGTTCTCGTTGAAGTAGCGGATCTTGTCTTCGCGATCGACTCGGTGCCGGCAATATTCGCCATTACGCCCGATGCCTTCATCGTTTACACCAGTAATATTTTTGCGATCTTAGGTCTGCGCGCGCTCTATTTTGCGCTTGATGCAGTGATTCACCGATTTCACTACCTCAAGTACTCATTGGCTCTAGTACTAATCTTCATCGGCGCAAAAATCTTTATGGGTGATTTGCTGTTCGACGGCAAAGTTCCGGCGTCTCTGAGTCTCTCAGTAACGGCGGGGCTGTTGATCGGCGGTATCCTTGTATCGCTTTGGAGAACAAGGCTTAGGTCTCACTAAGGGCAGAACGTCCGCGATAAGGCTCACAAAAGGTGGTAGTCGCGCTCAGGGTTCCTGATCTGGTTGAGGGCCAACACCCCCAAAAAGGCGTCTCAGAGGCGAGTTGTCTCATGAGCCCCTGACTTTGGGATGCTTCTAAGATTGTCAGCCAAGAGGAATTCGTTGGTATCCTTCAGGCGTCAGCGTAAACCACGCAACGCGGTGCGACAAATCTCAAGGTGCGCCTCATCTAGGCCGGCATTCTTTTTTCCTTGCTCAATGACTGTTTCAAGTACGAGAGCGGTCATCTCGCTTTGGTAACGAGCTTGCGAGAGTTCACGGCGCAGTTCGGCGATTAGTTTATCGCGTGCGTCAATCTCGCGGATTAGCGGATCCCAATGCGGTGCACGGTGACGCTCCAGTAATGTTTCAACCACACTACTATGTTGACTGAGATACTCCGGGGTGAAGTTTAGTAGGCCGAAATTCCGCAAACCGGGAATTTGCTTCAATGTTCGGTCCGTGACCTGCTCAAAGCCCATGCTCCAGTCGGAGTACTGACGCGAACTGATTGTCTCGCGATGCAGGGTTTTCATATTTGTGTGACGCGGATCACGTTCGATAACGGCAAGCAGTGGCTCAACAACCGCTTCCTCGCCCTCGAGCACCTGCAGGAAGGTGCCGTTACCGTGTAACAGCATTCCCGTGAGGCCCTTGCCGGTGTTGTTCCGGTGGCACTGAGTGACCAGCGCCAGCAGGGCATCGGCTGACATGGGAGAGGATTCCTGACTGAGATAGGTGACTCGGATCATGTGTTGAACATACTACTTTTTGACTCTCTTGAGATGGTCTCCTCTGAGAATACGACAGACGGACCCTCGGTACCGCATCCACCCACGCCCAAAAAATCTTCTATCGTGATTGAGTTGCTCAAAGGCAGACTTTAGAAGTCGCTTGCAAATGTGCATATTACGTGGGACGACCCTCCCGTTTAGATACGGAGCGCGGACGCGACTATGAATAGTGGCAGTAATCTCACGGCTTATCTCACTCGATTCGGCGTACTGCACGGATACTTTCTTTACATTCGTACCAAACTTCGAGGAGGTGTCAAAACCATTCAAGTTCCGGGAATGCCGAACCCGATCTTTATGCGTACCGGGACCTCAGATCGCAGCGCATTTAATGAGGTTATCGTCAAGCGATGGTATGACCATCCATTTCCCGGTGGAGCGCCCCGTCTAATCATCGATGCAGGCGCCAATGTTGGCTACGCGAGCATACGATTTGCCGAGTTATACCCGCAGGCGGACATTATTGCGATTGAGCCCGATCGCGATAACTTCGAGCTCATCAGGCGAAACATCGCGCCGTATCCGCGAGTCAAGGCGCTTCGTTGCGGCGTGTGGCCGCGTACGACCGAACTCGTTATTGAAAATCCGCAAGCTAAATCGTGGGCCTTTCGTGTCCGTGAGGCGCGACCGGGAGAGCAGGGGTTCACGGCGGTAGGACTTGCGGAGTTGGCAGAGCAGCACCCCTCTCGATGCATTGATCTATTAAAGCTTGATGTAGAAGGCTCTGAAAAGGAATTGTTTGAAGATCCCGCCTGTCATCGCTGGTTGTCACGCACGAGAATGATCTTTATTGAGTTACATGATCGTATAAAGCCTGGATGCACAGACGCGATGGAAAAAGCCATCGAGTCGTATGACTTTAAACGAACGTGCTTTGGATCTAATCTGATTCTCATTCGAGACACGGTCAACGGTTGAGAAGCATCTCAAAACCAAGATAGTTACACATACATTTACTTACAAACGGAACGTAATAGCGCATAGTTGATCGAAGCCCATCGACGTTTTCATCAAGGGTGAAAAGTCGTTTGGGCGAGAGGTGGATTTATGAAGAGATGCTTATTGACGCTGTGGATCGGAGTGTTGTGGGCACACCAAGCGTGGTCAGATCCGGCCCTCGGTTTTACCAAAATTTCTTTGCCGGAACCTCTGCGTGGTGCCCAGCCTTCGGTAGCGATCGAGAAGGGCCACGGGTTCATCGTCACCGCTCAGCAATCGGAGGGGGATCAGTCCTCCCTATCTTGGATCACTATCGACTTTGCCGGTCGGCAGACCTCGAGAGGTGTGATTTCTGAAGGCGAGGCTCGATTCGTAAACTGGGCCGATACCCCAGGGATAACCGTTCTCGATAATGGAGATTGGATCGCGTTCTGGCTGGAGCGCAACGATCCTGAAGTTCTCGAGGGCTACGACATCAGGGTCGTCCGATCCACGGATCGCGGTCAGAGTTGGTCACAGCCCATCTCGCCGCATCACGATGGCACAAAGACTCAGCATGGGTTCGTCTCGATTGTCCCAGACGGTGGCGATCGGGTCTTGATTGCGTGGTTGGATGGGCGACTTGCAGGGACCACACCTGGCTCTCACGACTCGCATGATCACGAGTCCGCACCGATGACCTTACGATCAGCAGTACTCACTCGAGGTAATAAAGTCCTCGAGGAAGCACTCATTGATGATCGAACCTGTAGCTGCTGTCAGACCGATATCGCAAGGGTTGGAAACACGACGCTACTCGTCTACCGGGACCGGAGTCACGACGAAATTCGAGATATCTCAATCAGCCGAAGGCTTTCTGGAAATTGGAGCCTCCCTACGTCCGTACACCACGATGGTTGGCGTATCGAGGGGTGTCCCGTCAATGGCCCTTCAATAGCTTTCAACGGTATGCACGGTATTGTTTTCTGGCCGACACTCGTCGATGACTCGATGGTACTTCGCTACAAGTTAATTAATGAGTACGCGATATCAGCGGATGCGTATACGCTGGACTCACAGAGGCCGCCCTCAGGCCGTGTCGATGCCGTTCAGTGGAAGGATGGCTTTTTGGTAACTTGGGTGAGCCGCGCAAAAGATCGTCCTTCGGTCGACCTTGCTGTAATAAACGCTCAGGGGAGGATGACTCTTGCGTCGCCGATGGCTGAGCCTCAGCCGCGTGGTCGCGCGACGGGGTTCCCGAGGATCGCCAGCGATGGTGTTCGAGCGTTAGTCGTATGGCCAGAATTAGAGAACAGCACTCCCGTTGTCGGGATGAGTCTACTTGAGTAAACAGTATCCTTCCGGTGTGGTGGGCATAGTCGTGGTCTCTAGGGGAGGCTGCTTTAGACGCTTAGCCCGTGCTTAAAACGCGATAGTGATATCCACATTGCCTGATACACCGAATTTACGAGTGTCAGGCCACCTACGTTTTACGACTGACTTTCCGATGGCAGATTCCAGGCGAGCACCATGTTGGGTAGCAACACGCCTAACATGAAGAAAGCGATGACGAAGGGCGTGATCAGCTCGCGATGGAGAATCGGCTCGTCAATCATTCCTCTGTCGAACGCGATATCGCTCATCCAAACCGCCCCAACGGCCAGACCCACGACGAACGCAAGAATTCCGTACGAGGTCACATAGTTTTGATTTCGAATGTCGAGCAAACGCTCATCTAGAAGTTCGGCGGGTGCTTCGGCAATCAGCCGGCACGACTTTCGCAGTACGAAGTACAGGGCAATGGCCAAAGCAATAGCGATGCCTTCAATGTAACTCTGAATTTTGCCGTCGATGAGGAAGGCAGAAATCACCAACGCCACTATCGAAAGTGATGCGAAGACAACTAGAGAGCGACGAATATCCTGTCGATAAAGCACAGATTCTTTTTGATCGGACAGTGCCTGTGTGACCTCTTCTCGGGATACGCCGTGCGCCCAGTAAAACTTCTTCTCTTGGCTTGCCATGGATTAATTTCCTTTTCTGAAGGGTTTGATGGAGAAGATGTCCGGAATCTCTGCGTCGAGTGCTTTCGCTATCTTCAGCGCGAGGATGAGGCTCGGGCTGTATTCGCCGCGCTCGAGATAGCCGATAGTTTGGTAATGCACGCCAACCGCGTCTGCGAGCTGCTGACGGGACATTCGCTTGGCGGTTCGTAGATCTTCAACGCGGTTGAAGACCGGCTCTTCTTTTTGGCGACTCATGCGATATAGCATACATGCAACATAGCATGAATGCAATATTAAGGCTGAGCGCGGCAGCCTCAAGGCGATCCCGCGGAATTGAGGGTGACCTCAATTCCGGGGATTTACGACCGTTTGGTCAGAACCGCCATCCGAACGCGACGGTCACCGCGAGCGGCTCGTAGTCCGCTTTGATTCGCCCGACGGCACCTTCTTCTCCATCGAGCTCGGCGTTGGATACGAGCAGGTAGCGAACCCCCGTATCAACGAAAGCGCGCTCTCCCCATGTGTATCGGGCGCCAATCAGTGCCTGAACTCCGGTACCCGAGCCACTGAAGGAGTTTTCTACGCCGCCGCTTTCGAAGTCGAGATCGATTTCGGTCGCGTAGACAGCGCCGAGTCCGGCGTAGGTCTTAACGCGTGGGGAACCGAGGAGGTCGAACTCGCGCAAAGCATTGAGGGCAATGCTCGTCGAAGCATAGTTGCCGTCCCCGGAGGGTAATCCGGGGCCGCCGGCCACGAGCGTAAAGACCGGATGATCAACTGACTGGTACATGAACTCTGCTTCGATGCGCCAGGCGTCGCTGACATATCGACCGATTGAGCCCCCGGCGAGAAAGCCGGTGTCGAGAGGAATAGTCGGTGTAACCGCGCCGGAGACTCCAGGTCGGGTGAAGGTCAGCTGCTGATCTGACTGGGTCACAAGACCGAAGGCTCCTGTGGCGTACCAGTTCGGTGTATCGGCTGCCGCCGTTGCCCCGTTGGTGTATGCCACAAGCATTAGGGCTGACGTAGCAACCGTTCGCAGAGTCGAAGCGAATTTTCCAGACACTGAAACATCGAACATGAGAGCACTCCATGTGAATTACTTGTAACTACGCGTCATCACAGCGTTTTGGGCGCCGTGACGCGATAGACCGATAAGTTGAGGCTCTTGTTTCCGTGTTTCATCTTGGGATGAACGAGCGGCTGTGAAAATGAACGAGCGGTAGTCGCTACGACGGAGGCGGAAGTCTCAGATCGACTGATAAAATCAACCGCATGCGTGATACTGCTCTGATTCGTTTGGGTTTTATCGAGCCGCCGTATCTGTTGGCCGTGGGGTTTATTCTCCTTGGCACGTTTATTTCGGTCGGAAGCAAACAGGGGTTGGAAGCGCCTTTGCTCGTGATTGTCCTTGTGTGGGCTCTGCATCTTTCAATCGGCCTCGTCACGATCCGCGCCGGCGTGATCGGTCTATCGAGATGGCCGGTGACGGCCAACTGGCCAGATCTCGCCTTGCTCGGATTCGCTGGCGTTATTGCATCGCTTGTTCTCGCGCCAGTGTCCTTCGCGATCGACCAGAGTTTGTTTGTGCTCGGGGTTGATACCGATGACGAACTGCTCATTAGCTCAGACGCAACAGCGCTAAAGGTCTTTCTTGGAATAGTAGAGGAATGGACTCACGTCGTCGGACCGACGGTGTTGGTCGCGGTGATGCTGGCACTGCCAGCCTGGTGGGTGCGTCGGCAATCGACACCATCCCCGAATGTTTCAGAAATGAGCTGCGAGGCTGAAGCGCAAATTTCGAGCGATTCCGTGAGTGCTGAGCCCACGGCGATTCGATCGTGTTTGCAGCGTCTCCCGCCGGTACTCGGTACGGATCTCATCGCGGCTCAATCAGAACTTCAATATGTTCGCATCTACACGACGCTAGGAGACGCTCTCGTGCTGGGAGCTCTCAAAGATGTGGCTGAACAACGTGAGGCAGAGGGGCAAATCGTGCACCGTACCTGGTGGGTATCGAATCGGCACATTCGTACGTTGCGACGCAAAGGAACTCAATATGTTCTGACTATGAATAATGGTCTCGAGGTGCCGGTCAGTCGTCGACGTCAGCAAGGACTGATCCGCCAGTTCGGATCGAGCACTACGTTAAACTGATTATCGAGCTAAACAAGAGAATGAAGCGTTAAATAATCCTGAAGCGCGCTCATAGGGCCAAAAAGCTAGACTACGGGGGAAGTCATGATCACGGGACTTTACGCAGGAATTTGCGGACTACTACTAGTCGTACTGTATGTTCGTATCAGTCAGCGTCGTCTGGCGACGAAGATTGGGGTTGGTTCGAGCGGTGACGCGGAGCTCGAGCAAAGAGTTAGAGCGCACGGTAATCTCGTCGAGTCGGCGCCATTGGCGCTGATCCTGCTGTATCTCATCGAGCAGAGCGGTTTGAGTGCAACTTATGTTCATGTGCTTGGTGCGGCATTCATTGTCGCCCGTCTTGCCCATGCGCAGGGAATGTCGAGCACGACCGGTCGATCGACTGGCCGATTCTACGGCTCGCTTGGGACCGTGATTCTGCTTTTCGTGATGTCCGCTCTTCTCATAATCTCTTGGTTTTTGGGGATGTATTCACGCGGGCCTATGGCGCCGTGATCCGAAAGATCACGTTTTTCTTAGGCGGTTCGCCGAAGTAGGCGACATCCTGCTCGCCGATCAGTTCTGCGCCTAAGCGTTGCATAGCGATACGCGATCGCAGGTTATGGGCGCCGACGTGAAAAATCACATGCCGAACGTCGTGAAAGGCGTGATCGAGCATCAATCGCTTAACGCGCTGGTTAGTGCCATTGCCCCACTGGTCGCGAGAAAAGAATGTATAGCCGATTTTGACTTCGTTAGCTTCTGGGTCGTGATCATAGAAGCGCGTACTGCCAAGCGCCTTGCCAGTTGATTTGTCGCGGACGATGAAAGCGCCGCCTGATGCTAGAGCGCCATCAAAATACGTACGAAAGACGTCGCGCTTCCACCGATCTGGATTGGGGTGTTGCTCCCATATCAGTGGATCCGAAGCGACGGCTAGCAGCTCCTCGAACTCGTCTGGCTTCAGGGGAGCAAGAATGACTCGATCGTCTTGCAGAACGGGTTGGCGGTTCATGGACGAAGGATAGCCGACTACAATGGATCTTTCGTCTGAAGCCCTGTCCAATGTATGGACCATCGGGAGTTTTAAATGACTCTGGCTCTCGTCACTATCGCCCGAAACGAAGCGGTTTGCATCCAGCGTATGCTGCAGAGTGTTGACACGATTGTTGATGAAATAATCGTCGTTGATACCGGCTCAACCGATGAAACGGTCGAGCTTGCTATAGCGGGCGGGGCGTCGGTCAGTCATTACACTTGGGACGATGATTTTTCCAACGCCCGCAACTTTGCGTTGTCTCTAACGAAATGCCCGTGGCGTCTCATTCTCGATGCCGACGAATGGTTGCTAAGCGGCGCGGATGTTCTGCACGAGATCAAGCAGCGCTCGCCGGATTTTGTCGGGCAAATTGAAATTGTCAGTGGATTCACGGATCCCGCCCATCCGGCCGAGAGATTTGAATCTCGAGACCGAGTTTCTCGATTGCTGCCAAGAGGCATCACTTATGTGGGTGCGATACATGAGCAACCTTTACATCAATTACCCCTCGTCGCCGTCCCGGTCGTGTTAGGGCACGACGGCTATGAACCCCACAATCTCTCGAGAAAAGGCGATCGAAATCTGCAGCTACTACAGCGATCTCTTGAGGGAGAACCATCCGACTCTTACCTAGCCGTCAAATACGCAAAGGAACTGAAGCGGTTTTCCCGATTCGAAGAAGCCTCGCTTGTACTGCGCCGCGTCATTAAAACTCTATCGGAGTCAGATACGACGCAATACTGGCGAGAGGATGTCGTTTGTCTTGCGCTAGAGATATTTGCTGAGACGCGAGAGTTTTCCGCGGGACTCGAATTAATTGAATCGGAAGCCGACGAACTCTCTGCGTCTGTTGATTTCTGGTTCTGCGTTGGTGTGTTTTCGTTCCGAATCGCCGAGCATGTTCCGTCGGCGGCGGGAGAGGCCCTTGCACGCATGGAGAGCGCGTTCTCGTACTGCCTCGAACTGGGTGCGAAAGGAGAGAGGTCCCGAATCGTTTGTGGGCGCGAGAGCTGGCTCGCAGAACGAAATCTGGCGGCCTATCGAGGCGCTAAATAGCCGCAGTCGGTTGATCGATTTGCAGCGGTCGCGATGCCTTCTTGAACAGCTCACCCGCAACGAGCCACCACGCGAAATAGACGATCGTGAAGACCGGCAACAGCGCCCAATCAAAAGCGGCAGCGATGACGAACACGAGCAGTTGGGCTGCTGCCATACCGCGTAGCGTCCACATGAGCCCGCGAGCATTGAATCGAGAGAAAAGCGCTCCAGCCAGTCCCAACAGCAGAACAGCGTAGAAAAGCAGATTCCGCGGATCTTCTTCGTTGCCGATAATGCCAACGCCAAGATTTGCCCAGACCATCAAGAAACCGCCTACGACCGTCATCGTGGCTGCTATCCGATAGCTCCAGCGCATCGATAGGCGCATCGCTACCTCCAGTCCCAGACAGAGCGCCAGTAGCAAGGTGCCGAAGACAGCGAAATCGAACGCAGTCCATTCGACCGGGCTCCCGACCTGCATCAAAATCCAAGGCGTGAGGAGCGCCGCGAGCGCACCGGTCCAGATGGTGATACGCCACATTGGCATCGGGAGTTTGAAAATAGATTTCATAGGGCTACATGGTATTACAGAGAGTGTCGGACCGCCGATTGGGGGTTAGGTTCCGTTATGGGGGTCCGATAGCTGATACTTACGCTATGAGAATTCAACTTCGATGCAAATTAGTTGCACTGCTGGCAGTGCTGGCGATTGCCTTTGCGACTGGAATATCAGCGGCATCGAGTGACGATCTTCCCGCTAAGACGGCACCGAAGCGATTGCTCTACGTCGGTAATAGTTTTTTCTATTACAACAATTCGCTGCATAACCAGGTCAGTCGGATGCTGTCGGCTTCGTTGCCCAAAGCGGATCGTGATCAGTACAGCGCCTATTCGATCACGATCAGCGGGGGTCACTTACGGTGGCATGACGTCGGCGCATATTTAGAAGCAGGTATTGGCAGTAGTTCGTTCAGTGAGTCAAACGAGATCGTCGAATCGGCCGTCCCTTATCGCTTCGACACCGTGATGATGATGGACTGCAGTCGCTGTCCGTACGACGAGGCGACACGACCCACTTTTCGCGAGTACGTGCGCAAGCATAGCGAGACGATTCGCTCTAAAGGCGCAACGCCAGTGTTGTTCATGACCTGGGCGTATTCTGACAAGCCGGAGATGATCGAGGTTTTGGCTCGGGAGTACCTCAAGGCGGGGCGCGATAATCAAGCGCTCGTCGTTCCTGCAGGACTTGCGTTCAAGCGCGCGTTGGAAGGTCGCCCGGACCTGAAGTTGCACGTGCGCGACCGCCGACATCCGAGCCCGGAAGGAACGTATCTTGCCGCGTGTACTGTGCTCGCTTCTCTATATGGCATCAATCCGATGGGTAATCGCTTCACCGCAGATCTGCCAGCTGATGTTGCTGAGTACCTTCAAAAAGTCGCTTGGGAAACTGCTAGCGATTAGCAGTCGGTGACAATGCCGTTTTCTAGCGAAGCACCTCGTGTTGCGAGGCGTTCTAAGCAAATCGGATCGTGAGTCGCGATCAGCATCGATAGCTTGCTGGCGAGCAAAATATCGATGATGCGACTACTCGTCTCGGAATCTAGCGATACAGTCGGTTCATCGAGAAGCAGAACGGTGGGTTGCATTGCGAGCAACCCGGCAAGTGCGACGAGCCTTTTTTCGCCGCCGGAGAGTTCATGGATCGGGCGATCGGCCAAATGCATGAGTCCCACTCGGTCTAAGGCTTCATCGGCAGCGTGATGAGCCTGATGCGCATCCCAGCCAAGATTCAACGGGCCAAATTCGACATCCTCTAGGACCGTTGGCCCGATCAACTGATCATCCGGGTCTTGAAACAGGAGTCCGACTTTGCCGCGCATCGGTACGAAATCATTCTCGGTCTTGCAGTGCGTTCCGAGTAGCTCGATTCGACCGGCTTGATGATCGAGCAAGCCGAGAGCGGCAAGCAAAAGTGTGCTTTTGCCAGCACCCACACCGCCGCGAATAGCCAGGCGCTCGCCGTGCCTCAGCGCGAGAGTCGAACGGCGCAACACCGGACGGCCGGATCGGCTGACTGCAACATCCTGCATGTTCAATAGAATCGTCATCCGTGAGCCCCGATATTCGGTATGAGCAGGCAGGCAGCAATGATGATGGCGACGGCGCCCAGAATCGACCAGTCACTTTTTGGTAGAGATCGCCATGGGGTGTTTTCCCGAATCGGCCAGCGCGTCGTATTCCATCCACGAGATCGCAAGCCGAGAGAAAGTCGCTCCGCTTTAGTCAGTGCGTGAACGATCAACCATGCGACCATCTGCGCGCTGACTTGAAGAGTTCTAAATCCGAACTTGGGCCGATAAGCGCGAGCGCGCATCGCTGTATCGAGACGCGCCTTGGTGTCTGATAACAGCGAAAGCTGACGTGTGAGCTGTGCGAGAAGAGCGCCCAGTGCGACGGGCAATCCGAGTCCGACTGCTGCCCGCCCTAAATCCAGACCACTCATGCCTATCAGCAACATGCTCGCTGCTAACGTGACGATGTTGACGCGCAGACTCATTTGAGCCGCAAGTAGGGCGCCGGCTTCATCGATTCCAAAATGCCGCCAGTCGATCGACACGGTAAGCCACACGATGGCGAGAAACACATTGATTCTAAGAAAGCGCTGAACGAAATCGGCAATCACGATTCGACGGTTGATCGCTATCCAAGCCATCCCCAGGAGTGCTACGAGTAGCATGGCAGAGAGCGACAATAACGATGGAGTCAGCGCAGCCGCGGCGCTGATAGTAAGCGTTGCCGCTAATCGCAGCCGACCGTCGGGGCGATGTACGTGACTCATACGCCTAGCTATGTGCTAGCAGTAAAAACAGTTGGGCGCGCTCTTCCCAACATACCGACAGCCAACGCCGTCACGATCGTATCGATGATCCACACGGGGGTCTGCGCTGCGACGAGTAACACCACGAGCCCAAGCAGTGCCTCGCGGCCCGTTGACCACAGCATGATGGCCGCTAGGAACGTTGCACCAAAGATACCGACCGTTGCCGCTAGCGCGCCGATGGTCAGGAGCCTTCGTTGCGACGAAGTGTGCCCGTGCAGGAAGGGGCGCAAGATCAGTCCGGCGACGACAGCCGGCAATGCCATCAAGAGCGTATTCGCACCGAGTGCGGTGAATCCCCCGAACGAGAATAGCAATGCTTGCAATGCCAATGCGACGAAGATCACCGGAAATGCGAGCCAGCCGAGTAGCAGGCCGATCAATCCATTCAGAATGAGGTGAACGCTGCCGAGCCCGATCGGAACATGAATGGTGCCAACGAGAAAAAAGACGGCAGCAAACATCGCTGCGATCGGTAATGTTTGAGGTGTCAGTCGCCGTAAGCCAATGCCAAGCCCGATGGCCGTGCAACCCGCTGTGGCGATTAATGTTGGTGCATTCAATACACCTTCGGCGATATGCATTTCACGACGCCCCGATTTGCGTCTTGCTTCGGCGCGACAGCCACCAGGTCGTGATGCCGAACAGTCCCGCGAGATAACCGAGGCCGCTCAACCACTGAAACCACGGGCTTTGCGGACGCGTCGTTTCCAGTCTGCGGTGATCGCCATGCGCAACGAAGACTATTTCAGCGCGATGACCCAGACCGTCGTCAGCAATCACCCGATATTCACCGGCCTTATCCGGTGCGGGGAATGCATAGCGGCCCTCTGAGTTCGTTTGCGTGACGGCTGACTTGGGTGCAGCGCCAATCGCGGTGGCTTGTCGCAACTCGACGGCGGCGCCAGCCAGTGGAGCTCCGTCGGCGAAAGTCACTCGCCCGGAAATCGCATCGCTACCGTCTGTCAGCGATAGATTTAGCCCGTGCGCATGGGCGAGCCCCGGCAGCGAGAAAATCAGAATGAGTACAGCCCGAAACACGTATGAAAACTAGCATGATTTTCATACGTCAGGGCGCGTAGTCGTAGGTGGCGCCCACTCCGAGGGGGATTTCCAGAGCCCAGAAAAGCAGTAGGAATCCGGTCCAACCGACGAGGAAGCTGATGGAGTACGGGAGCATTAGCGCAACCAGTGTGCCGATACCGGTGGATTGCACGTAACGACGGCAGAAAACGACGATCAGCGGAAAGTAGGGCAGCAACGGCGTGATGATGTTGGTGGAGCTGTCGCCCACGCGATAAGCCGCTTGGGTGAGATCAGGTGATACACCGAGTTGCATCAACATCGGCACCATGATTGCGCCGATCAGCGCCCACTTGGCTGATGCGGAGCCGATCAGCAAGTTGACTGTTGCCGTCAGTACCACGATTCCCGCCAAGGTGACTCCCATCGGTAGAGCCGCTTCACGCAGCGCATTCGCGCCCTTCAGTGCCAACAGTGCGCCGAGGTTCGATTGCCCAAAGGCATAGATGAACTGTGCGCAAAAGAAAGCCATGACGATGTAGTAGCCCATTCCCGACATGGACTTAGTCATGCCAGCGATCACGTCACGATGTTCTTTGATCGTGCCCGCCGCGATGCCGTAAGCAATTCCGGGCAACAAAAACCCAATGAAGATGATCGGGACGATCGATTGCATCAGTGGGGCGTTCGAGACGAGCAGTAGGCGCTCTCCTTCAGCGTTGGGTGCAGCGGCCCACGGAGTGTTATCACCCATCAGTGTCACTGCAAATAACGCCGCGGCCGAGACGATGGTGAGTAGCGCGATGCGCAGTCCTCGTCGCTCCGTCTCTGTCAGCGGTTCTTGTGTGGGGAGATTGGCAGGATCGCCATCGATCGCGGTCGAGCGCAGGCGCGGTTCGATGACAAGATCGGTCAGCGCCCACCCGAGCAGGACGATGAAAATCGCTGAGGCTGTGGTGAAGTAGAAATTGTTGAGCGGATTAATGACGATGTTCGGATCAACCAGATTCGCTGCCGTTTGGGTCAATCCAGCGAGCAAAGGATCAAGGCTGGAGGGCACTCCCATGGTGGCGCTGAATCCGCCAGATACACCGGCAAAAGCAGCGGCGATACCCGCTAACGGATGTCGTCCTGCCGCATAGAAGATCACGGCTCCAAGAGGTATGACCAATACATAGCCGGCATCGACGGCGACGTGGCTCAAGATGCCAACCGCGATCAATGCTGGCGTCAGAAGTTGGCGCGGCGTGACTGCCATCGCAGCGCGAAGAGTGGCATTGATGAAGCCCGAGTGTTCTGCCACGCCTAGGCCGAGCATGGCGACCAGAACCACGCCGAGTGGCGGGAAGCTGGTGAACGTACTGACCATCGTCGCCATGAAAGCGGTCAGTGATTGACCGGCGAGCAGGTCTCGAATCTCGATCGGTTGGCCGCTGCGAGGGTCGATTTCGGCAAAGCTAAAGCGAGCGAGCACATTGCTGACGATCCATGCAGCGACCATCAAAATCAGGAACAGTACTGCGGGATCCGGCAGTCGATTTCCGGCGCGCTCGACCACATCGAGGCTGCGCGCGAGCCAATTACGTTTGGACATTTACTGATTCTCCGAACGGCATGAGAAATTACCAGACCGTTCGGGCGGGGTCATCCGAGGAGTATCGGAGCCCGCTCCCCCTCCGATGCCGAGGCATCGGAGGGGGGTGGCAACGTGATTACTTGTTACCGAATGAGTACGTAGCGGTCAGACCGAACATCGCGCGATCACCCTGCGAGACGTTCGGGGTGAAGGCAGCAACGCCTGCGACCAAGGGCGGCTGATTGATCGCCGTGGTCACGTACTTCTCGTCGAAAATATTGCGGCCCCAGAGCGCGACATCCAGCGGACCGTGACGTAAGCCCACACGCGCATTGAAGAGAGTGCGCGACGGGATGGTCGTCAAACCGATCGTCAGGATGTTTGTTTCTGCCGTATAGCTGCCATCCGCGCGAGCGTAGAACGACCAATCACCGGTGATCGGCGTGTCGTAGGCCGCGTAGATGCTCGCGAGCCTGTTGGGCGAGCGGGGCAGCGGCTTACCTGACACATCCGGGAGGATCTTGCCGCGGAATTCCAGCGTCGGACAGAAGCCGATGGCCGCCGTCGGGATCGTCGTCGACGAACCACCGCAATAGCGCAGCACACCCGCATCGACGGTGCCGTTTTCGAACTCTGTCGGGGTGTACGAATACGTCATACCCAACTGCCACTTCTCGGAAGCGCGGTAGTTGAGTGACAACTCGATGCCTTTGGCCGTCGCGTCACCCACGTTCTGCACGAGGTTGCTGACGAGCGGCGCTGGCGGTGTCGCCGGGATCTGAATGCCCGTGTAGTCGATGAAGAACAACACGACTTCTGAGCTCAGACGACGATCGAGCCACTGCGCTTTCCAGCCGAGCTCATAGGTCTTGTTTTCGGCTGGATCGTAGGTCTGTAACTCCGCAGGGACCGGAGCGTTACCGGCGATCGCGTCGGTTTGACCGTTGAAGTAGCCCGAGATCACGCCCTTGGCAGCCGAAGCGTAGAAATGTTGATCTTCGTTCAGCGTGAAGTCAGCGTGAGCGCGCCAGGTCGTATAGCTGAATTCACCCTTCTGGAAGGTGCTGCGGCCAATGACGTCGTTGTAACGCTGGCGCTCTTCTTTGTCGCGACGCAGTTCAGCGCCGACGGTCCACGAATTGTTGACCTTGTATTCGGCGAGGCCGAAGAACGCGGTTTGCTTGTCTTCGCCGATGAAGCGCGACAAATCGACCATATCGACGGTCGGATTTTGCGAAAGACCCGCCACCGGATTCAACGCGATGAAGAAGAAGTTATCCGATTGCGGACGCTCGCCCGGCGCGAGACCGCGACCGTCGTATGCGATTCGGCTGCGCGAAACGAACTCGTTTTTGCTGTAGAAACCGCCGACACCCCAATTGAGGTTATCGCCAACTTGGCCTTCGAGGCGAAGCTCCTCGGTCAGCGTCTCGGTCGTACCCTTGCCGGAGCCCGTGAAGACCGGCAGCGCTTGTTGCCGCAGTACGACGGTCGGCGCGGTCGAGCGGACGATGTTGAAGATATTGCCTTGGCCGTTGTTAGCGCCCAGGGAATTGTCCGAGGCGTTATCGTTTTCGGCATCGTAAATCGAGGTTTGGCTCGTCAGCTTCACTCCGCCGAAGTCGTACTCGAGATCGAGTGCGGCCAAGGTAACCTCGCGAGCGAACGCCAGCGCGTCCGGGTTGGCCGCGAGATCGTTCTTAACCGGCAGATCACCGCAATAAGCTGACAGCGGACGACCCGTCGGGCCGCAGTTCAATGCAGGAATGATGTACATCGCCGTCGAGTCGCGAACATCGTCTGTGTAGTACGCGAACGCGCGAGCGGTGAACTGATCGTTCGGCGTGTACTCCAGCGAGCCGGAGAGATTCTTCGTGTCATAGCCACCAAGGCCCGCGCTCGGTTCGGCTTTATTGTCCCAGCTGCCGTCAAACGCGTTAGTGCTGGCAGCGATGCGGCCGCGCAGGTTCTCACTCAGAGGACCCGACAGGACGAGCCGCATTTCGCGGCGAGCATCCGTACCTAATGTTCCGCTGATCTTGCCCGTGAACTCGCGGGTCGGTGCGGCAGGAACGAAGTTGATCGCGCCGTTGAAGGCATTGCGGCCGTAAAGGGCCGACTGCGGACCTTTGACGACTTCGATGCGATCGAGGTCGAGGATTTCGAGATTCGATGCGCTGGTGTTCGAGAGGTAAACACCGCCGTAGAAGATAGCGACGTTGCGATCGGGGCTGTTCAGGTTCGTCTGCGAGATGCCGCGGATGACCGGTGTGCCGAGCTGGTTCTGGATCGCATCGAAATAGGTGAGACCCGGTGTAAACAAGGCGACGTCATAGAGATCACGAACGCCTTTGGCTTCGATGTCTTCGCTGGTCAGCACCGATACTGCAACCGGAGTCTCGATCAGCGTTTCGGCTTTTTTGCGCGCCGTGACGATGATCTCTTCCAGTCCGGCCACTGAGGCCGAGTCTTGGGCTACCGAAGTGCCCATTCCGCTAAGACACAGGGCGGTTGCCGCCAGTGCCGAGCAGGAGAGTTTTCTTATAAGCATGTCGCCCGTTCCTCCGATTTTTGGGGTCACACTGCCTCTCGACCCCCGTGAAGAGATGACAGTGCAGTGAAAGTACCACCCGCTTGACGGCCTCCTCTCGGCCGAGGATTGGCAAAGCGCCCGGTTATTCCAATATTGGAATTCAAAAGGTGGTAGATCTACTCTTTGGACACGACTCGGGGGTAGGTTGATGGACGGGTCATCGAGAACCGTGGGTAGGGTTCTGCAAGTGCTAGAGCAATTCAGCGTTTCGCCGCATCCGCTGACGAACGGAGAGATTGCAGCGCGTTTGCGCGTACCGGCGTCCAGCATGCATCGGTTGCTGCAAAAGCTGACTCAACTCGGCTTTCTGGATATCGACACCGATTCGGCGAGCTATGCCATCAGTCCTTCTTTGAGTGGACTAGGGCGTCGTCTTGCCGACATCGGTGGCTATTTACCGCCGCTTCGAACGACGATGTCCGCTCTTCGTGCGCACACGGGGGGCACGGTGAGTGTTTGGTTGCCCGCCGGTGTGTACATGCGACTGTCGGCGATTCTGCTTGGACGCGTGCCGGGCACCAGTAACAACGCGATCGGTGAACTGCGCGAACCGTTCTCCACACCCGGACTTGCGATGGCAACGACGTACTCGCGTGAACAACTCAGCCAACTGACTCGCGCGGCACGTCGGCGCGGAGTGCAGCTCGGAAGACGATTTCGCACTATGCGCGATATCACGAGCGCCGTGCAGCAAGTGGCACAGCGTGGCTACGCGGTGGGCTTCAATTTGCGCTCCGATGGTTGGGGCATCATCGCATGGCCTGTTCCGATGAGTGCGGATCAACAGCGTTTTGGCGTCATCGCGGTCGGAATGCATGTGCCCGAGCTGCGCAGTCGAGAGCAAGAAATTGCTGCGTTCACTGATCGTTTGTTGCAGCGATATCGCAAAGAACTGCGTGCCTATGCGGGCGATGAGTTCGATGGAGGCGGGCTATGAAGATCGATCGACGTCAGAGCTGTATGCTAATGCTTGCGAGCGTCGTCTCTAGTGGATGGTTGCAAGCTAAACCGTCATCACGCGAAGAGTTACGTGCTGCCGATGGGCGTTCGATATCGCTCGACGTTTGGCGCCCGAGTGGAAAGGCGATTGGGCGCATCCATTTTTCTCATGGCGCTGCGTCTTCACCTTGGAAATATTCGAGACTGCTTGAGCCTCTGTGCGCTGCTGGGTACGAAATCTGGGCGCCGCTGCATGTGGACTCGACGGAACACCCATCCACGAACGAATTCAAAGGCATGGCGAGTTGGGCCGCACGCTTGCAGGATATGCAGGCGCTATCTTTGATGGCGAACTCGAACTACATCGCCATGGGACATAGTTATGGCGCGCTGGTTTCGTTAACGCTAGGTGGAGCGCGTCCGGCTGCGCCGGTGGAATGGCGAGATCGGCTTAGGGATCCTGCAGCGAGCGTTGTGGTGGCTCTGTCCCCGCCGGGCCCCCTGCCGGGATTCGTCGATGCCCAAGCCTATTCTTCACTCGAGGTGCCTGCGCTCATTCAGACGGGTGATCGGGATATCCCGCTCGGATGGGAAGGGGCGCGTTGGCAGGATCATCTGATTGCTTTCGATGCCGCAAAAGCGACGGGCTCTCGCTATGCGCTGGTGCTCGAGGGGGTCGACCATTATTTTGGCAGTGCGATTTGTCGACCGGAATTACCCGTGCCGCCGCAGTTGGCGATGTTGTCGAGCACGGTGGAAATCATCCAACTCTTTATCGCGGCGCACGGATTTGGAGATGGCGCGACTGCAGTAGCGGCAAGCCGCGATTTGTCGAAGCGATTGGTCGTAGAAGGGCCTGTGAGACTCAGTCGAAAATAAATATTTGAGGGGGCGGTTATGCGTTTATTTTGGTTGGCTTGTTGCTCGATGCTGGCGCTGGGCTCATCGGCGTTTGCTGCTGAAGGCGAGCCGCTCACGCTACAGGAACTGCGAGCGAAGTATGCAGACCCTGCCGGTAAGATTGCGCTGATTGGCGGCGTCGAGGTTTATTACAAGGACGAAGGTGCAGGCCCCGCCATTCTGATGGTGCACGGTTCGCAGAGCACCCTAAAAACTTGGGACTACATCGCACCCAAGTTGACCGATCGATATCGCGTGATTCGGTACGACGTGCCTGCGCAAGGGCTCTCCGGAACGGTAACGGACGAGCACATGCAGCGACTGCAGCCCGTCGATATTGCTGAGGGTTTGCTCGCGAAGCTAGGTGTCGACAAAGTGACCTTTGTCGGAGTTTCTAGCGGAGGAACACTCGGTGTTTATTTGGCGGCAAAGCGACCCGAGTTGGTGGAGCGACTCATCTTATCGAATACGCCCGCCGATACTGTGACGACCGGGCATCTGCCTCCTTCGCCTAATTTTTTGGAGCAGCAGCGAATCGCCAAAGAAAGTGGGCTGCGTAATCGCGCTTACTGGAGTGCGTTTCTCGATTATTTCAGTGGTGATCCGGCGCGACTGTCAGCCGATATCCGAGAGCAGTATTACGATTTCAATCGGCGCGCACCTGAGCCGCATCTGATTGGTCTTGTCGCGAAAGTGGCGGATCAGGAAAAAGCGAAGTCTGCGATGAAGGCAGTCAAGGCGCCGACCTTGCTGATTTGGGGCGCCAAAGATTTATTGTTACCGGTGTCTGCGGGTAAGGCGTTGGCAGGGTATCTGAGTGGTACCGATGTTTCGATGATGGTGATGTCCGATGTTGGTCACTATCCGCCGCTCGAATCGCCGGAGCGCTTTGCAAAAATTCTCGAAGCCTATATGGAAGCGGCCACGCCCTGAGAGGGCGTGGCCGACTTCGAGTCAGGCGTATAGCGGGAACTATTTAGGTTTGGCGGGCTTTTGAGTGCGCGCGTAGTTCTCGAGACTCGAATAACTGGGATCGACCCACTTCTCTGGTGCGACCGTATATTGCGGAAAGCGCTCGCGTACGCGCTTGGCTACCGGTGCCGGTACCGAATCCACGCTCGGTACCGAGCTGAATGTGCCGGCGTAAACGATGTGCCCCGGTGCCGTGCCCATCAGCATCCATGGCAACCAGGGCGTAATGCGATTCCAGACTCCCGTGTGAGGCATGTGGGTCAACGCATCGTTCTCGATGTCCTCGCGTCTAATGGAGTAACGAAAGAGTTCCGAGACGCGATTCATCGGGCCCGCCGACTCGCGCACCCAAATCGCTGGGTCGAGCTTGTTGCGGTAGTAGAGGTGAATGTCACTCGTCAGCACGACCGTGTCGTCGTTGAGTAAGGTCCAGTTACGGATGAAAGGGCGGCGCGGCGGCTTTTCGGTATTCAGACCGCCATAACTCGGCGGGTCCGGAAAGTGATCGGAGATCACGTAATTGAATGGGTCGTTGGCGACATCGACGACCGCTACCTCTTCATTGGTGTACGGATTGCGCCAAGAATCCATCAATTCGCCGGTATTCAAATCTCGGTAGAAGATGAGTTCGCGACAGAGACGTTGATAGTCGCCGTTCTCCTGCTTCAACACACGGATCGACGAGAACACCTCGAAGCCAAAGAGCGGGCGCACGGCTTCGTTGTCACGTACCCCCATGACGGTGCCCGTGACATACCCGTTCACATACTTACCGGGGGCAGTGTCTCCCTCGATTTTCGCGCTCGTTTCGCGATTCCAGATGGGATCGTTAAATCGAGCCTTTAATTCGTCGGCCGACAGTCGATAGCGACCCTTGGCCGAGTGGGCGGCTGAGGCGCTGCCGATCAGCGAGGCGCCAGCCGCGATGCCGGCGGCACCCGCTCCGATGGTGGAAGTCATGAATTGGCGACGAGTCTTCTGGCTCACGGGCGCGCTCCGTATAGGTAGTGGTGGTGGACCTCTCCGAAACTAGCAGGCGACTCGGCGGCGGCTAGCAGGGATTGGTGCGCGAACCACGGGTTGGATAGCGGTGAGGGTCAGCGATGTTGCGTATTAGCAACAGCTAGATATTTGACGCAACAATTTCGTTGATTATCTGCCCGACTTGCGGATAATCGCCGGTTCGATTTTTCAAAATCAATCGTTCTTCAAACAACTTGCGGAGGGGACTTCATGTCTCAGCAATTGCACGTTTCTTCGGCGGTACGTCAGGCGATTCTGACGAGCGCCATCGGCGCCATGGCGATCACCGCCACTGCGCCCGCTCAGGCCCAAGAGGCCGACGCGTCGCTCGATGAGGTTGTGGTCACCGGTTCGCGCATCGCCAAGCGCGATGCCGTTGCCGAGAGCCCGATTCTCTCGGTCGATCAAGATGCGATCGTCGAGAGCGGTTACACGACCGTTGAGCAGTACCTCAACACGCTCCCACAGATCGTTCCGAGCTCGAGCTCGCAGTCGAACAATCCGAGCAACGGTGGACGTGCGGTCATCGACCTGCGTGGTCTCGGTTCCGGTCGCAACCTCGTGCTCGTCGACGGTCGTCGCGCCATGGGTTCGACCAGCGCCGGCACGGTGGACATCAACACGATTCCTGCTGCGCTCATCGAGCGCGTCGAGATCATCACCGGTGGTGCTGCCGCGACCTACGGTCCGGACGCCGTGTCGGGTGTCGTGAACTTCATCATGAAGAAAGATTTTGATGGTCTCGCCATCAACTCGCAGTACCGTCTGACCGAAGAAGAAGACGGTCAAGAGTGGGGCTCGGACATCACCATGGGCGGCAAGTTCGCCGATGGTCGTGGCAGCGCTGTGTTCAACGCCAGCTACTTTAGCCGCGATGCGATTTACAAGGGTGCGCGTGGTTTCGCTGCCCAAGCCAGCAGCGCGACTTCGACTTATCCGGGTGGCTCGTGGAGCCCTGGTGTCGCGACGCCCTCGCAGGCGGCGGTCGACGCGCTCTTCGGCCCTAACAAGTGCAACACCAACGGTGGTATCGGTGGGTTCGGCTTCAACCCGGACGGCACGCTGTTCTGTACGGGCGTTGCTGGCAATGCGACGCGCGACGTCGTGGGCTACAAGGGTCCGGAAAGCGACATCGCGACGGCCTTCTTCCCTGACTATTTCTCGTACAACTTCGAGCCGGCGAACATTCTCGTGTTGCCGATGGAGCGCTGGAGCCTCTATTCCAACATCGAGCTCGAGATCAACGACAAGTTCAAGCCGTACGCTCGAATCATCTACACGAACTACAACGCGCTGCAGGAGCTCGCGCCGACGCCAGCTGGCGGTACGACCGGCTTCGATATTCCGGTGACCAACCCGTTCATTCCGGCCTCGCTCAAGCCGCTGTTGGCTTCGCGCGCCAATCCGACGGCACCGATCGCGTTCTCCAAGCGTTTCAACACGCTCGGTGGCCGTACCGGCTTCAATACGCACGACGTTTGGCAGTTGGTATCGGGCGCGAGCGGTGATATCGCCGGCTCGTGGAACTACGACGTCTACGCGACCTACGGTCGTTCGGTCAACGCGGAAATCCAGGGTGGTAACGTCCGTCGCGACCGTACCCAGACACTGCTGAACGCTGCCGATGGTGGTCGCTCGCTCTGTGCTGGTGGCTTGAACCTCTTCGGTAATGCCGAGATCAGCCAAGCTTGCCGCGACTACATCAGCCTCGAAGCCAAGAACCTCACGGTGATTGAGCAGGCCGTTATCGAAGCGACTGCCACGGGCGATCTCTTCGAGATCTCAGCTGGCACTGTGCAGGCTGCTGTCGGTGCGAGCTACCGCGAACTCGATTTCGACTTCAAGCCCGACGGTGGCTTGCAGCCGGGTCTCGTCGCCGGTTTCAACCAGCAATTGCCCGTCTCTGGCTTCCTGAACTTCAAGGATCTCTTCGCCGAAGTGTCGGTGCCGCTCGTCAAGGATCTGCCGTTCGCGCAGTCAATTTCTTTGACCGGTGGCTGGCGTATGACCGAGAACAACCGCTCGGGCAGCGACACCACGTGGAAGGCCACCTTGGATTGGGCCGTCAACGATTCACTGCGCTTCCGCGGTGGCATGCAGCATGCTGTTCGCGCGCCAAGCATTGGCGAATTGTTCTCACCGCAGCTGAACAACTTCCCGACCTTCACCAACCAGGATCCTTGCAACACGACCGGTTCGATCGCGGCGACCTACCGCAACGGCCCGAACGGTGCGAAGGTTCAGGCGCTTTGCGCGGCGCAGTCACCCGTTGCGGGTACGGCGAGCTACGTGCAGCCGGCGGGTCAGGCTACGGGTATCACGGGTGGTAACCCGAATCTCGCGCCTGAACTCGCCGATTCCTTCACGTTGGGCTTCGTCGCTAACAAGTTCGAGGCGGACTGGCTGCAGCGCAGCTTCGTGACCCTCGACTATTGGTCGATCGAACTCGAGGATGTGATCAGCTCGGTGGCGGCGAACACGATCGTGCAGCGCTGCTTCAACCGCGACAACGCGAACCCGACCTACGACATCAACAACGAGTGGTGCAAACTCTTCAAGCGCGACCAAAATCTTGGTGGCGTGATCGATCTGTTGCAGCTCTCGCGTAACCAGTCGTTCACCAACACCAGCGGCGTCGACTTGGCCTTCGCTTGGGGTTCGGAGCTTGGCGGTACGGGCGGCACGCTCGACTTCAATGTCGTGACCACTTGGATCGAGAAGTATGAGTCGCAGACCACGAACGTCGACCCGACCTACGACTACGTCGGCACGATCGGTTCGACGACGGGCAGCTCGACGCCGGAGTGGAAGGTCTCGGTCGGTACGACCTACACCCGCGGCCCGGTGCAGCTGCAGTTGACCTCGCGCTACATCGATTCGATGGTTCATGCGAACACCGTGACCGGTGGTTCGCCGACCTCGAACACTGGCGTGCCGGCCACGTGGTACTTCGATCTGACGGGTCGCTACGAGTTGTCGGGTGGTCTAACCCTCCGCGCTGGTATCAACAACCTGACCAATCAGGAGCCGCGTATTTACACGCCGAACGTTCAGGCCAACACCGATCCGTCGTTGTACGACGTGCTCGGCCGTCGCGCCTTCGTGAGCGTCGATCTGCGCCTCTGATCGTTAGATAGAGCTGAAAAAGGCGGCGCGAGGGAAGCCTCGCGCCGTTTTTTTTGGTCGATGCTAACGACCGGGTACGACGTCGAAGGCGATGGTGAGCCGCGAGTCTCGGCCGTGAAAGGGCACTGTGCCGTGCCAGATATAGGATGGAAACAGGACGAGCTCTCCCGCGACTGGCTCGATGACCTTTCGCGGTTCTAACGTCGCGCCGTATTCGTCGCTCGGTTGACCAAATTGCAGGCAACCGGCCGTTGGATCGTCCGCCGATTTCATCGGCAGGGAAATGTAGTAAGCGGAGCTGATCCAACCTTCCTGATGGAAGTGATTGGCGTGCTTGCCGCCGTCTTTGAGCAGCACCGACCACGATCCTGCAAATCGAATCGCCTCGCTGCGTCTGGCAAGGAAAGGATGACGATCGTTTTTTGGCAGTGCATCGAGGTAGGTGGCGAGTGCCGTGACGATCGCTGCACGAGTTTGATTTAGAACGTCGATATTTCTGCCGAGCAAATTGCCGGAAGTCTGCGTGCCATTTCTGAGACTTTGTCGCAACGGTTCGCGCTGTGTCAGGTGTATCGAACGTAGATACTCCTCGAGTGCAGCGAGATGATCGTCGCGTAGCTTGATTCGCCAGATAAGCTGATCGTAGTCGCAAAGCCAGTGTTCGCGGGGGTCATCAAGCAGGCGCCAGGCGATGCTTTGTGTCGCGAGCAGTGCTTGATCGAGCGGCGTTTTGAGCAGCGCATCATCCAGGACCGAGCTCGCTCTGGCGGGGTCTTGGTGGGCGATCAGCGCCTTCGCCAAGGCTTCAGCGAGTCGCGGCTGCTCGAGCCAGGCTTTGGGAGATCGAGCCAATACCTTTAGGGCCTCGTCAGGCAGCCGCAGTTTCAATAATGTTTGGACGTGTAATGCCGCGAGTGCCGGCTCGTCGCTGCGGGCTCGCAACTCATTAACGAGACGCAAAGTCTCATCGTGTCGCCCTGACGAAAACAGCGCCGACGCAAAGGCCGTCTGCAATTCGGAATTCTCAGGGAAGTTTTCGATCGCTTGTCGGAAGGGGGCCAGCGCTTCGTCGATGGGGGTGCCCTGCTCGAAGAGCATTTCATAGCGCATCGCATGAGCGGGAACGTATTCGGGTGAATGCGATAGCAGCTCGTCGACTTTGCCGATGGCCTGGCTGATATCGCCGAGATCGAAATGCGCACTGGCCT
>JACCEC010953405.1_pt1 | contig 33824 bp, 29 predicted proteins | sample 7450121 | NCBI WGS metagenome assembly JACCEC01 (sample SAMN15323455, study PRJNA562643) | freshwater metagenome | isolation source: river surface water | place: USA:Blue River Watershed | collected 2017-08-18 | reverse complement strand
GTATTTTCAAATTTACCAGTGTAAAGATTATAATCAAGAGGTGATGTTGATTGTTTTAGTTTTTTGTCATAGGCACATTTATCATAACATAATCTATTTGAACTCATATTGTTGTTTTTATGTGATTCTTTATAATTATAAGAGAGAAATTAATTTTGGAAAGATGAAAGGATAAAGAAAGAACATGAGATGTTCAAATGTTCTTTATTTTTTTTAAATTTAAAAGAAAATATTGTGAGAATAATTTCTATGTTAAAAGTATAGTAAAAGATAAAATGAGTTTTAATCGCCTTAAATATGATAAATGTGAAATGAAAGAATATAATAAGATGACAACTGGACCTGGTGACTATAATTTAAAAACTCCTATTATGTGTAATAATTGTTTCAATGACAATCCTTGGATTCAAAATCAAAAAACCGGTGTTTCTTTAAATTCTCATGTTGATTGGCGTTTTTATTCTGGTCCAGTTGATGTTGAATCTGACCTTTTAAATTTAAATCGTCCTGCTTCTGGTTGTTCCATGGAAAAATTCACACCCAACTGTAAACCCGGTTCATGTTCAACTGGTGAACCATGTGGTCAAGGTGTATCTCAAGGATGTAATACACCTGGATTAAGAAATACTTGGAATCGTCCCGGGGATAATAATCTTGTTAATTTCCCTCGTTGTCATTTCCCTGTTGATGATACTCGTCTTAATAATCCCGCTTGTAATTTAAGAGGAACTGGTATTAATCGTTTTGATTACCTTTTTTATAATCCCCAAGACAAAGTATTCTTCCCTGGTGCTTCCATGGTAAATACCCAAATGCTCTTCAAAGATAATCACCGTCCCAAAATCCCCCAACCACGCATCAATTCAATGAACCCTAACATGACTGACCCCAAACCACAACCCACTCAACCCGTTTCAAGTAACTATACTGCTCCCCAATATCAATATGATACTTGTGGCTAAAATAATCCAGTCAAGTTTTTCTTTAAGTTCAATTTATTTTTATAAAAAATGGAAAATATTTTTATAAATGAAAAATACAAAAAAACAAAAACAAAATAAATCAATATAAAGAAATATAACAAAACAAAAATAGAATATAAGAAATCAAAAGAATGAGTTTAAGTACTTCGCAAACAGAAACAACAACATCGAATAGTGTTGGTAGTGGAAATCAACCAGTTCCAGCACAATATTTTGAGAATTATGTGTTGAGTGAACCGATTCCATATGTGAATCGATTTGACGATGGGAGATTAGGTTTAAAAACGGAAATTTTAAATGGTATATTTGCAATGGGGTTTGAGAAGCCATCACCTATTCAAAGGATTGGTATTAAACCAATTGTTGATGGAAGAGATTTAGTATTACAATCACATTCGGGTTCGGGGAAGACAGCAACATTTGTGACGGGATTATTACAAAGATTAGATTTTGATGTTAGGGCTACACAAGCAATAATTATTTCAAATACAAAAGAATTAGCGGAACAAATAGAAGATGTTTTTATGGGTTTATCGAAATATTGTGGATTAACACATAAGATGTGTATGGGTGGTGATATGACAAATAGATATAGTGATGGAGCGATTTCTGAACAAGTTGTGATAGGAACACCTGGAAGAATTTGTGATATGTTACAAAGAAAGACAATAGATAATACTCATTTGAAATTATTGATTGTGGATGAAGCAGATGAGATTTTATCAAGTGGATTCCGTAGACAGATTAAGGGTATTATTCAGAATTGTGGAAATAATTGTCAAATAGTGTTATCATCTGCAACAATTCCGGAGGAGATGACGGGTTTAATGGATAAAATTTTGAATAATGCACATGTTAAGATTTTGGTAAAAGATGATGAATTGACATTGGATGAGATTAAGCAATATTTTGTTCCATTGGATGAATCTTCGAAGATGGAAGTATTATTTGATATTTATAGATATATTTCTATAGGTCAATGTATTATATATTGTAATACGAAGGAGAGAGCAGACCAATTAAAATATCAATTTGATGAAAAGGGATATTCAGTTGGTATATTACATGGTGGATTAATTAAACAGGAAAGAAAGTCAGTGATGGATGCATTTAGAACGGGACGTCTTCGTTTATTAATAACAACAGATGTGATGGCTCGTGGTATAGATGTTCAAGAAATTTCATTGGTAATTAATTATGATATGCCAAAATATGCACAGACATATATACATAGAATTGGTCGAAGTGGTCGTTTCGGAAGAACAGGAGTAGCAATTAATTTTGTTACCAGAAAGGAGAAAAATATAATCAATTATATTGAAAAACAATATGATACTAAGATTTCACATTTACCAAGTGATTTAGCTAAATTAATTTAAGAGAGGAGTAGAATGTGATATTTATATATTTTTCATATGAATAATAGATTTATATGAAATAAGAATAAAAAATAAAAATAAATAATTTTAGGGGAAAGATTGAAAATGGATTGGATAGAGACATTGGTGATAATTATATTTGTTGTTTTTATATTATTATTATTTTATAAAACGGGTGGATGTAATTGTAAAGAGAATTTCTTTTTAAAAACTGATATTGGTGGCAACAATGTTTCATTTATGACAAAGGGAGAAACATCACAATTTTTAGAATCAAATTGGGATAATTATTATGATACTTTTTCAATTTATGATTTAGAAGCGAGAAAGGTGACAGATATAGACACTTATATTTCAAAAATAAAGGAATCGGCAAGTGATTTTTCTGAAGAACAAAAAGAGAGATTACGAAAACTCGCCAAGAAAGCCGATTCGAAAATTAATAAAATTAATAAACCTTGGCTCAATGGTGTCATTCTTAGTAAAATGCCTTGGAGATTTGGATATACTATAAATGGAAATTATGAAGGAGGTTTACCACATACAAGAGGAGATAAAGAGGTTGATGTGATAATGTTAGGAGATAGATTATTGAATAATGATAATGATTATTTGACGGGAACATTAATACATGAGAAAGTGCATTTATATCAAAGGAAGTTTCCACAGGATGTTGAGAAATATAAAGATGAGAAGAGATTGAGGAGATGGAAGAGAAGAGATAAGAATGATATGGTAAGAGCCAATCCGGATATAGATGAATATATTTATAAAAATGAGAAAAATGAAACGTTAATGTCAAAATATAAAGATGAGACACCAGCTGGATTGGAAGATGTGATAACAACACCAGAAGAAGGACAGAAATATGAACATCCAAATGAAATGATGGCAATTGAGATAGAAGAAATGGCGATTGGAAAATAGAAAGATAATAATTATATATAGATAGAAGAGAGATATAAATATAAAGGATGTTTCCAACGAGTTTTTATTGGACAATGGTTGAAATGGGAATGTATACAATTGGTTTTCATTACCTTTTAAATAATTTTGTTTTTCCTAAAACACAAGAAAGGAATGAAGAGGAAGAAGGTAAACGGGTTTTACAAAGATATAGTGTGAATTTGATGAGAAGTGTAATGTGTATGTTTTTTACATTACAAGGAACGAAAATGATAGGAGATGTTTGGGGAGATGTTTGTCATGAAAAACCCGATAAGATAGAAATGTTTAAAGGATTACATTATCCATTTATGTCATATTTTGTTTTTGATACAATTATAATGTTTTATCAGAAATATTTGAAAATAGAAAAGAAAATAAGATATGATTTATTATTTCATCATGGAATTGCATTAACAGCCCTCTCTTTAATTGATTATTATAAAATGTATGGTTTAAGTTGTTTAATTTCATTAAGTGAAGGGATGAGTATTGTAAGTGGTGTTAAATTATTAATACAAGATGGAGGTTTTAAAGGAATGAGAAATATGATGAAGGGATTAGTTTGGTATAGAATGATGTATATAGTATTTGTTAGGATGATGTTTTTGTGGCCAATGATATTTTATTATTATAATAGGATAACGAATGAATGTGAGGGATATAAGGGAGATAGAAATATGTATTTAGTGGCGGGTTTATTAATAATAATATATCATGCAGATATTTATTGGGTTCATAGTGGAAGGAAAGAAGTGAAAAGAATTTGAGGGGGAAGAAAAAAAATAAAATAAGTTTTGGGAGATAAATAAAAAAGATAATTATATAATAGAGTATATTATATAATGGAACTTTTATTAACAGGTGGATTAGTTTCTCTCGGTTATTTACTTTCAGAAGATAAATCAAAGAAAGATGAGAAGAAGAAATTTATGTCAAAAGTCCCTTTGAATAAACAACCTAATGGTGATAATATTTATCAAAGTAATCGTAGTTATGACATTTTCCAAGATGAATGGAAGAATTCAGGACCTCTTTATAAAGAATCAATGCAAAGAGGAACTAATGTAATTTTTGGAGGTCCTCCACAATCTCCTTATATTGGTGACCAAAAGATTGGTGTTGGAAGAGTTGATTTAAACAAAGTTGATTATGCAGATAAGACACTTCCTGTTGAATTTAATTCTTTTATGACATATGATGATGCATTATTGGATGTTCAAGATGTAAAGACAAATGCGAATCAAGAAAATAATAGAACAAGAAATAATATGACACGTCCTGAGACAGGTGGATTTAAAGGAATTTCTTTAACAGGTGAAGCAATTAATCCTAAGACATTCACACATAATAATATGCAACCATTTTTTGGTGGAAATGTAAAACAATCAGTGGATGATTTTGCTACTCGTGGTATTTTTGAGAATTTTACTGGAGACATGGATTCTTATCAACACAAGAAAGAACAAGGATTATTTTTTGAACCCCAAAAGAATGTATCAAATGTTTATGGTACGCAAAACTTAGATGGTTATCAAATGGAACGCTACACCAGTTCCATCTCCAACATCCGCAGTAACGAAACACCCGTTGCTAAACAATATATTGCTCCTAACTTGAATGATGGATATAATAATGCTGGTGGTGGATTCATCCGTGGTAATGGTGGTATTGATGCTATACAATATGCTATGCCTAAAACAACTGATGAAATTCGTGTTAAAACTAAACCAAAGATATCATATTTCGGACGTATTGTATCTGGTGCTCATGTTGCTAAACCTGGAAAAGTCGGAACAGTTTATAAAAATCGTCCTGATACATTCTGGATTGAAACACCTGACCGTTATTTCACAACAGTAGGTGCTGTAGAAGCTCCTGCATCTCGTCCATGCCAAGTATTGAAATATACTAACAGAAAGACTACTGAATTGAAGACTCGTATTAATCCTGCAGCACCAACACATGGAAGTAAAGGTGTTGTTAGAGGTAAATATAAGATTTCATCTAAACAGACATATGAATCAGATGGTCCTCGTAATGCAACAGTGGAAGGTCAATGGTCAATTTTAGGAATGTTAGGAATGGATGGAAGTTCAACGACACCAAATGATTATGGTAAAAAATCTATTAGAATGCGTCCTAATGCAAGAACTGAAACTGGTTCAAAAACGCAAGTTCTCAATTTACACAGTAAAGTTAGTAGAGGAGAAGCTCGTAATAACCAAAAAGCTAAGAAGACAATAAAAGAAGGAACAGAATCAAATAATCATTTAGGTTATATTGATGGTGGTGAAGTTTCAAGAGGTGTTGTTTATGACCCTAATGATATTGCCAGAACAACTATTAAAGAAACAAATGTTGATAACAATCATTCGGGTATGATTGGTTTAGTTCAACCAAGTAGAGGAGCAGTATATGACCCTGAAGAATTTGCTATGAAAACAACACAAAAAGAAACAACTATGGTTGGTGATATTGTTGGTATTGCTTCAGGTATGGAAAGAAATGATGCTTACTTAGTTAAAGAAGTTCATGCTCCTACTACTCACAGAGAAATGACATCAGTCGCTTACATGACAAATGCCAATAAGAATACACATGGTGGTTATGAAGTTACAGATGTTCAAAGTGTCGGAACACATAGAATGTTCAGTATTGAATACACTGGTAATGCTGGAAATACTCAAGGAACAAGTAATCAAGTATCTTATGAAGATGCTTATAATTCTACTATGAGAGCAGTTCGTGATACTTTAGATACCAGTTTCACACCAGGAGCTCAAGGTCCAAGTATGGGAGTTGATGCTGATATGATTCATGCTACAACACATAGAAATGGTGATATTCAAAATCAATATTTGAATGAAAGAGGTGTTGCTCCATCAACAATGACCAATAGTATTCCACAAATGAGTCATTGCAATTTAACTTCTGATAAAAATACATTACCAAATGAACCTTTAGCTGATAGAATTAATCCTGATTTACTTGATAGTTTCCGTTCAAATCCTTACACTCAATCATTAAATTCATGGGCCTAAATATAATTATTAACATTTAACATTTTTATACATAATAATTTTCTTTTTATAAATTAGAAAATTAAAAAATATGGCTGATTCTGAAGAAAATATCATTTTGAACGAAACCACCGAAACTACTACTGAAGAAACAACTACAACCACTGAAGAAGTTCATGAAGAAGAAACAACTACAACCACTGAAGAAGTTCATGAAGAAGAAACAACTACAACCAATACTGAAGAAGTTCATGAAGAAACAACAACCACTGAAGAAGTTCATGAAGAAGAACCAACTACAACTACTGAAGAAGTTCATGAAGAAGAAACAACTACTGAAGAAGTTCATGAAGAAGAACCAACCACAACCACTGAAGAAGTTCATGAAGAAGAACTAACAACCAATACTGAAGAAGTTCATGAAGAAGAAACAAAAACCACTGAAGAAGTTCATGAAGAACCAACTACAACTACTGAAGAAGTTCATGAAGAACCAACTACAACTACTGAAGAAGTTCATGAAGAAGAACCAACTACAACCACTGAAGAAGTTCATGAAGAAGAAACAACAACCACTGAAGAAGTTCATGAAGAAGAACCAACTACAACTACTGAAGAAGTTCATGAAACAAATGGTGAAGAAGAAGAATCAGAAGTTATTTTTATTCCAACTATTCCACCACCTATTCGTGGAGGCCCTGGGAGAGGAAGAGGTCATCCCGGAAGAGGTAGAGGACATCCTTTAAGAGGAAGAGGTCATCCCGGAAGAGGAAGAGGTCGAAGATAATTTAATTTGGATTTTTTTTTAAAATATAAAAGGAATTATTTCTTTTCTTTAAATTAATATTTATATGTTACGAATATATAGATATAAAATAGAAATTAAAAATGTTAGGTTATATGAATCTTTCTCAACAGGCTGCGCCAGTTAGTAATACTTTTTATGGTGATGTTCCATTCTGTGATGATTTCTCTAATCCATCCACTTATGGTCATGGTCCCATGGTTCAAGATTATAATGTCAATAAAGTCATTAATACAAGTATGAATAGTGGAAGAGGTTCTTATACTGTTCAAGGACATCCCACTGTTCCATCACCTTCTTTAATGTATGAAGGAGATTTCACATCACAATGGGATATGCCTTTGCGTTCTGGACCTAATCCACTTTTAGATTTATCCGAGGATAGTCATCAACAATTATCCAAAAAGAAAGACCTCACTGAAAACTTCGAAAACTATAACAGTTTCCCATCTATGCCCCCTGCCCCTTCCAACATGAATTCTTACAATGAAGAACATTTCCGTGGTGGTCGTGGAGGTGGTGGCCGTGCCGGGGGAGGGGGAGGAGGTCGTAGAGGTGGTGGTGGCCGTCGTATGGGAGGTGGAGGAGGTGGTCGTAATTTCAGAAGAGGAGCAATGGCTGCAGCAGGAGCTGGTGCTCTTGCTGGTGGTGCTTTAGCTCATAGAAACAGAAATAGAAATCGTCCTCATCATGGTGGATGGAATCCTAATAATTATGGTCCATGTGGTTATGGTGGTTGTTGGGGTGGTTATGGTCCATGGTATGGTGGATGGGGTGGTAGTGGAGGTGATTGGGGAACAACATATATCAATATTGATACTATTCCTGATGCTGCAGCATATTGGTCCACAATGCCATCTTATTATTCTGACCCATATTCTATTTCAACTGTCACACCAGATGTTTATATCGGAAATGATTATGATTATGAAACTCCTGTCGCTAAAGCTGTCGAAAGAGTTGTTGACAAAAAAATTAAAGAAGACAATAAAAAAGATTTAATGACTAACATCTTCATCATTATTGCTATTGTCATCCTCATTCTTATCCTCTATAAATTAGTCTCTAAAAGAAGATAAACAATCATTCCCATCCACTATCAAATCTATCGATTTACAAAAACAAAACAATAACCCCAATGGATATATCTTATAACTTAATATACCATATAAAGAATGAAATAATGTATTAAAAAACATTTTTTCCATTCTCCTCTTCATCCCAAAATTTAATTTGAAATTCTTTTTATAAGATTCATATAATCCTATAAAAGTAAATCCTGATACATAAAAGACATATTTTATATCTGTAATGTCTATATTCATTTCTTTAAATTGTAATTATTAATATTTTTAGTTTTTATGATTATTATTTTATATTGATTTCATAAATTGCATTGATTTGAAAAATTATAAAGAATATAAAAAGAAACAAAAAAAGAAATGTAGAATTAGAGAATAAAACAACAAAAGAAAATGTCAGAAATAACAAAAACATCCATTTTTATTTTCCGCCGTGATTATCGAATTGAAGATAATATTGGTTTTATGAAATGTATGAAAGAATCGGATAATGTTCTTCCTATTTTTATTTTTACACCCGAACAAGCAAACAAAAGTAGAAATGAATATTTCTCTGATTCCTGTTTTCAATTTCTCGTTGAGTCCCTCTTTCAATTAGAACAAAAATGTAAAATACATTATTTTTATGGAGATAATATTCAAGTTCTTCGTAAAATAAAACGTGATTTTCCTTTTCAATCTATATATTTCAATATGGATTATACACCTTATGCCCGTCAAAGAGATGAGGAAATCAAGAAATTTTGTGAAGAAGAAGGGATTGAATGTGTTGTTACAGAGGATTATTTGTTATACCCAATGGGACATATAACTAAGAAGGATGGAGGGATATATCAGAAATATACACCATTTAAGAATACAGCTATAAAAATGACACCGATGAAACCGACCCGTTTTGTTTTTAAATTAAATAAAATTGTGAAGAAAACGATTGAGGATGAAATAGACCATGAAAGAATTATAAACATGTTCCAAGAAAATCCAAATGTCGTTGAAAAAGGAGGAAGAACTGAAGCTCTGAAAATACTAAAAAAATCAATGGAATGGAATCAATATAAAGAAATGAGAAATCTTTTGACATATCAAACGACACATTTATCGGCATATATTAAGTTTGGATGTGTATCTATTCGCGAGGTTTATTGGAAATTTAGGGAAACAGTTGGTTTAAATAATGGGATTATTGAACAATTGTTGTGGAGAGAATTTTATTTTTATTTAATTTATTATCAACCGGAAATATTGGAAAGGGGATATCCTCAACATATGAAATTCGCATATATGAATTGGAAGAATAACAGGGGATGGTTTGAAAAGTGGAAAGAGGGAAGAACAGGATTTCCAGTGGTAGATGCTGGGATGAGAGAAATGAATGAAACGGGATATATGCATAATAGGGCGCGTTTGATTGTATCGAGTATATTGATAAAGGTTTTACAGATAGATTGGAGATGGGGAGAAAAATATTTTGCACAGAAATTAGTGGATTATGACCCATCTGTGAATAATGGAAATTGGCAATGGGGTTGTGGTTGTGGAGAAAACCCACAAGATTATTGGAGATTCTTTTCACCATGGAAACAAGCAATGGATTATGACCCAGATTGTCAATATATTAAAAGATGGATTCCCGAATTGCAAAATGTTCCAAATGAGGTTATTTTTAAATGGAATGAAAAATCGGAAGAATGGAAAGATAAAACAGATTATCCAAAACCATTATGTGAATTCGATGCAGAATTGAGAGAAGAAACACTACAAATATATAGAGATTCATTTAAAGAATTTGAGAAAAGGGAAGATTGAGATTAAATCAGTTGTTCAATATTTTTATCGAATAAGAAATTAGATGGAAATATGAATCAAAATCAAAGAAGCTTAGAAAACTTTTATAGAGGATTACAAGAAGGACAACAAAAACAACAAACAAAACAAGAAGAACATCAACAAAATCAAACTGGAGAAATCAGAAGATGGAGAAATAGTAGTTTTGGTTTCGGTTTTTTAAAACAAAATAATAATACTTTTGAACCTGGAAAAAGAAAAAGAAATAAAAATAATAATAATGGTAAAAATTTTAAAAAGTTTATTTTACCACCACCAATAGAAACACCTAAAAAAATTATAAGTGCAAATTCTAATAATTCACCAAAAGTAATATGGAAAATGAATACTCCATTACATAGTAAATTTCCCAAAGAAGATTATCAAATTTATACATTAAATCAGGATATCAATAAAGAAATTGAAGCTATTTATGAAAAAAAAGATATTATTGAAAAAAATTATGTAAGATATAATTCTGTTGAAGATAATATGATTTTACAAATATTTGAATTTGCTGAAAGTAATAGCAATGAAGATAAATTAAATTTTAATGATGAAATAGGTGAAATAATAGAAAGATATGAAGAACTTGCAAATAAATATTATGAAAATATTCAAAAATCGGGTGTAAATAAAACAAATATTGATTTATGTATTAAAAGATTAACGAAAATATTAAATTATTTTGAAAGATTAAGTTTTGCATTGAATAATATTATTCTTTATCAAGAAAGTAAAGAAAAAGAAACAAAGAAAGTAATTAATGCAAGATGGAAACCTAAATATGGTGGACAACAAAATAATAATAGTAATAATCAAAATCCTATAATAAATCAGAATCCTTTTATGACACCACCATCCAAAATTGGAATTATTCCTGAAACAGTTAAAACAGAAGTTGCTTCACCACCTCTTTATAATAGTAATGGACGTTTAATAGTTAGAGGATATCAGAATCCAATGGGTCATTTAAATGCTATTTCAAGAAGAGTTTTTAATAATGTTATAAATACAAATAATGAAAATGAAACTGAAGTTGCTGAAAATGAAACTGAAGTTGCAGAGAATGCAACACAACCAAATACTCCTCAAAACATGAGAAGAAAGAGAACTCGAAATAACAGAAATAATTCAAACAATAATATTTTGAATGTTAATATGAATATGAATGAAAACATGAATACAAACACAAACACAAATACAAACACAAATACAAACACAAATACAAATAATAAAATCAATAATAATTTAGTGAATGAGTTTAATAGGGAACCAAATTTGAAGAGGAGATATCCAAATCGCAATCGTAGTCCCCCAAATAGATATTCACCACCTGGTAAATAAAATAACCACATGGTAAATAAAATAACCACATGGTAAATAAAATGTTTTTTTTATATAGAGTATAATAAGTAATTAAGATGAAAAAATCAATTTTTCTTCTTTTCCCAATTCATCTTTTCAGGGATATAAATAATCTTGAAAACAAGAAAGTTTATTTAATTGAAGAGCCTCGTTATTTCCTTGATTTCAAATATCACAAATTAAAACTCGTTTATCACCGTGCATCCATGAAATCTTATTTTGATTATTTAACAGAAAATAATATTGATGTTGAATATATTTCATATAGAGATGTTAATCAATCATTTTATAAAAGAATAAGTAAAGGGGTAACAGAAATTAAATGTTATGATATGAATGATTTCCCACTTGAAACTAAACTTAAAAAAACTATTAAAACTCTTGAAATCATTCCATCTCTTAATTTCACTCTCAATCCCCAAATTATAAATGATAATAAACATGAATTTGCAGGAACAAATAATAAATATCGTCATGACCTTTTTTATCAATGGCAAAGAAGAAGATTAAATATATTGATGAATCCCAATGGGAAACCTAAAGGTGGTCGTTGGTCTTTTGATAAAGATAATAGAAAACCTCTTCCAAAAGGTATTTCATTACCTTTTAATCCTCCTTCAATTAATAATGAATATTATGAAGAAGCTAAAAATTATATTACTGAAAATTTGCAAGATAATTATGGGGAGATAGAAGAAACAATATATCCAATAGACCATAGGAGTGCAAAAAAGTGGTTAGTGGATTTTTTGGAAGACCGATTCCGTTTATTTGGTAAATATGAAGATGCTGAAACAGAGAGAAATCCATTTTTGTTTCATAGTGTTTTAACACCTATGATGAATATTGGTTTATTGACAGATACAGAAGTTTTAACTGAGACAGCTAAATTTGAAGATAAAGTTCCAATAGAATCTTATGAAGGATTTGTTCGTCAAATAATTGGATGGAGAAATTATATATATACAATGTATGTTTTAGAAGGTCCTAAAATGAAAAAAGGAAATTTTATGAAATATAGGGGGAAATTGGATGAGAGGAAATGGTGGAATGAGAATGGAGAACAAATAGGTGTTCCTCCAATTGATTTTATAATTCAAAAAATTAGGAAATATTCATATGCTCATCATATTGAAAGATTAATGTATTTGGGAAATTTTATGTATTTGTTGGAAATTGACCCAAAAATAGTATATAAAATGTTTATGGAATGGACAATAGACGCATATGAATGGGTAATGGTTCCGAATGTATTTGGAATGTCACAATATGCAGATGGAGGAATGATGATGACACGACCCTATTTTTCTTCATCAAATTATATATTGAAGATGAGTGAATGGAAGAGGGGTGAATGGTGTGAAAAATGGGATATTCTTTATTATAATTTTATAGGAAAGAATGTTAAAATGTTAAAAAAAAATTATGCAACAGCTCAACAAGTTGTTCATTGGGAAAGAAAAAGTGAAAAAGAAAAAAAGAAAATTAAATCAGATGCTAAAAGAATAATAGGAGAATTAAGGGGGATTTAAGGGGGATTTAAGGGGGATTTAAGGGGATTTTAAAGAGGATTTAAGCTGTGAATGGATAACCAACTAAAGGAACATCTTTTTTATCTGGTCTGTTGGGATAATCGAGACCAGGAATAGGGAAAGGGGTAGTATTTCTTTCTAATTCTACACCTTCTTCTTTGCGGATATATGTGCATTCGAAGACATTTGGAAAATTGACACCATGGATTTTCTTACAGTGTTCGTTGTTATTAACATGCATATGAACGAGCCAGTGAGTTTTATTAAGACGATTAGGAATAGTAAATTGGTGAGTAGAATGGAATTCGATGACAAGTTGTTTTATTTTAGTTAAATCTTCATCACTAAGGGATTCAAAGAATTGATTTTCCCAATGTTCAATATCCATTTTTATAAACATATTTTGATATTTATCAAAATATTCTCTTAAATTAGTTGTGTGTCTTCCAGATTCATTTGAAATATTTTTACGGAAGAATTGGAAACGATTGTTTGGTAAATGATTCCTGATTTCTTCAGATGAAGGGATTCTCATATATTCATTATTATATTTTTGCATAATACCATCCCAAGTTAATCGGTCTTTATTTATCAAAAATTCAATATCAGGACACATAACTGCTATGATGTTTCTGTGTTGAGGGAATTTATCTTTATCAATACCCCATTCTGGACTGCCATAATTTTCTTTATGAAGGAGACCAGGTTCATGACCTAAATTTCCAACTTGAATCCATTCATTTTGTGAATCGGAAACAGGAACCCAAATATCTTGATTAGGGAATAAAGATTGATTGAATTTTCCACTGGGCATTTTGCTAATTGTTCCATCAAATCCATGAATGACTTGATTAGGATATTTTTCTAAAAAAGCTTCATCAAAAGAAATATCACGTTCAATACCACATGAAAGACAAATATCATAAATATCACCCATGTCACATAATACATAACCACCATCCATGTTTTTTCCTAATCTTATTTTTTGATAATTTGGTTGATAGACAATGTAATGATCATAATTGTTAAATGGGACTTCATAATATTTCTTGTTGTGTTGACAATACATTTCTTTTATCTTTTAAATTTGTTTAATAACTTTTATTATTAAAATAATTAAAATAAAAATACGCATAAAAAAAATTAAATAGAAATAATATAATTTTTGTTTTTATACTTTTCAAAATCAGAAACATTGTTAGCTAAAAATGAAATTAAACTTTCATTATTTTTAATAATTATAGAATTTATAATATAAACTACTTCAATTAAAATTAAATTATTATTAAAAATATCATTAGTTAAAAGATGATTTTGAATAAAAAGACGAAATAAGTTTTCATTTTGAATTTGATTTATTTCTTTTTTAAAAAATGGAATTAGATAACAACAAATATTATATATATAATCTAATCTATTATACTTTTTTGATTTATTTAATGAACTTTCTATAATAGATATATTTGTAATTGGTTTTCTATAATTACATATAATACCTTGGTAATCACCATAATATAAATCAAATAATTCGGGATTCTCACGCTGTACAATTGTCATAACAGCTTCATCAAGTTGAAACCAGTTTTCGGAATAAATTTGTTCAGTTTTATTTTTAAATAATTCGGAATATCTTAGTAAATTTTCAGAAGAACCAGAGAATAATCCTCCAGCAGTATGATGATAAATAAATCTAAATATATCTTTGTAATTACCATCTTCTAAAAAAGGATTAATACATAATTGTTTAATTTTATCAGGAATATTTAATATCCAATTATGGATTTCATCAGTATTTTTAGCAACATGATTTATTCCAAAATCAATCCATATAAAATGAGTTGATTGGAAAGGATTCATTTCAATAGATTTTTCAATAAATTCAAATTTGCTATTATTTAAAATGATATATTCTACTGTGTCTTTGTTATGATTATAATTATTTATTTTATAAATTTTTAATAAATCAGTAAGTTTATTATAATAAGAATAATAAAATAAACTATTAAATGGTAAGAAAAATATAAATATTCTTCCATTATAATTTGGTAATTCTTTCCTTTTATTAACAACATAATCAATTATATACATATCATCACTGAAAAAAATTATAGGATAAGGAAGTTTTATAATAAATTCTGAAGCAAGTTGAAGATATCTATCAATATTTGTTGTTGTTTTATCATTTTCTTTACGAATATTGTAAAGACAAGAAACAATAGTGGTTGGAAACATTTTTCTATTTTTAAATGAACTAAAAAATAAAAATAAATAAACGATTTTTATTTTAGTTTTATGTATTTCTTTATAATATTAAAGCGTTTTAATAATTAAATTAAAATATAATTTTATACTATACAAAATAAATAGGATGATTGATATTACTCATGAAAAACTAAATAATTTATTTTTTAAAACATATGAATCAATTATAAATACAGATGATGAATTTGGAACTAAGTCAGAATTCTTTGATAAACCAGGTAAACAACATTATAAATTATTATCTTATTTATCAACATTATATAATGATAGTATTATAATTGATATTGGTTCTCACCGTGGTTCTTCAGCCTTAGCTTTATCATATAATTTAACTAATAAGATTATAAGTTTTGATATTGAAGATAAAATAACAAATGAAAAAATTAAGAATCGTTTTAATATTTCATTTGTATATGATAATTTATTTGAAGAATCAGGTCAACAAAAATGGACAGAAACTATATTAAAAGCTCCATTTATATTTTTAGATGTTGATCCTCATAATGGAACTATGGAATGGGATTTTTATCAATATTTAAAAAGAATTAATTATCAAGGATTTGTAATTTGTGATGATATTTGGTATTTTAAGGAAATGAGAAATCATTTTTGGTATAAAGTTCCAGATTATGAAAGATACGATTTAACAGAGTTTGGTCATTGGTCGGGAACTGGAGTTATTTCATTTTCACCAAATATTCAATTCCCTAAAAGAGATAATTCAAATTGGACTTTAGTAACTGCTTATTTCAATTTAGCTAAATGTGTTGATGCAAGTAAAGAAATTCGTGAAAGAGACCAAAGTTATTATCTTAGTCATTCTTTCTCTACCCTTTCTTTACCTTATAATTTAGTCATTTATACAGACGAAGAAAGTCTTCCACTTATTCAAAATATTCGTCCTCAATATTTAAGTGATAAAACTCAATATGTTATTTGGGATTTCGAAAATATTAGATTTATGAAAAATGGAGAATTATTAAATGAAAATTTCTCTGATTATCGTAATAAAATTATTAAGAACAGACAAGAAAAACCATATCATTTTGATTCCAGAAATACAGCGAGCTATTATCTTTTTTGTATGTCACGATATGCTATGTTGAAAGACATAATTACAAAAAACCCTTTTAATAGTTCACACTTTTCATGGATTAATATTTGTATTGAAAGAATGGGATTTAAAAATTTAATTCATCTTGATGAAGCATTATCAATTAAAAGAGATAAATTTTCAACAGTTTATATTGATTACATTCCTCAATCTTTCATTCAAGATACACATGAATTCTTCAGATTTGGTAGATGTTCATTATGTAGTGGATTCTTTACTGGAAATTCTCATTACATGTATACAGTATGTGACGCTATTGAAAATAAATTCTTACATTATTTATCATTAGGTTATGGTCATGCTGATGAACAATTATATAGTCCTGTCTATTTTGATAATACTGAATTATTTGAAACATATTATGGAGATTATCAAGAAATGGTATCAAACTATGTTTATGCATATGATCGTGTTGATAAAATTTTACATATTTTCATTCCCCGAAGTTTTGAATATAAAAATTATGTAAAATGTAAAGAAGCATGTGAATTTATTATGCGCACATTAAAACGTAATAAATGCGAACTTGATGAAAATCTTATGAATAGATTAAAACATTATTATTTATTATCTTCCATTGAACTTCTCTAAAAATTAATATTTTAATAATCTTTTTTTAATTTAAAATAATTTAAATAAATATAAATAATTATATTTTTTTATAAGAATGACATCAAATCAAGTAGTGGAAGTAAATAATGAATGTGATATCTGTTGTTGTGTATTGAAGGAGAAAAACATATTTCGTTGTTTTGGTTGTAAAGCGAAATGTTGTATTAAGTGTATGAAGATTTATTTATTAGGTTCTGGACAAGAACCTCATTGTGCTCATTGTAGAACAGCAATGGAATATGATGTTTTTGTGGATAAATTTGATAAAACTTGGAGATTGGGACCTTATAAAACTCATAAAGAAAAGATGTTATGGGATATTGAACAAGCACAATTTCCAGCTACAGTAGGATATATAGATTTGAAAAAGAGATTAAAAGAACTTTCTATTGTTAATCAACAATTACATAGAAGATATTATGAGTATGTTGCTGAAACAAATAAATATAAGAGGATGAAACAAAATGAAGACCGTTTAAATAAGACTCATTCAGTAGATTATAAGAAAGTATTGAGAGATTTAAAGGGTCTGAGAGAAACAGCTCATGGCGAATGGTTACAGGTGCATCAACAAGTGTCTGGATTACAAGTTCAGATAAATGATTTTTTGAATAAAAAGAAGAATATAAAATATACATGGACACAACCATGTCCAGCAACTGATTGTAAAGGATTTCTAAATAGTGATTATAAATGTGGTATATGTGATAAAAAATATTGTAAACATTGTTTGGAGAATATTAGTAGTGAAGAACATAAATGTAATGAGGAATTGGTTGAGACTATAAAAGCGATTAGAAAGGAATCGCGACCATGTCCAACATGTGGAGAGTATATTTCAAAGATTAGTGGATGTGACCAAATGTTTTGTACTGGTTGTGGAACTGCGTTTAGTTGGACTACTGGACAAATTGAACAGGGTATAATTCATAATCCCCATGCTCATCATTTTTTCAAAAATAATCCACAAGCTTTAGAAGAATATACAAACAGGAGAAATGGAATGGGAGGAGCAGGGGGAGATATGGGTAATGGAGGAAATTGTAGGGGTGTTTTACCTACTTATTTCAGAGTAGACCGTATATTGGATTTTATTCAGATTAATGAAAGTGAATTATATGAAAATATTGAAGATATTGATGTAATATCAGATATAGTTAATCAAAAATATGCTAAGAATATTGAATTATTGGAGAAATTGAGAATAATGTTTATAAATTTGGCAGAATTTAATCAATATGGATTAAGATATGCTGAAAGATATATAAATAATTTCAATGATAATTTAAAATTAAGAGAAGATTACTTGAATGGTATTTTATCTGAGAAGAAGTTTAAAACAATATTACATATGAGGTGTAAAAAAACAAGTTTTCAGAAATTAATTCATGAATATATGCGTTCAACATTGATGATATGTGGAGAATTATTTTGGAATATATCAGAAGTGAAAACAACAGAGGATTTGGAGAGATATTATAATATGTTATGTGATATAAGAAATGATACAAATAAATATGTATTAGATGTTCAAAATAAACATAATTATAAAGGTAAATTGGTAATAAGTGAATATATGGAAATTCCGAGATATTGGAATTAGAAGACGGAAATTATATTAAAATCCGTTGATTTTGATTTTTTAGAATGAGAAATATGAGGATAACGAAGAGGAGGAGTAGTAATAAAAAAATAATGGCAGTGAGAATAATATAGGGATATAATCTGTCAAAGATATAGGTGAAACTGGGTTCGATTATATAAGTTGATATTTTTCTTTTATTATCTTCTTTTTGGAGTTGTTCAATGGAGAGTTCGAATAGTTCTTGTAGAAGATTAGCTTTTAAATTTTCTTTTTTTGATTCCATATTTTATTTAAACTTAGAAATAAATAAAATAAATTTAGCGTAAAAATGCTATAAATATTATATTTCCAATAAGAAAGATAGGATTTATTATGAAGATAGAGAGTAATAAAATTAATTTTCGTTCATTAGATGCTCATAATGTAGAGATATATCATGATACGGATAGGATTCGTTTTTGGACAGGACCTATGAAAGTTCCATTTGGTATTGATGAAAATTTCGGTAAACATTATATTCGTGTTGAATTAGATGAAGATAGTAAACAAGATACAATATTTAAAAAAATAATTGAAAAGATTGAGGGGATAATGATTAAAAGATTAAATATAGGGGAAGGACAATTAAAGAAAATTATAAGAAGAAAAGTGGGAAATAAAGATATAGCAGATATTAGAGTTAAACAAATTAAAAATAATGTTTTAACTGAATGCGAATATGAAAACCCCCGTGATAACTATCTCAAAACTCTCTTTGATATTGAAAAAGGTGATATTGTCAGAATTTATGTTGAAATTTTTGGATATTGGGATTATAGAGAAGGGGGAACAGCATTAGAAGAAAGCACATCGAATCCGAGTAGTAGTATAGGATTATTAGTGAATGCGTTAAAGGTGAAAGTTTTGCGTAATAATCAAATAGAATATTTCGTAGCATAGAATAAAATAAATTTGTTTATAGGAAAATGGATTTATCTATAATTATACCAAAAAAACATTATCATACTAATAATTTATATTTTGAATTTGTCAAAGAAGACAAATATATGTATCTCTTCGATAAAGAACAATTACCATTTTATTATACAACACCTATGTTAAAAGTATTTAAATCTATTCATGAATTTAATAATGATTACTATTTAGTTTTATCATTAGATAATGAAGATGATGCTAATAATGATATTTATAATTTTAAAACAAGAATGGATAGAATTTATGGAAAAGCACAAGACGAAGTAAAAAAGAATTATAAGGAGATTTTTCCCAATTTAAAAGGATATATTGACCAAGTCACATATGAAACTTGTATTAAACGTCCTTATACTGGTTCAAGAGGTCAATTAATGAAAATATTAATTCCTGATGATAATGATGCATTATTTAAAAGATTAGAAGGAATTTTAGAAGGTCAACATCTTCAATGTAATATAATGTATAAGGGTTTGAAGAAAGTTTCAGGTGGTAGAATGATTGAAGAATATATTTTGGTGGATTTCATAACGGAAGATGAATGGATGAGTGAAGTCACAAAAAAAATGATAAATCCATATGGAACTAAATTTAATGTTGAAGTTATCAAAGAAGATATAAAGAATACAACAACATCAACATCAACACCAACACCAACACCAACAGAAATCAATGAAGAAATATTAGAAAGAACTAATATTTCAGAATTTGTTACGAATAATGTTAATGACTATAATGAAACTAATGATTTTAGTAATAATAATAATTATAATAGTTTTAGCAATTGTATAATTGATAATAGTAATATAGGAGATAATGTTGAAGTAGAAACAATAATTGAAGAGATGAATGGGGTTGAAGGGGGTGATGGGGTTGAAGGTGAAAAGGATGAAAAGGGTAAGAGGGGTAGAAAACCAAAAAGTGGGGATAAAGAGAAAGAGAATAAGAGAAAATTGAAAGAGAAAGAGAAGAAGAAAAAGATGAAAGAGGAATGGTTAAAACAGAAAACGGGAAAATATGAAAGTGATAATGAAAATGAAGATGAGAAAGATGGTTTAAGTGACGATGAAACATTTAGAGAATTAGATAAAGAAGAAAAAGAGAAGTTTAGGAAATTATATAGAAAATTAAATCAAGGGAAAAAATAAAAGATAAATAGGAAATATTTTAGAGATATTTGGTTTTTATTTAATTTCGTTTATAAATTAATTTGTTTATAAACTTTATTTTTTTTATTGTTTTATAGTATAAGAACATAAAAAAATATGGCTAACGATCAAAAAATGTTTTTTGGAATCCTCATTCTTGCCATTATCGGATTTGGATTATATTTCTATTTCAACAAGAAATCCTCTGAAGGTTTCGAAACTCAAAAAGCTATGAATGAAGCTCCCTTTGTTCCTGCTGAAGTTGCTCAAAAAATGAAAGAAAAGAAAACTGAAGAAGATGATGCTTTAATGGTTGACCCTTCTGGAGAAGCTCCTGAAACTTTCCAAAACCAAGCTGATGAAATGATGAACATGCCTCCCCAAACTCAACAACTCACTGCTAACGACTTACTCCCCAATGATGCCAATTCATCACAATGGGCTCAAGTCTACCCCACTGGTGAATCCAAATTAAAGGATAGAAACTTCCTTCAAGCTGGTTATCACATCGGTATTAACACTGTCGGTCAAACCCTCCGCAATGCTAACTTACAACTTCGTTCAGAACCACCAAATCCCCAAGTCAAAGTTTCACCCTGGATCCAATCAACTATCGAACCCGATCTTGGTCGCAAACCCTTCGAAATCGGTGGTTGTGCTTAAACATTATTACTTCTTTATTCCATCTTATATCCAATTATTATATAAATAATATCATTTATATAATATTACCCTCCCGAGATTTCATAATTTAAAACAAACTTTTGTTGATTGAAGTAGGTAATCCATGTCCAAATAATATCATATAAATTAATACTAAAGCACCTAATAAAATACTTCTATTTTCAGCAACTTCTTGTTTTTGACCAAGAACATAAAACATTAAGAGATATAATACAATACCAATTACAACTGAATGTAACAACATCATTCTTCCACTTTCCATTTTATCGTATTTCGTTTCTTTATATTCTTTATTTAGATTTAAATATCAAAAGACTTTTGATATTTGGTTATTATTTTTTAAAAAAGGTATTGAGTGGAGGAGAATGGGGAGGGATTTAAAGGAAATTACCTTCCTTGAGTTCACCAGCAATAGGAGCAATGTATTTTTGAGGAGCTTGAGCATTTGAAACAATTGCTACTTGGCGAACAATTTGTGAAAGAGCACCACGGATACCAGCTAAATCGAAGATACCAATAAGGATGGTAACAGCGATACCAATGAGGAGTTGAAGAACAACGAATCCAACGTATAATTCCCAAGTCTTGAGTTTACCAACTTCTTTGTCTAAGTATAACATTTTCTATACTTATTTAAAAGAAAAAAAATTTACCCAATTCCCATTTTAAACTAATTATTTTCCTTTAATTTTTATTAAAATCAAAGATTTCTTTATATACAAAATTTTTCCTTTATATTTTTTTCAATTTAAAATAAAATCTATAAAAATAATTAAATAGAAATTATAATTCTATATTAATAAAAATCTAAAAAATAAAAAATAAAAAAGAAATTAGAAAATGGAAATGTTAAATCAGTTACCGTCAAAAAGTAAGTTTAGAAAGAATTATCGTTTTTTAACTGAGATTCTATGTAAATTAGCAGGAAAAGAAATGGAGACGAATGATACAAATGTTTGTGAAAAAAATTATAAAGTAGCAGGTATATCTCATATATATGAAGAGGAATATAGAATATTATTGAAAGAGATAACAGGTAAATCGTTATTTTTAAAGTGGGATGTTATGAGGGTGAGGAGTGATTTGGTGACAGTTGATAATCGTTTGGTATGTGGATTATTGGATGAATTGAATGATATATTGAGAGAAGCTGATGAAAATTACATGTTTGTTTCACAAGATAATTTTGATGCGGGTATATTGATATTGGTAATATTGAAGATGTTGAAAGATTCAAATTTGCCGGAATCATTATTATCTGAAAATGTTAGAAATATGATAGGTAGACTTCCAACAGCAATAGAAGAGTTTAATAATAAATTAGAGGAATTAGGATGTGAAGAAAGATTAACTCTTTAAAGACGTCTTTGTAAATCTTTCACTTTGTTCTCGAGGTCTTTGATTCTTTGTTCGAGACCTTGAATAATAATTTTTCCTTTAAGTTCAATTTCGGGACTATCTAAAACGATTCTTTGAGAGTGAATTTCGAATTTTTCGATATCTTCGCGTCGATTACCAAATCGGACTTGATTTTCTTCGACATTTTGGGCTCTATAAGAAAAAGCATTTTTTCCTGAAGTTGTTCCATAAAGTGCTATACTATTCATATCATTAGTTTGTGAATTGCGACCTAAAGCGAGAGATTCTTGTTTAAGTGTTATACCACCACCAATAGCGAGTGATTTTTCAGAGAGACAATGTGAATTATCACCGATACAAAGAGATTTCATGACAATAAGATTGTTGAGGTTTTCATTATCAACTTTGAGGACATTGCGGTCATTGAGTTTCATTTCAGTATAAACTGTTCCTGGTTCACCTTTGGGACCTTGAGGACCTTGTGGTCCAGAAGGAATTCTTTCTTCAGATTCGACTTCATAAGTTTGATTTTCATCATCACCTTCAATAATGAATATAACTTTGGCATCATGAGAGAAACGGATATTTTTGATTTTGGGTGTTTTTCCGGTTTGTCCAATGGGTCCTTTTGGTCCCATCATACCTTTAATATTTAATTTTACAGAAGAGATTACATCTGAATTATGGAGAAGTTGAATTTGGTGGTCATCACGGTTATATTCAAGATTGAAAGTTCCGAAATCGGATGATTGGGGTTGTTTTTCGATTTGTCGGAGGATATCAGTTAGATTAGTTTGGAAAAGATTGGATAATTTGGCGAGTTTATCTTCAAATTCTTTTTGAATGAGTGTTTTCATATCATTTTTGTGTTGAGTTTGGTTTTTATTAATTTCTTCTTTAAAATCATTAATTTCACGATTTTTATCAATTATAATCTTGAAATTATCTTTTAGTTTTTCATAAATATCTTGAACAAATTCTTCCATTCGTTCATCAAGTCTATGTGAAATAGTCCCTTCCATTTTCTGTAAAGTTTTAACAGAATCTTGAATTGAAGTATTAAGATATGAATATAATTCTTCAAAACTCTTTTTCATTTCATCTTCCATTTTTTTATTTATAAATTCTTCAAAATGTTCTTTGTTTTGATGAATTGAATCATTCATTTTATCAATCGCTTCATTTTCAACTTTATAGAGAGATGTTAAACTATCACGAATACATTTTTTAATTTGATTTTCTATTTCCAAAAAATTCGATTTCATTCTCAATTCCATCTTTCGTTCCATCTCCCTATCCATATTTGTCATCCCACGTTTTATCTCTATCATCTTCTGTATTATCCTCTCTTCCAATTTCCTTATCTCATCACCTATCTTTTCATCCATATTCACATTATTCAAATTTCCCATTTGCGTCATTGTCGTCATTTTATTATAATCAATCTCTTCAATATCATCATCTTCAACTATTTCCACTTCTTCAACTTCTTCTTCAATTTCACTTTTAACAGGTGAATCTTGTTGTTGATTGACTTTGGTTGGAGATAGTGATGAGGGAGAATTTATTTTTTTAAGATGTTTCATAGTATTATCATATGCATCTCTTTCAATATTTTTGAGAATATCATCGCGATGATTGCTTCTTATTAAATTTCTAATTTGGTCATTATGAAGACGATTAAGATATTTAACGAGGATTTCGATAATTTTAAGACGTTTTTCTTCTTTATTTCGGTAGAGAGATTGAGATTGGAAGATGTTGGTGAGTCTATTGATGAATTGTTGGAAATCCCGAACAATTGTTTTTTGATTTTTTTTTTCTAAATAATTGAATGAAAGAAGTGTTTTATGGATATTTAATATAAAATCCGTTTCTAAAGAATTCTCTGAATCTATTGGTTGATGTTCACAATCTTCCATTTCTAAAGATTTTTACCTTAATATTAAGAAATATAAATATCTTTATTGAAACGCGAAACTCCCCCAAAACTCTTTTGTCTTAACCATAAGATTCAATATGAAAAATTTATTCTTTACAAAAAGATAGAGAGGAGAAGATTATGACTTCTAATCAAAAAATTATTCCAAAAAGTGAATGGGGACCCAAAGCATGGCACTTACTCCATTCTTTCAGTATTCATCCTCCTTCCGAAATATCTGATGAAGATAAACACAGTTATTATCTATTTTATAAAACATTCTACTATATTATTCCATGTAAAATATGTAAGATACATTATAAAGATATATTTGAATTATTTGACCCTCTTGTTGAAAAAGATATAACAAGACATAATTTAAAAAAATGGGTTTGGAAGATTCACAATATTGTTAATCGTCGACTTGGTAAAAAAATCATTGATTACAAAAAAGCCATAAAACTACAATCCAAAATACGAAATCCCGACATCTTCTTTTTCATGAATCACTTCTTTGTAACTATTGATATTGCTAATTGCTGTATTTCCGATTTTGACCACATATACCACTTCTTTTATGTCTTCGCAAAACTATATCCCGACCCAAATATTCAACAAAAACTTTATCCACTTGTTCAAACAGATGAATATTCTAATATATCTTCACCCCAAGAACTCAAAGAATGGTACATAAAAAATTATAAAAAATGGCAAAGATAATAATCTAAAAATTCATATTTATAAAATAAATTATATCATCATTATTTATATTTGATTGGAAATCATGCAATAAACCATTCTCATCAATATATTTTAATGTTGGAACACCATCAATACCAGCCAAATGTCTCAATCTATCATTCCCATCACGAACATTTTCCACATTTACAGCACCAAAAGGAAAATTCTGGATATAATCCAATGCGATATTTTCATATTCTTGTTTAAAGTTTTTACAATGAGAACACCAAGGAGCATAAAATAAAACAAATCCATTTCCTCTCGAAAACTTTTTATTTTTCATTTTTATTTTTTTACCTTTTATATCAAAATCACTTAAAACTAATTCTGTCACACCATTCTCATTATCAAATAAATTTTTATAAATTGTGTGTGGTGAATTATTTTTATTTTTATTTTTATTTGTTTTCATATTGCATTTTTTATTTATATTTTCAACAATGTTGCATGACATTCTTTTTTAATTTCTATAAAAGATATCCCTATATTTATCTTTTATTTATTTTCCGTTTTTTTGTTCCATATTTCACATTTTTTTTATTATTTAATATTAAGACAAATACACACAGAACAATGTTCAATCTATTAACATTATCTAAAGAAAATATTCTTTTCCTATTTTCTTCCATCATCCTTTCTTATTTAGTTCTCCAATATCACATGAAAACTATTAACAAAAAATTCTGGATTTATCTCATCTTTTTAACCCTCTTCTTCTACATCTTTTTCGTTTCTGTCTCTTCTGATTCCCTTTTTACTTTCCAAGAAAAATTCACTAATGGTCTCGATGATGAAGAAAGTGGTGTCTCTCAAATGTCAGGTTCTTCTGAAGTATCTGGTACTACCGAAATGTCCGGTATTTCCCAAATGTCCGGTGGTGATGAAGAAATATCCGAAGACGAAATGAGTGCATATATTCCTCCTTCTCCTACTCCTACTCCTTCTCCATCACCAACTGAATTAAGTGGTGCATCTACAACTGATGGTGGAGAACAAACTACACAACCCTCTGAAATGAGTGGTATTAGTAGTAGTGAAATGTCTGGTAAAGGAGATGATGGGAGAATTGATATGAATAATATTATTTTTGATAGAGCTACAACAGGAAACGCATATGGTCCTTTAAATATTAATGTCAGTTATAAAATGGAAGGATGTAATGGTGATAAACCACCACCACATTGTAATCCTAAAAATCCCTATGTAGATAATATTGGTGATAATGGTGATAGTAGTAATTTAGGTAAATATAATTATAAATCAAGAGTTCACAATAATAAGAGTTGGATGAATACATGGGAAGAATCTAATTATGGAAAACAAGCTTGGACATTAGACCCTGATTATTATATTCCTCCAGCTGGTGAATCTGTTCCACCTCCTCCACAATCTACCCAACCTATCCATCCTCGTCCTCAATTCCAAAATGAACTAAATTATAGATACAATAAAACAAAAGAGAAATGTGCAGTTTGTCCATTAGAAATTAACACACCTTGGAGTGAATATAAAACTGGTGACAAAGAACCTGAAGGTTTCAATCTCTAATTTCATATTTAAATCATCTTTTTTTTATATCTCATAATAAATTAGGATTCACTTTATTATGACTCGCAAAACTCCCCCTTTTAATCTTTCCATCAATAAATTTTTATATATTGTCATTACATTATCCATCATTTATATCTGTTTCCGTTTATATGAAAACCTTTTTCTAAAAGAAAAATTCCAAGACTATACTCAAAGTTCCCTTTCAACCTATTACAGAAACACTGTCGACTCCAACGATTTAGAAATCATCCAAAAAGCTATACAACAATCTAAAAATGCCATCTATCAATCCGTCTTTATTAATGACCCCTTCACCGGTTCATGGAATAACTTCTCAAGTAATTCCGAACCAACCATAAATGATGTTAATCTCCTTTTAAGAAAAATTGAAAATAAATTATTTATAGCATTGATGAGAAGAGATATAAATCTTAATTCATCGGAACTCTCTGGTAATAGTGAACAATATCCTATGTTTATGTATGTAGCTCTTGCTAAAAATATTCCTGGAACATCTTCATTTGTTATCTATAAAGTTTTAATGAATCAAATGGATACTTCATCTTCAACTTCTTCCAAAAAAGAAAATCATGGAACAATAAAATATGATAAATCCACTCAAACATTAAATATTAAATTAAATAATGATATGACTTATGAATTTACAGAATCAAATAAACAAACATTAACTAAAGAAAATTATTATAATCCACTTGATGTCCTTCTCCCCTATTTCAAAACAAATTCACCTCAATTCAATAATATTCAATGTCCTATAGGTAAATCCGTTTGTAATCTTAAACAATATGGTTCTTTACAACAAGATTATCAAGCATGTATTACTACAAATCTTGACCCATCACTTATTGATTCAAATGGTAATTGTGTTATAAATGAAAATTCAACAGCTTCAATTATAAATGAAAATACATGTTATTTATCATCTCAAGAGAATGCTGGAAATCTTCAACCTGGTGGTTCCATCAGTATTCCCGTCTGTTCCCCCAGTTTTAATGTTTTACAAAATAATTCCGATTTTATGATAAACAATATTTTTAGTAGTAAAAATGGTGGTGGAGACATCATTACATGTTCATATTTAACTGAATTCCTAAAATGGGATAATTTCCTCATTTTCTATATGCATGATTCACAAAACTATCTCAGTTTAGATTATCAAGTATGGGGAACAGAACCTAAAGAAAATAAACTTGTAACTAAATCTTCTCGTACATCTCGTATTATTAAAAATAAAATAAATAATAATAAAAGTATTATTCGTTCTATTAAAGATACACTCAATGAACCAACAAAAACAAAACCAACTGTTGATACAACAAACATCAATTCAAATCAATTCCCCAAATTATGGAAAATTAACAAATCATATTCTAATAACACATGTTATTTTGGACTTGAAACACCTAAATCAACTAATCAACCAACATATTATTTGAATTATAATGGTGAAGGAGATTTATTTATGACACTTGTTAGTGGTGGATTTAATCAATATTTCACTATGGATGATTTTAATGTTATTTATAATGATTCATCTAAAAATTTTGCTTTGTATACAGGATATGTGAGAAGTGCTAATCATTTCTATATATCACCAGGAAGACCAGATAATCAAGAATTAAATCCTTATAATATAAATACAAAGATGAATGTTTGTAATTTAGTTTCAACACCGAATCAAAAAGGGAAATGGTTATTCTTTGGTTTCAATGGTGACCTTAATAATGCTCTCAACAAAATACCTGAATCAAAATAAAATTCTTTTTTTTTAATTGTAAAAATATTATTATTTTATAATAGTGGATAGATTATTATAAAAATAAAAATGAAAATGAAAATGAAAATGAAATTAAATAAATCAATTATTCCTATTTCTGTTCTTATTTTATGTATGTTAGGTATTTATTTTATTATTTATAAAAAAGAAAAAGAATATTATGATAATTGGTTCTCTCCAATCTTGAATAATAATAATGAACATTTTAAAAATATGAAACAACAATCTTTAAATGCACTTACAAATAAAGATATGACAATGGATTTAGCAAATGGAAATTGGACATCTGATAAAACTGAATTTAATAAAATCAATTCTCTCAAAAACTATTTCACTGTGAATGTTGATATTAATGGAAATGGAAATGTTACAATGAATAATGATGTTTATAAAATTAATTATTTTGGAAATATGAAATTAACAGCTATTAATTTAAATAATTCCAATCAACTTATTCAATTCAAATTTAAACCTATAATATCTAATTCTGATGATGTTCCAACTGCTCTCATTTCCATTTATAACAATAATGAAATAACAAATGAATATTATTCATTCAAGATTTTTGATGTTGATAATACTGGTGGAAAACTTTCAAGAATAATCGCTTCTAAACAATTTTATCAAAATATTAATGAAAAATATGATATCAATACTTATCATAAATATATTGGTGATTATCGTTATCCTCATAATGCTATTAAAATATCATATGGAAATATCACATCAGGTAAATTTTATGATAAGATGGAAAAAGATTATGATAGTAAATTGATGATAGGTTTTAAAAGGGAATTTTATACAACAGGAAAAGATACATTAATGACAAAATTATCACAAATATATACTTTGAAAGGAATTAATAATATGAATAGATTATTTTCAAAAATTGAAATATCAGATATTGAACAAGAAAAGAAATTAAATGGAATTAGAAGGGGATTTATTCCAAAAGCCACACATATATATGTTTATAAAATGAAAAATGTAAAAAATAATTATTCATTCCCTAATAGTCAAACTGATTCATCAAAAAAATTTAATTTAAAAAATAATGCTGATAAAATGTTTTCAAAAATAAATGTGTCTTTTCCTAAAATAGGAGATACATTATTAACAATTCAGGGAAATTATGATTTAGTTTTAGTAAAAACAATTAGTATGAAACCGGGAGATAATAGATTAAAAATAGAAATTAAAGAGAAAGAATTTGAGAGTGTTTTATAGTTTGTGGGAGAATCAATATTTTTTTATAATTAAATTTAAATCTAAATAATATTTAGATATAGATAGAGATAGAAATATTTATTAAAATGAAAATGAAAAAATTAATGTCTAAAATTGGAATGGATAAGAAGAATTGGATATTCTATGTTATATCATTCCTCCTATTATGTTTCATTCTTTATACTTGTTGTTCCTTCTTTTTTAAAAAAAATGTTCCTCTTGAAAATTTTGCTTCTATTTCTTCAAATTCACTTTTAGCGGATTCTAACATTTCGAATACTTATCCTCGTAATCTTATTTTAAATGGTAATTTCCAAAATGGAAAGCGTCCTGTTAATTACATTTCACAATCTGGAACTAATAAAATTGTTCAAAGTATAAATCCAACATCTTCTGGATATGCTCTTGAACAACAAAAAAGTGATACATTAACATATTATGAACTTCAAGCAAATTGTGAAGATAATAATAAATATTTATTTTATGTTTGGACATCTTTCGCAAATAAGGATGGTTCAGATGTTAATACAAATATTGATTTAAGTAAAATTATTAATGTTCGTGTGTTAAAAACGGATTCAACAAATGATATTCCTAATTTGAATTATAATGTGGAACAAAAAGTTTCATTAAAAGATTCAAACATTACATGGTATCTTGTTTCTTATTCATTCCAAACATCTTCAAACACTGATAATCTCATGAATATCTATTTAAATTATACTTCATCACTCCAAACTGATTATCAATATTTCTGTGGTTTAGCTCTTTATAAAGTCCTACCTGAAGCCGAAAACTTCATCTACAATTATGGTTTAAATCTATTTTTAGATGGTTATAGTAATGATGCTTCTTCCAAAAATTGGAATGACCTCAGTGGTTCATCAAATAACTTCTCATGGAACAACATCCCATTCATCAATTCTTCCAATGGTTTCATTAATTCTAATGGAAACGTCCTTACTGGTGTTGAATCTAATAAATTATTCGGTGATAAAGATAAACCATTTACTTTCATCATGTTAATTAATCAAGATGTGAGTGTGGATGATTCAGAAATGTCTGGTAGTAGTGATAGTGGTGATATTGATAATATGGAAACATCAATGTTATTAATACCTGGAAATAATGGTTATACAATGAAATTAAATTGGGATGGAATGAATAGAAAATTCATATGCTATCTTCCAGGAAGTGATTCACCTATTGAGTCAAATAGTGGTTTAACTATTAATAATAAAACAATGATAACAATTGAATATTTAACAAAGGGAAATGTTAGAATTCTTCAAGATGGAAATAAGATATTGAATGGAAAAGGTGATACATTCTTCTTTAGTGGTTCCGATAAAGTTAAAATTAATCCTGATGCTTCTTTAAATATGAATTTCTATGCTATTCTTAATTATATGCGAAGTGTTTCCAAAGATGAATTAAGTCAAATCAGAAATTATTTTATTACCAATCAAGATAAAAATATGAGTCAAACATCTACAAGTGTATATCAACCCACTTCAATACCATCTAATTTCTATATTCAAGATAATACATCAGTTTCATCATATAATAGAAGAGACAAATATGCATCTCTTACAAATAATCAATTCTCAAATACATATTCGAATCAAACTTATATGTTCCAAACAGATTCAAAGAATTGTGTACCAGCATGTAATACTTTATGTAATATTTATATAGATGATACACAAAAATATCATGAATGTTTGAGAAGTTGTAAAAATGTGATTCCATCATGTAAAAATTATTGTGATGATTCTAATAATAAAAATTCAATTATGTGTGAAACTGACACTTGTATTGATTCTATGGACCCAACTAAAGATTGTCCCATTGCTTACAAAAGAAATGAGAATTATATGGTTTATATAAAACCCGAATCATATTATGCTAAAAAATATAATTATTCAGGTGAGAAATCATATGGAAAAGATTTGAATAATGCTTCAAAGATGTATCAGAGTAATTTCCCTAAATGTAAATTACCACCTATTTTGACACCTGGAGAAGGAAATAATTATTTGAATTCATGTCCATTTGTTATTCATGAAGCAAATCCTTGTTTCCATTCAGCTTGTGCAGGTGTAAATTGGGATGTTGATAATTATAAAGATTTACAAATGTCAGATAGATGTAAGAAATCCGTTTCATATTATTGTCAAATAAATAGTGAATTGGATGATATGTGTGCTTGTTGGAAACCCGAAAACCAAGATAACAAAAAATGTGTTGAATATCGCAAATTCTTCGAAAACCCCAAAGATTATTGTAAAGTTTCCCAATTTAATATTGAAGAACACCCAGAAATTAATAAATTCATCCGCAAAGACAAAATACCCTGTTTCGGTTGCAAAGTTGATTAATTCCCAATTTTCCCTATTTCATTTAATAAAAATTATCCAATATTTTATTAAATTTATTTTAAGTTGAAATATTTAAACAGTTGCGAAAAGACTATCACCGACATATAGACCTTCAGAAGGTGTTTGAGGTTTATCTTTTGAATCGGAAGAACGTTTAAAAGGATTCCAGTTGTGAGATTGTTGTTGTTGTTGTCCATATCCATATCCAGAAATTTCACTACTATAGTTGATGTTTTGGGGACCACCACCCATTGAACATTCTTTTTTAATTTTATTAACAGCATCATCAATCATCTTTTTAACTTCATCTTTGTGATGATAATTTTTGATGTCGGGATGTTCAACAATTTTGAATTCATTTACTTTCTTGCATTTCATGGCGGGTTGGGGTTTGGGACAGATAGGACATGTAGGACAAGTTACAGGTGGAGGACATGCAGGAATTTCACTTTTACGAATAAATTCATTCATATCAACTTTTTGACAAGGTTCAACATCACTTTTACGAATCCATTCATTTAAATTAATATCGGGATGGATAGTGTTCTTTTTAGCATATTCTGACATATCGGGACATGGTGGAACAGATGATTTCAAAACATATTTATCAATGTCTTTATTCATAGTAATATCACATGTTTTACACATTTCATAATTTGATTCTTTCTTTTCAACACAATCATCACTTTTCTTTTTCTTTGGACAACATTTCTTCTTTCTCTTATCATCTCTATCACCATCATCATCACTATCACAATCTACACAATCCGGTGTAAATGGATGGTCCTTATCATTACTCTGGTCATAATCAAAATGAGGTAAAGAAATAGAAATATTAGTGTCATTATCAGGTAATCCCCATTTATAATAAGTAGAAGCTCCTGAACTTACTTGAGTAGAATTAGATTCGTCTTTAAAAGTTTCCATGTTAGAGAAGTATTCAATATTTTGGTCATTGATGGAATTTGGATTTACTTCAATTTCTGTAGTAATGGGATTTTCGGGGTAGAAAGGGACAATTGGGGTGGAACGGGTCAAGTGGATACCGATGAAAAGAATGATGGCTGAAAAGAGAATTATCCAAAAAAGTGTATCATTTAAAAAACTTGTTTTCATCTTTCTTTTCTTCTATATTTCTATTCTTTAAATAGAAAAAAATAATCCAACAGAATTTATCGGAATTATAAATCATATATCTCAATATGACCCATTGGAAATTCACTATTCATCATTGTTCGTCTAATATATAAATCCTTGATTTTATTTAAAACCCCTTGATGTGAAACTATAACAACAGTATCATTTTTATTTTTATGATTTTCAAAAATTGAATTCATAAACTTCGTCACTCTCTTTCCCAATGTCCTCTCATCTTCCATTATCTCAAAATCATCCTTCTCAACTACTGTTTCATAATTATTATCTATATATTCCCTTATTTCAGGATATTCTCCATATAATTCATCTACAGTATGATACCAATTAAATAAACTAAAAGCGGGATTATGTATATATTCATAAAGTCCAT
>JACCEC010330554.1_pt1 | contig 33824 bp, 24 predicted proteins | sample 7450121 | NCBI WGS metagenome assembly JACCEC01 (sample SAMN15323455, study PRJNA562643) | freshwater metagenome | isolation source: river surface water | place: USA:Blue River Watershed | collected 2017-08-18 | reverse complement strand
TAATGAAGCGATCAATTTGTACGAGGGCTTGAGCAGGCTCCTGCGCTTTCCAGAAACAGTAGGCCGAGTTAATTTGTGCTTGTTGCGAGTACGGACCAAAGGGGAACCGAGCCTCGAGTTTCTCAAAGTACTGACCGCATTTATTAAATTCGCTCTCAGCCATCTTATCTTTGGCCTCGGTAAAGAGTTTGGCCTCAGACCAGCCTACAGTTTCATCGGTATTGGTATTTGCACAAGCACTCAAGAGCGCGCCAGCACAAATCAGGAGGGTAAGCTGGACAAGCCTTACACTAGCAAGATGGCGCCCCACGGTGGGTAAGTTCAACACAATAAGGTCCTTCAAGCGTGGCATTGCCGCAAACTCCTAATCCGAATCCCTCTGATTATATCGATGATGAGGATTTCATTGCTCTAGAGATTCCAGACCATATGGCCGGTGAGCGATTGGATAAGGCATTGGCTCATTTTTTGAGTGACTATTCTCGTAATCGTTTACAAGCTTGGGCGACCCAGGGAGCAGTATTGGTAGACGGCAAAGTGGTCAAGGCTCGCCAAATCCTGCGTGGCGGTGAGCAAATTCGGGTCTTTCCCCAGGAGATGCCGGAGCAACATGCCTTTTTGCCAGAGAACATCCCACTTGATTGCATCTACGCAGATGACACGATCCTGGTCTTTCATAAAGTAGCTGGAATGGTGATGCACCCAGCTGCTGGTAACTGGAGTGGCACCGTTCTGAACGGCTTACTCTTTCATTACCCGGAGTTACAACATCTACCGCGCGCAGGCATTGTGCACCGACTCGATAAAGATACCTCGGGATTATTTGTGGTGGCACGTACTGCGATTGCACAAACAGCCCTAGTGCGTTTATTACAGGACCATTTAGTGGAACGGCGCTACTTGGCGTGGGTTTGGGGCGATACTCCATTGCGTGGCACGATTGATGCCGCCGTGGGCCGTGACCAGCGTGATCGTTTAAAGATGGCCGTGGTGAGCGCAAGCCAGCAAGGCGCAAAAGCGGCGGTGACCCATTACAAACGTTTAGCACTTGGATCGATGGGTACTGCTAAGGTCTCTTTATTAGAGTGTCGCCTAGAAACTGGTCGCACCCATCAAATTCGTGTTCATCTTGAGTCATTGGGATACCCCCTCTTGGGCGATCCGGTGTATCGCAAAAAGATACCTGCAGCGGCCAAGGAACTGAACTTGCATCGACAAGCTTTGCATGCCTTTGCACTGCAGTTCATCCACCCTAAGACCCAAAAGCCCATGAGCTGGTTTGCCCCAGTGCCTGCGGATCTCTTGGCATTAAATAGCGCAGTGCAATTAAATGAAGCGGTCTTGCCCACTGCAGCATCCAGTGCATTATCTGAGGCTAATTAGATGAGCGCACTCACAGTGATTCGGGCTCAATGGCCATCACCCAGTCATGTTCATGCGTTCACGACCACTCGTCAAGGCGGCTTTAGCAAAGCCCCCTTTGATGGTTTCAATCTGGGTGCTTACGCTGGTGATGAGCTCGAAGCAGTTCTGCAAAACCGTAGGGTCTTAGATGCCTTGCTCCCTCAAAGCCCTTATTGGATTAAGCAAGTACACGGCACCCGAGTAGTTAAGGTGCAGGGAAGCAATCCAGGTATTCATGAGAATGTGGTCGAGGCAGATGCCTCGTTCACCCAAACACCCCAAACAGTATTAAGTATCTTGGCGGCAGACTGTATGTCGGTCTTGTTTACTAACCAATCAGGTACAGCGATCGCCGCAGCACATGCAGGCTGGCGTGGATTGTGTGAGGGAGTGCTTGAGAACACCGTGGCCCTATTTTTACAAGAGCAGTCCGAACTGGCAGATCGACTCATTGCTTGGATCGGACCGAGTATTTCTGTAAAACACTATGAGGTGGGAAGTGAAGTACGGGATGCCTTCTTAAGGGCAGCTGAGCACAGAGGACATACGCTCAGTGATTCTTGTTTTGAGAAAAGTATGAATGCCCAGCGCTATATGGCTGATTTACCTAGAATTGCAAAAGAACGTCTACACGCAATGGGTGTGAAGCAGGTGTTTGGTGGGGATCTTTGTACCTACAGTGAGCCTGAGCGTTTTTACTCCTACCGTCGTCAAAACCCCACCGGGCGCTTTGCCAGCCTGATCTGGTTTAACCCAAAGCCTTAGAATCAAGGGTCCTGAGGAATGGACCGCCCTCAAAACCTCATTAGGGCTAGGGTTAGTGCTTATAACCCTAGAGCAATAATCGTCTGAGAATAGGGCTGTACTTTTTGGTTTTACATATTGCTTAAAGATTGCACCGATTATGAACTTGGGAAATTCACCAACACTAGCACCGCAATACATGGCGATGATTCCACCTGTAAAACTTTCAGAGATTCAAAAAAAATACCTCGAGGATTTGGGTAAGTTGGGCAAGGATCCTGATGCCCTCGAGATTAAAGATCGGCGCTTTCAAGGGCAGGCTTGGCAAAACCCGTGGAGTAAAGCATTGGTCTCCACCTATTTACTCAACTCACGTTATCTCAATGAACTCGTGAATGCAGTAGAAACCGACCCCAAGACCTTGCAGCGCATTGAGTTTACGACCCAGCAAATGATTGATGCCTTATCGCCCGCCAATTTCTTTGCCACCAATCCTGAGGCCTTAGAGACCATCTTGCAAACGCAGGGGCAGTCTCTGCAAAAGGGAATCGTTAATTTATTAGGCGATTTGGGTAAAGGTAAGGTTAGTCAGACCGATGAGAGTGGCTTTGAGGTTGGTCAGAACTTGGCACAAACCGAGGGTGCTGTGGTGTATCGGAACAAACTCTTTGAACTCATTCAATACAAACCGCTGACCGATCAGGTCTATGAGCGCCCATTTTTAATGGTGCCGCCGTGTATTAATAAATATTACATTCTGGATCTGCAACCCGATAACTCGGTGGTGCGCTATATGGTGAGCCAAGGGCATACGGTGTTTTTGGTCTCCTGGAAAAATGCCGACGCCAGCATGAATCAAATCACTTGGGATGATTACGTTGGTCAGGGGGTCTTAGAAGCGATTCGGGTGACCCAAGAAATTAGTCAGCAAGACAAGATCAATATCTTGGGATTTTGTGTTGGCGGTACCTTAGTCAGCTCCTCGCTAGCGGTCTTAGCGGCACGCAAGCAAGAAGCGATCGCTAGTCTCACCTTACTCACCACCTTACTAGACTTCACTGATACAGGGATCCTCGACGTTTTCATCGATGAGTCTTTGGTTAAGCTGCGTGAGAAAACTATTGGTGGAGCAGAGGGGCGCTACGGACTTCTCTCTGGGTTGGAGTTGGGTAATACCTTCTCCTTCTTGCGGCCCAATGAACTGGTCTGGAACTACGTAGTGGACAACTATTTGAAGGGTAACTCACCACCACCATTTGATCTACTCTACTGGAACGGTGATTCCACGAACTTACCAGGCCCGATGTATTGTTGGTATTTGCGTCACACCTACTTGCAAAATGATCTAGCTAAGCCTGGGGTACTGAAGGTCTGTGGTGAGTCGGTTGACCTTACTAAGATTAACTGCCCAGCATATGTATTTGCATCGCGCGAGGATCACATCGTACCTTGGCACTCTGCTTATCAAAGCACGCAAATTCTGAAAGGGCCTATTCGTTTTGTGATGGGCGCTTCTGGTCATATCGCTGGTGTGATTAATCCGCCCCATAAAAAGAAGCGTCATTACTGGACCAATTCTCAGTTACCCAAAAAACCAGAGCAATGGCTAAAAGGTGCCAAGGAGGTTGCAGGAAGTTGGTGGCCCGATTACACCGAGTGGTTGGCCGAGTACGGTGGTAAGAAAGTAGTCGCCCCCAGCCAATACGGTGGTGGGAAGTATAAAAAATTAGTTGCCGCGCCTGGCACCTACGTTAAAGAGAAGGCGCAAAAGGTTTAAGTGGTTGATCGATCACACCAATAACAAGGAGTAAATCATGGCTCAACGAATTGCATATGTGACTGGCGGTATGGGTGGTATCGGAACCTCAATCTGTCAGCGTTTATCAAAGGGTGGATTTAAGGTGATCGCAGGTTGCGGTCCAAACTCACCGCGCAAGGATCGCTGGATCGGCGAACAAAAGGCACTCGGTTATGAGTTCATTGCATCGGAAGGTAATGTATCCGATTGGGAGAGCACCAAAGCCGCCTTTGAAAAGGTCAAGGCTGAAGTGGGCCGTGTTGATGTACTGGTCAACAATGCCGGCATTACCCGTGACAGCGTATTCCGTAAGATGACCCCCGAGGATTGGAAGGCGGTGATTGATACCAATCTGAACTCCCTCTTTAATGTCACCAAACAGGTGATCGACGGCATGATCGATAACGGCTGGGGCCGCATCATTAATATCTCCTCCGTGAATGGTCAAAAAGGTCAGTTTGGACAAACCAACTATTCCACTGCGAAGGCCGGTTTGCATGGCTTCACGATGGCCCTAGCGCAAGAGGTAGCTAGCAAAGGTGTAACCGTTAATACAGTCTCCCCAGGCTATATTGCAACCGATATGGTCAAAGCGATTCGGGAAGATGTGCTGGAGAAGATCATTGGCACCATTCCAGTCAAGCGTCTTGGAACCCCAGATGAGATTGCCTCAATCTGTGCCTGGATTGCCTCGGATGATGGCGCATTCTCTACCGGCGCAGACTTCTCCCTCAATGGTGGTATCCATACAGGCTAAACTAGGGTAAATTCTGCATTGCACCATATAGCAAGGGAAACCATGTCATCACGTACCAAGAAGGCTGGCGAAGAACGGTTAATTAAGAAGTATCCGAACCGGCGTCTTTATGACACCCAGACGAGTGCCTATGTCACCTTGTCTGATATTAAAGAGTTGGTCATGGCGGCGGAAGCTTTCAAGGTAGTCGATGCTAAAACCGATGAAGACCTAACCCACAGCATCCTCTTGCAAATCATTTTGGAAGAAGAGGCCTGTGGGGTGCCAGTGTTCTCGACCCAGATGTTGCAGCAAGTGATTCGTTTTTATGGCCACTCGATGCAAGGTCTGATGGGTAATCATCTTGAGCGTACGATGCAATCCTTTATGGATATGCACCAGAAATTAAACGATCAAAGTAAAACGATGAGCGGTGGTGGTACCGAAGCCTGGACCCAAATGATGAACTTGCAAAACCCCTTTATGCAAAATTTGATGTCGAGCTATATGGATCAGAGCAAAGATCTCTTTCTAAAAATGCAAGAGCAAATGCAAGGATCAAACACTTTATTTACTGGATTTCCGTTTAATTCAAAAACACAGAACTCCGACAAGGATTCTTAGAACAAAACCCAGCGCACCTGCGCATGGGTATTATTTCTTTTTCATAAATAGATAGGGCATTTGGCGTGGTTGCAAAAGTTGGATTTGTGTCATTAGGTTGCCCAAAAGCCTTAGTGGATTCTGAGTTGATCTTGACCCAACTCAGTGCTGAGGGTTATGAGACCGCCAAAGAATACGCTGGTGCAGACCTCGTGATTGTGAACACCTGCGGCTTTATCGACTCTGCTGTGGAAGAGAGCCTCTCAGCCATTGGTGAGGCATTAGCTGAAAACGGTAAGGTAATTGTGACCGGATGCCTGGGTGCCAAAAAAAATCCCGATGGGAGCGATCTTGTCAAAAGTATCCATCCTAAAGTCTTAGCTGTGACCGGACCCCATGCCACTGCAGAGGTATTACAAGCAGTCCATGCGCATTTACCAAAACCGCATGATCCGTTTCTTGATCTAGTGCCACCTGCTGGAGTCAAACTTACTCCCAAGCATTACGCCTATCTCAAAATCTCAGAAGGTTGTAATCATCGGTGCAGCTTCTGCATTATTCCCAGTATGCGCGGCGATCTAGTATCACGACCGATTGGTGATGTTCTTAAAGAAGCTAAGCAACTGTTTGAGTCAGGCGTAAAAGAGTTACTCGTGGTCTCGCAAGACACCAGCGCTTACGGAGTTGATATTCAGTATCGAACTGGTTTCTGGGATGGCAAACCCGTGAAGACCCGCTTGTACGATCTAGCTCTAGCCCTTAATCAATTGGCTAAAGAGCACCAAGCCTGGGTACGCCTGCATTATGTATATCCCTATCCACACGTCGATCAGATTGTGCCGATCATGGCGGAGTTTAAAGAGCATGGTTATGGCTTATTGCCCTATCTCGATATTCCCATGCAACATGCACATCCTGATGTACTCAAACGCATGAAGCGTCCTGCGAGTGGCGAGAAGAACCTAGACCGTATTGAGCAGTGGCGCGCCGTATGTCCAGACCTCGTGATCCGCAGTACATTTATTGCTGGCTTTCCTGGCGAGACCGAAGAGGAGTTTCAGTACCTCCTAGACTTTATGCAGGAGGCGAACATTGATCGAGCAGGCTGCTTTGCCTACTCGCCAGTTGAGGGGGCTGCTGCCAATGAGCTCGATCATCCGGTTCCGCAAGCAATACGGGAAGAACGCCAAGCCCGCTTTATGGAGGTAGCCGAGACGGTCTCGACCAAGCGGATTAAGCGCTTAGTAGACCAACGGATTCGGATCTTAGTGGACCGTCTGGACGATCAGGGTGGTATTGGCCGTAGCGCCGGAGATGCCCCTGAGATCGACGGATTAGTACGTATACTACCCCCCAGTAAGCCCTCTAAGCGTTATCGGGTAGGAGACTTTATTAAAGCGACCGTAATCCAGACGCAAGGACACGATCTGATTGTGGAAGTGTAGATAATGTTAGAAAACTAGCTATTAAGCTAATATGACTGGTCAACGGCTAATGTAAATGAGAGGAATGATAATGAGTAGAGACGTTGTAGTGTTAAGTGCGGCCCGTTCGGCAATTGGTGGATACGGTGGCAGCTTAAGCAGTGTTGAGCCCTGTGAACTCGCTGGTACGGTCATGAAAGAAGCGGTCGCCCGATCTGGTGCAGACCCTGCCAAGATTAACTATGTAACGGTTGGTAATACGATGCCTACCGATAACCGCTACGCCTATGTTGCCCGAGTAGCCTCTATTCAAGCAGGACTGCCGATGGACTCGGTTGCGATGGCAGTTAATCGTTTATGTAGCTCTGGTTTGCAAGCTATTGTGACCACTGCCCAAGGCATCATGCTCAATGACTATGACTATGGTGTTGGTGGTGGTGTTGAAGTGATGTCTCGCGCTATGTATGGTGCAACCGCAATGCGTAATGGTGCGCGGATGGGCGATACCAAGATGATCGATCTGATGGTCTCGGTTCTCACAGACCCATTTGGGGTGGGCCATATGGGTATCACCGCAGAGAACTTAGCAGAAAAGTGGAAGATTACGCGTGAAGAGCAAGATGCGTTTGCAGTCGAGTCACATCGTCGTGCTGCGCTTGCTATTAAAGAAGGTCGTTTTAAATCACAGATCGTGCCGATTACCATCAAGACCCGCAAAGGTGATGTGGTATTTGATACGGATGAGCATTGCAAGCCCGATACCACCATGGAGACCCTGGCAAAGATGAAGCCAGCGTTTAAGAAAGAGGGAGGTACCGTAACGGCTGGTAATGCATCGGGTGTGAACGATGGTGCGGCATTTATGGTGCTAGCAGCTGCTGATGTGGCTGCAAAGGCTGGTCATAAACCGATTGCACGCTTGGTCTCGTATGCGGTAGCTGGCGTACCTAATCACATCATGGGTGAAGGTCCCATCCCGGCAACCAAGATTGCATTGCAACGCGCTGGTTTAACACTCGACAAGATGGATGTGATCGAGTCCAATGAAGCGTTTGCTGCTCAAGCAATTGCCGTTACAAAGGGTCTGGGATTAGATCCTGCTAAGACCAATGTGAACGGTGGTGCAGTAGCGCTTGGTCACCCCGTAGGTTGCACTGGCGCAGCGATTGCCACCAAAGCGATTCATGAGTTGCATCGCACAAACGGTAAGTATTGCCTGGTCACCATGTGTATTGGTGGCGGACAGGGGATTGCTGCGATCTTTGAAAAGATCTAAAAGAAGATCAAACCACAAGAATCTAATTTGCTATAGCAGTTGCAAGACTGCATCTAAGCCGACAAAGTCAAGTGCAATGTCGGCTTTTTCTTTGACCACTTGCTTTGCACGGTAGGCAACACTCAAGCCAGCATCAGCCATCATCAACAAATCATTGGCGCCATCGCCCATCACCAGTGCATTCTTTTTGGTGAGACCGAGAGTAGTGCAAGCAGAGATAACGTAGTGATTCTTGGCCGTTCCATCCACAATCTCACCCAAGACTCGACCGGTGAGCACTCCATCGACGATCTCGAGTTCGTTCGAATGGGTCTCGCTCAGATGTAAGCGTTCTTGCATACGACCCGTAAAGAAGGTAAATCCGCCAGATACTAACAGGGTGTGCATATGACGTTCATGTGCCCCCGCAATCAATAACTCAGCACCGGGGTTGAGTTGCAAACGTTGCTCATAGACCGAATGCAGGGCGGTCTGGGGAACACCTGCTAGGAGGGCAACGCGTTTAGAGAGACTCTCAGAGAAATTAACAATCTCCCCACGCATGGTGGCAGCGGTGATCTCAGCAACCGCAGCTTTCTTACCTGCAAAGTCAGCGATCTCATCAATGCACTCGATATTAATCAGGGTAGAGTCCATATCCATTGCCAATACCTGTAAAGCATCGGCCGAGAACTGGGCTGGCAAGATTGCGAGGTCATGAGAACGCTCTGCACAAAACTGCCGCAGGCCATTGCGCTCAAATAACTCAAGCTCTCTACCAAGTAAAAAACGCTGCTCTACTTTTGTGTAAGCAATTTCTAACTTCACCAAGGCTTTCTCAAGACCGATCAAGACCTCTGACGAAAGAAGCCCTGGGGCTAAAACTTGGAGTACTGGAAAAGGATGGGGGGAAGACTTTGCCATGATTGCATTATGCAGAAAGTGCCGGTGTAGGCAAGGCTTGAGCACTAGCGACCAAAGCGCTACTGAGTAATTTCATGAGCTGCCGGATACCTTCAATGCGCTGCTCTAGTTTCTCAAAAGAAGCGTCCTTGGGAGGCAGGTACTTAATCCGATCTTGACCGTTTAGATGAATGGCAGGATTGGATTGCACAATCCGAATAATCTTGACCGGATCGAGTGGTGGCTGAGGTATAAACTGCAGCTGAATAGCTGTAGTACTCGCATCAATTTTCTTGATACCCAATAAACTCATCTCTAAACGCAAGCGGTGGGTTTCATAAAAGGCCTTAGCCGCATCGGGTAAGTTACCAAAGCGATCAATCAACTCCTCTCGCAAGAAACTTAAGTCTGTAAAGTCTTCGCAACTAGCGAAGCGCTTATAAAGCGAGAGACGTTCGTGAACATCCGGACAGTAATCGGCGGGTAATAAGGCGGGAGCACCTAAGCTCACATCGGTTGTTGCTTGCATCGGTGATAGGAGGTCGGGCTCCTTACCACTGCGCAGCGATTTAACAGCGCGGTTAAGCATCTCGGTATACAACTGAAAGCCAATTTCATGAATATCACCCGATTGCTTATCGCCCAAGACCTCACCGGCTCCTCGGATCTCGAGATCATGCATGGCCAGATAAAAACCAGAGCCCAATTCTTCCATTGCCTGAATCGCATCCAAACGTAAGTGCGCTTGCTTGCTGAGCGCCTCAGGATCGGGTACCAAGAGGTAGGCATAGGCTTGATGATGCGAGCGACCAACACGACCGCGCAATTGATGTAACTGCGCTAAACCAAACTTGTCAGCGCGATGCATGATGATGGTGTTGGCAGTCGGTACATCGATACCAGTTTCAATAATGGTGGTGCACAACAATAAATTACTGCGCTGGGTCACAAAATCACGCATGACCGATTCCAGTTCACGCTCATTCATTTGCCCATGCGCTACTGCAATGCGCGCCTCGGGTAGTAAAGTTTGTAAAGCCTGCTTGCGATTCTGGATGGTCTCGACCTCATTGTGTAAGAAGTACACCTGACCACCCCGTTTGATCTCTCGTAGGACCGCCTCACGGATCACGCCATCGCCTTCACGCCGCACAAAGGTCTTAATCGCTAATCGTTTCTGAGGCGCAGTCGCAATCACCGAGAACTCACGCAAGCCCTCGAGTGCCATCCCCAATGTTCTCGGGATTGGTGTAGCGGTTAGGGTCAAGATATCGACCTCAGCACGCATGGCCTTGAGGGCATCTTTCTGACGCACCCCAAAGCGATGCTCTTCATCGACGATTACCAAACCCAAGCGCTCAAACTTTGTTTCTTTCGATAAAAGCTTATGTGTACCAATCACAATGTCGGCCTCTCCAGAGGCGATTGAAGCCAGTGCTGCATTAATCTCTTTGGTGGTCTTAAAGCGTGAGAGTTCCACAATCCGCACGGGCCAAGCCGCAAAGCGGTCTTTCCAGGTGGCAGCGTGTTGCTCGGCGAGTAGGGTGGTAGGCGCTAAGATGGCCACTTGCTTCCCACCCATCACTGCTACAAAGCTGGCTCTGAGAGCTACCTCGGTCTTCCCAAAACCGACATCACCGCACACCAATCGATCCATGGGATTGCCACTGGTCATATCACCAATGACGGCAGCAATCGCATTGGCTTGGTCTGGCGTTTCTTCAAACCCAAAGCTCTCTGCAAAGGCGGCGTAATCATGCGCCGAGAACTCAAAGGCATGACCTTTACGAACTGCGCGCGCTGCATAGAGATTAAGTAACTCAGCAGCGGTATCACGTATTTGTTGGGCAGCCTTGCGCTTTGCCTTATCCCATTGCCCCGAACCCAGTTGATGTAGCGGTGCTGAGTCTGGATCAGCGCCTGCATAGCGAGTAACTTGATGCAGTTGCTGCACGGGCACATACAAGGTTGCACCTTGGGCATAGACGAGATGTAAGAACTCCTCAAAGGCCGGAGCCTCTTTAGAAGTAGCCATATTGAGCAACACCAACCCTTGGTAACGACCAATGCCATGTTCTACATGCACTACCGGATCGCCGACCTTAAGTTCTGACAGATCTTTAAAGAGCATATCGGGGTCGGTGTTACTGGTTTCTTTGCCCCGACGCTGCCGTGCGGTTTGGGTAAAGAGCTCGGATTCTGTAATGATGAGAACGCCATGGGCATGCCAAGTAAAACCATTAAAGAGTGGTGAGATACAAAGAGAAAAACGCTCCGATCCTTTTAAAAACTCTGCAACACTATCAGCGGATGAAGGATGCAATGGAAAGAGGGAGGCACTATCAGAACTCTCGCCTAAATTACTTTCTTCCATGAGCTGCCGAATGGACTCACTGCGACCAGCGCTTTCGGCACAAATAATCACACGCCAAATATTTTGCGATAGCAACTGCCGAATTAGCTTAAGGGGGTCTGCATCACGACGATGAACAGAGACGTCAGGTAGAGAAGAGAAGATGAGGCTCTCATCAAGATCTTTCTTGGCACCTTCCTCGGGACCTACTTGTAAGACAATGCGCGGATGGCTCTTGGCATGGATAAAAAATTGATCTAGCCCCAGAAATAAATCGCTGGGATTCATGACCGGACGCTCAGGGTCGTGCTTCAGAAAGGCATAGCGTTGCTCCGTATCTTTCCAAAACTGTGTAATGCTAGACTCAATATCACCTACATAGACCAAACATACTGAATCACTGGCAGCACTCTCGCTACGCATGAAGTAATCAAAGATTGTGGCGGTCTCATCAAAGAAGAGGGGCAAATAAGACTCAATACCTGCGGTCGGAATGCCCGAGCTCACATCTTTATAAATCGAGCAACGAGTCGGATCACCCTCAAAATACTCATGCCAGCGTCCCCGAAATGCGGTTCGCGATCCTTCATCGAAGGGAAACTCATGACCAGGCAGCAAACGAATCTCTTTGACCGGATAAAGACTGCGTTGTGTATCGGGGTCAAAGGCACGGATCTGCTCGATCTCATCACCAAATAAATCCAAGCGATAGGGCAAAGACGATCCCATCGGAAATAAATCAATCAAGCCACCACGGATACTGTATTCACCGGGGCGCATGACCGCGCTCACTGGGTCGTATCCCGCTTGCTGTAATTGCAAACGTAATGCCTCTTCATTGAGGTGTTCACCCTGTTTAAAGAAAAATGTGTGGGCAGATAAAAAAGCAGGGGGTGCTAAGCGTTGTAATGCCGTGGTCACGGGTAACAAGATGAGATCGCAACTCCCGTTTTGCATCTCATAGAGGGTAGCTAGGCGTTCTGAAATTAAATCTTGATGGGGTGAGAAGTGATCGTAAGGCAGGATCTCCCAATCGGGTAGTAAACGGATACGAACTTGCGGAGCAAAAGTGGGGATCTCTTCCAAAAGCCGCTGGGCATCGAGTGCACTCGCACAGAGAACCACCATTTGGCTGTAATGATTGCGATGCGCTGAGGCGGTTTGAGCAATCAGGGCTGCATCAGAGGATCCTACGAGCTGTTTGAAGGTAAAGCGCTGCCCAGCCCGAAGCACCGGGATAGGGGGTGTTAGTAAAGCAGCAGGCCTTGGCGCTGCCGCTGGATTGACAGCATCCGACATCTAGGACCATTATAGAATCAGGTATGTATTTGAAGATGAAACACACATGAGCAATCCCCAAAGACGCTGTCATGCCTTATTACCTTCTGCTGGAATGGGGGCTCGCTTAGGCGGAGACCAGCCTAAGCAATTTAGGCATCTGGCAGGAAAGCCCATGCTGCTCTATGTCTTAGATGCCTTCTTTGAGTGCCCTGAGATCGATTCGGTCTGGATTGGGATGAGTCCTGGCTCCGATCAACTGAGCGTTGACCTTAAAGCATGCTACCCAAAACCCGTGAAGCGCTTTGAGTTCTTGCAGACCGGTGGCCCTACACGCCAACAGACCGTATTAAATACCTTGGCCGCAATGCAAAAAGCCGGAGTGCATGCACAGGACTGGATCTTGGTTCATGATGCCGCACGTCCTGGTATTACACCGGCCTTGATTGAGCGACTGATTACGCTGGTCAAAGCCCAGGCGGATTCCAAACGGGATCTTGATGGCGGCTTATTAGCAATCCCTGTAGCCGATACCATGAAAGAGACCACCGAGGACGCGATGCGTGCCAAGGGTACGATTGATCGTTCACGCTTATGGCAGGCGCAAACACCCCAGATGTTCCCACTCAAGGTATTACACGATGCCTTGCACGAAGCCATTGCAGCAGGAGCCAACATCACCGATGAGGCTAGTGCGATTGAAAGAGCCGGCGGACAACCACTCTTGGTAGAGGGTGCAACACGCAATTTCAAGGTAACGCATCCAGCCGATTGGGAGTTGATGGAGCTGGTTCTACGAACACCACACTAGAATAGACCCATGACACAAACAGCGCACAGTATTCCGTTTCGGATCGGCCAAGGTTACGACATTCATGCCTTAGTGCCAGGGCGTCGATTAATACTGGGAGGGGTGCACATTCCCTATGAGAAAGGTTTGTTAGGCCACTCGGATGCCGATGCGCTTTTACATGCCATCACCGATGCATTATTAGGTGCCGCGGGACTGAACGATATTGGACAAATGTTCCCGGACGATGATGAGCGCTTTAAGGATATGGATAGCAGGGTGTTGCTACGCGCCGCCTTACAAAAGGTTCAGGCTGCGGGCTACCAGGTGGGTAATGTGGATGCTACTGTGATCTGCCAAAAGCCGAAGCTCGCCAGTCATTTACCGGAGATGATTCGTCATATTGCGAGTGACCTACATGTCACCCCAAGCCATATCAACCTCAAAGCCAAAACCAACGAATCCCTAGGTCATCTAGGCCGAGGTGAGGGAATTGCCGTGCACGCCGTAGCTCTACTCTGTAAGGCATTGTAGAATCTACCTTTTATGTGAATTCTTGGCTGGGTAGTGTCTGCAGCGCTTGAGATATAGCGAGGATGGCGAAATTGGTAGACGCACCAGGTTTAGGTCCTGACGCCAGAAATGGTGTGGGGGTTCGAGTCCCCCTCCTCGCACCACAAGGCTCGGCTTAGTGTTCACAAATAACCTTGACTAAAGAGGCTGTAGTGCAAATCGAAAACTTAGGTAGCTTAGACCGCAAAATGACTCTGCAATTTAATCGTGCAGATATTAATCAGGCACGTGAAGCCCGTTTAACCAAAATTAGTAAATCCATGAAGATGCCGGGATTTCGTCCAGGCAAGGTCCCCAAGAAAATGGTGGAGCAGCAATATGGAATGCAAGTGGATTTTGAAGTGCAATACGACAAAGCCACACAACTCTTTTATGAGCTCAGCAAACAAGAAGGTCTTAAGTTAGCCAGTCAACCTCGCCTTGAGCCCAAGAGTGAGATCGATGCCGATGAGATTGTGTTTGATGCATTCTTTGAAGTGCTCCCCGAGGTCAAGATCGGTGACTTCAGCGCCTCGGAGCTCACGCGTTACACAACAGAAGTGAATGACCCTGAGATTGATCGTGCCCTAGATGTCTTACGTAAGCAACGCGTGCATTACCACTCTCGTGGTGAGGCTGGCGACCACGGTGATGGCGGCAGTGATACGAGCGCTCAAAAAGATGATCAAGTCACCATCGACTTTGTTGGCAAAATTGATGGCGTTGAGTTTGCTGGCGGCAAAGCAGACGATTTCCAGTTTGTAATTGGCGCAGGACAAATGCTGCCTGAGTTTGAGGCTGCTGCATTAGGTCTTAAAAAAGGCGAAAGCAAAACCTTCCCAATGAAGTTCCCGGATGATTACCATGGTGCTGAAGTGGCTGGCAAGACCGCCGAGTTCACCGTGACCATGAAGGATGTCGCTTGGCCTCATATGCCGCCTGTGGACGAAGAGTTTGCGAAGTCGCTCGGTATTACTGAGGGCGGCGTCGAGAAGATGCGTAGCGAGATCAAGACCAATATGGATCGCGAAGTAAAACGTCGCACCGAAGCGCTCCTTAAAAACCAAGTGATGGATGAGTTGGTCAAGCAATGCCCCTTGGATGTTCCTAAGTCGCTAATTACTGGTGAGCAAGAGCGTTTGATGGAGGCGGCACGTAATGATCTCATTCAGCGTGGCATCCCCAATGCCAAAGATGCCCCCATTCCTCCCGAGATGTTTGCCGAGCAAGCTAATAAGCGAGTCCGTTTGGGCTTGATCCTCTCGGATCTTGTAAAGCAACAAAACCTGACCGCAACCCCCGAGCAAATTAAGGCCTCAATTGAAGAGACCGCAGCGACCTATGAGGACCCTAAAGAGGTCATGCGTTGGTACTACAGCGATCCTAGCCGCCTGAAAGAGGTTGAGGCCGTTGTCTTGGAAGAGAACGTGGTGAAGCATATTTGTAGCTTGGCGAAGGTCACCGATAAAGCGGTCACTTTCGAAGATCTCAGCAAAATGAGTTAATCTAGACCTATTACTAATAATTGTTGCACCAATCAGAAAGTTAGCAGAGCACATGAGTCCGATATACGAGCCAATGAGCGCACTAGATACCCAAGCCCTGGGTTTGGTCCCCATGGTGGTCGAGACCTCAGGACGAGGTGAGCGTGCCTACGATATTTACTCCCGCTTATTAAAAGAGCGTGTGGTCTTTTTGGTGGGCGAGGTCAACGACCAAACAGCTAATTTAGTGATCGCTCAATTACTCTTCTTGGAGAGTGAGAACCCCGATAAAGAGATCTCGCTCTACATTAATTCCCCCGGTGGTTCAGTATCTGCTGGGCTTGCGATCTACGACACCATGCAATTTATAAAACCGCATGTCAGCACCTTGTGCATGGGTATGGCCGCCAGTATGGGCGCGTTCTTACTCGCTGCGGGTGAGAAGGGCAAGCGTCATGCATTACCCAATGCTCGAGTCATGATTCATCAACCCTTAGGCGGAGCTCGTGGTCAAGCATCGGATATCGAGATACAAGCGCGGGAGATCTTGTACTTGCGCGAACGTCTCAACAAAATTTTGTCAGATCGAACTGGCCAAACCATTGAGACCATCGCCAAAGACACCGATCGTGATAACTTTATGTCAGCCGAGCAAGCCAAAGACTATGGCTTGGTTGATAAGGTGATTGAGAAGCGCGGTAGTTAAGCGCTCTAAGAAAGGACACAATGAGCGAAATCCTATCAAGCGATAAAACACTCTATTGTTCCTTCTGTGGCAAAAGCCAGCATGAGGTCAAAAAACTCATTGCTGGACCATCAGTTTTCATCTGCGATGAGTGCATTGACCTTTGCACCGACATTATTCAGGAAGAGATTGCTAAAGAACCCTTAGCAAGTAAGGGTGATGCACTGCCATCCCCTCAAGATATTCGTCTTAATCTCGATCAATATGTGATCGGACAAGACCTTGCCAAGAAGACCTTAGCAGTGGCGGTCTATAACCATTACAAACGTCTCATGCATCTGCCGGCGCCTAAAGTGAAACAGGTCGAGGAAGATAAACAGGATGCCAGCAAGAATGCTAAATCGGGTCCAAATGCAAAAGCGGGTAACAACAAACCACTCGTCGATGGCGTTGAATTAGCCAAGAGCAATATCTTATTAATTGGCCCAACGGGTTCAGGCAAGACCTTATTAGCTCAGACCTTAGCGCGCATGTTGGATGTGCCCTTTGTGATGGCCGATGCCACCACCTTAACCGAGGCTGGGTATGTGGGCGAGGATGTGGAGAACATCATCCAGAAGCTTTTACAAAACTGCGACTACAACATTGAGAAAGCCCAACGCGGGATCGTTTACATCGATGAGATTGATAAGATCTCTCGTAAATCGGATAACCCATCGATTACCCGTGACGTATCGGGTGAGGGCGTTCAACAGGCATTACTCAAACTCGTTGAGGGCACGATGGCCTCGGTGCCACCGCAAGGGGGACGCAAACACCCTAATCAAGATTTCTTGCAAGTGGACACCACCAATATCTTGTTCATCTGCGGTGGGGCATTTGACGGACTCGAGAAAGTTATTCAGCAGCGCACCCAAAAGACCGGTATTGGCTTTAGCGCCGAGGTAGCAGCCAAAGATGGCCGTGGTATTGGCCAACTAATTGCCGAGGTTGAGCCAGAAGATCTGATTAAGTTTGGTCTGATCCCAGAGTTAATCGGTCGCCTACCTGTTGTAGCTACCCTTGCTGAGCTTGATGAGACCGCCTTGGTTGCGATTCTGACCGAACCCAAAAATGCATTGGTCAAGCAATACCAAGCGCTCTTGGGCATGGAAGGAGTGGAGCTAGAAGTTCGTCCTGAGGCACTCTCTGCGATTGCCAAGAAAGCGATTGCTCGTAAAACGGGTGCCCGCGGTCTACGCTCGATTCTGGAAGGCGCTTTGATGGACGTGATGTACGAGTTACCTTCCATGAAAAACGTCCAGAAGGTCGTGATTGACGAAAGTACCCTAGAGACCGGCGCCAAGCCTTTAATGGTCTATAAGCAAAGCTCTGCAGATTCGGCAGGGTCAGAGCCAAGTCTTTCCAAGAAGGCTTAAACTAGTCTCGTTTTGTATAAAACAGCCATTTTTGATCCATTTTTTGTAGATTTACCCCCATTTTTGGGTGATTTTCACCTTTTTAGTACCATTGGTATTGAGTTTGGGGTAGACCACCCCATATAGGTAGTATGCTTATTACAGAACTAACTGGAGACCAGCGCAATGCCAGGACAATTATTACTTCCTTCTGAACCCATCCAGTTACCTTTGTTGCCCTTAAGGGACGTGGTGGTGTTTCCTCATATGGTGATCCCATTGTTTGTGGGTCGCCCTAAATCCATTAAAGCTCTTGAGGCTGCCATGGAGACCGGCAAGAGCGTCCTCTTGGTCGCACAAAAAGCAGCTGCTAAAGATGAGCCCTCGTTAGAAGATCTCTACGAAGTGGGTTGTATCGCTAGCATCTTGCAGATGCTGAAGCTCCCCGATGGCACAGTCAAAGTATTGGTCGAGGGATCACAACGCGCTGAAGTAAGTCAAATTGAAGATAGCTTGGGCTACTTCAGTTGCGAAGCAACCCCCAAAGAGATCGAAGTGGTTGACGCCCATGAGACCGAGGCACTGCGCCGCGCGATCATGGCGCAGTTTGATCAATACGTCAAACTCAACAAGAAGATCCCGCAAGAGATTCTGGCCTCACTAGCGGGCATTGATGATCCTAGCCGTCTTGCTGATACGATCTGCGCTCACTTGCCTGTGAAGCTTGAGCAAAAGCAACGCCTCTTAGAGATGAACGGGGTCATCTCTCGCTTAGAAAGTCTTCTGACCGATCTCGAAAGTGAAATCGATATTCTCCAGGTTGAAAAACGTATCCGTGGTCGCGTGAAGCGCCAGATGGAAAAGAGTCAGCGCGAGTATTACCTGAACGAACAAGTCAAGGCAATTCAGAAAGAATTAGGTGAGGGTGAAGAGGGCGCTGATCTTGAAGAGCTCGAGAAACGCATTAAAGCTGCGCGTATGCCTAAAGAGGCTCTCAAGAAAGCAGAGTCTGAACTTAAAAAACTCAAGCTGATGTCGCCGATGTCGGCAGAAGCCACCGTCATCCGTAACTTCATTGATACCTTGGTGAACTTGCCATGGCGCAAGAAGAGCAAGATCAATAATGATCTGACCAATGCCGAGAAAGTTCTGAACGAAGATCACTACGGGCTTGATAAGGTTAAAGAGCGGATCTTGGAATATCTCGCTGTGCAACAACGGGTTGATCGTGTGAAGGCGCCGATCCTTTGTCTCGTTGGGCCACCTGGAGTTGGTAAAACTTCCTTAGGACAATCCGTGGCACGAGCCACCAACCGTAAGTTTGTGCGTATGGCCTTAGGTGGAGTGCGCGATGAGTCGGAGATCCGTGGTCATCGCCGTACCTATATTGGGTCGATGCCAGGCAAGATCTTAACGAGTCTGACGAAGGTAGGCGTACGTAATCCATTGTTTCTGCTCGACGAGGTCGATAAGATGGGTATGGACTTCCGGGGCGATCCCGCTAGCGCCTTACTTGAGGTCCTAGACCCTGAACAAAACCATACCTTCCAAGATCACTATGTCGAAGTAGACTTTGATCTATCGGATGTGATGTTTGTAGCAACAGCAAACTCACTCAATATCCCGGGACCATTACTCGATCGGATGGAAGTAATCCGTTTAGCTGGTTACACCGAAGATGAGAAGCTCAGCATCGCTATTAACTATCTCATTCCTAAGCAGATCAAAAACAATGGTCTTAAAACTAATGAACTCAGTATTGAAGAGAGTGCAATTCGGAACATTATTCGTTACTACACCCGTGAAGCGGGCGTGCGTGCCTTAGAGCGCGAGATTAGTAAGATCTGTCGCAAGACCGTGAAGATGCTCTTGTTGAAGAAAGAAAGCGCTCCGGTGAAGGTGGATGCTGATAACCTCGAGAAGTTCCTCTCTGTGCGCATGTTTGACTTCGGAATGGCTACCAAAGAGAACCAGGTGGGTCAGGTAACTGGCCTTGCATGGACCGAGGTAGGCGGTGATCTGCTTACCATTGAAGCTGCTCTGATGCCAGGCAAAGGCACCATCACCCGCACGGGATCGATTGGTGATGTGATGAAGGAATCTGTCGAAGCTGCTCGGACAGTGGTGCGCTCGCGTGCCAAAGGTCTTGGTATTACCGATGAAGCCTTTGAGAAAAAAGATATCCACATTCACTTTCCAGAAGGCGCCACACCCAAAGACGGACCTTCTGCAGGTATTGCAATTACTACCGCACTGGTCTCAGTCTTTACTGGTATCCCAGTTCGAGCAGATATTGCCATGACCGGCGAGATCACCTTGCGTGGCGAAGTATTGCCAATTGGTGGCCTCAAAGAGAAATTACTTGCAGCTCATCGCGGTGGTATCAAATTGGTCTTAATCCCTGAAGAAAACGTTAAGGATTTGATCGATATTCCGGATAATGTGAAGAACGCAATCGAGATCGTGCCTGTTCGTTGGATCGACAAGGTCTTAGAGCTAGCGCTAGAGCGCAAGCCCGAGGCCCTGCCAGACCCTAGCCCAGAAGAGCTGGCCAAGAAGGCAGCCGAGGCGGCCAAACAGAGCGCAAGTACCGCAACCGGGGATGTTATTAAACATTAAGTTACAATCTCGACTGACTGTTTTTTGGGGTGCTTAGCTCAGCTGGTAGAGCGTCTGCCTTACACGCAGAATGTCAGCGGTTCGATCCCGTTAGCACCCACCATTCCTTTTAATCCATGCTCGATTCCGTCCGCAAACACCAAAAAATACTGCAGATCATTCTGCTTTTATTCATTGTTCCCTCGTTTGCGTTTTTTGGGATCTCGAGCTACTCCGACTTCTTTGACAAAGATACTGACCTGATTAAGGTCAATGGCAAAGCAATTACCTCCCTTGAGGTAGACAACAATGCCAAGCGTCAAGCAGAGCGCTTTGGGGGAAATAGCCAAATTGCACAAAGCCTGCCATTTCGGCAAGCGGTCCTCGATGAGCTTCTCCAACAACGTCTCTTAGCATTTGCAGTGAATGATCTCAAGCTCAATGTGAGCAATGCATTTCTCAGTCAGACCTTGGCACAAATTCCAGAGATCAAAGCGCTCTATAAACCTGACGGCACATTTGATGCAGCAAAGTATCGACAGTTGCTTGCTAACGTTGGTATGAGTGTTGATCAGTTTGAGAACTCTCAACGTTTTGACATCATGGTGCAACAGTTGGTTACCTCAGTAGCACGTACCGAGTTACCCAATAAAAAGCTGAGCGACATTATCTCGACCATGTATGAGACCGAGCGCCAAGTACAAGCATTACGCTTTACTGCATCCGACTACGTAAACAAGGTATCGCCCACCGATGCTCAGTTACAAGAGTATTACCAAGCCAATACCAAATTATTTGAAGCTCCTGAGACCATCGATGTTGAGTTTCTGGTTCTAAAGGCAGACCCTAAAGAGGATGCTAAGGCTTTTAATGAGAGGGCCGATCAGTTTGCCAACATCACCTACGATCAAGCCGATAGTCTTAAACCTGCAGCAGATAAGTTAAAGCTTAGTATTCAAAGTGCAAAGGGAGTGGGGCGCAGTGGTCAAGCTAGCCTAGGCAAAGATCATCCCATGAACGATCGCAGAGTAGTACAAGCTCTCTTTAATGAAGAGGCTCTTAAGAACAAACGTAATATCGAGGCAGTACAAATAGCACCTGGTATCTTTGTATCTGCGCGGGTAAGCAACTTCTATCCTGCGAAGGTCTTACCCTTTAAAGATGTGAGCGCAGAAGTAAAACGTCAGTTCAGCATCAAGGCTGCTCAAAAGATTGCGGCTGAAGCAGCGGGCACACGCTTTGAATCCTTGCAAAAGAATCCCAATGACACCAATGGCTTTGCTAAAGCAGTCTGGGTGTCACGTAATAAGCCGACTGATCTCTTGGCACCACAACTCGATGCCATCATGGCAGTTGATCCTGCTAAGTTACCAGCGGTGGTCTCCTCCACGAACTCCGATGGCGGCATCACCCTCTATCGCGTTGACCAAGTACGTCAACCACCTGCCAGCGATGCCAAAGTACGCGCAGCACAAGCACAACAGATTGAAGCATTAGCAGCGCAAGCTGAGTTTGCAGCCTTCCTTAATCACATGCGTATTCTGGCAAACGTGAAGGTGATCAATCCGCTCAAGCCAGCAGGTACATCCAATAATTGAGTAGTCGAACAAGGATGTCATTAAATCAAGATTTATCCGAGGATTTTAGTTTTGATGAAGAATTTTCCGCAAAGCTAGAAAGAGCCATTAAAGATAATCCAGATTTACCACCGGAATTTGTTAAAGATATTTTGCTGAGTCTAAAAGAAACTGAATTCATTCAGATAAATCCCTTTAGTTCTTCAGCATCTCCCTAAAAGGCTCCATCGCCTTCCATACATTGCCAAACATAATGGGCTGCGCTTGCTCATTTGGATGAATCCGATCGGCTTGAAAGAGTTCTGGTCTAGTAGCTACTCCCTCAAGGAAGAAGGGCAGAAGAGCTACTTGTTCGGATTGAGCCAGACTCACAAATAAACGTGCAAATTGCTTGGTGTATTCCTGTCCGTAGTTAGGAGGGATCTGCATACCCAGTAAGAGAACCTCAGCGCCGCTTTTCTTGCGCATCACAATCATCTCTTTTAGGTTCTTCTGACTTGCTGTCAAGGCTAGACCGCGAAGGGCGTCATTAGCCCCCAGCTCAATAATTACTAGGCGAGGTTTAACCCGCTTTAAAAGATCAGGCAAACGACTTAAGCCACCAGCGGTGGTTTCACCACTAATGCTGGCGTTTGTGATCTGCCACGAGCTACCTTCTTTGCGTAACTGATTACCCAACAAGGTTACCCAGCCAGCCCCACGGGGTAGACCATATTCAGCAGAAAGACTATCGCCCAATACCAAGAGTTGTGGACCAGACTGTGGGGCTTTAATGCTCTGTGCCAGCAAAGGTGAACTGGTCACGAGTAAGATGGAGGCCAATCCAACGACAAATTGTTTAAACAAAGGTTTCACATTGAGTATTGTGCATGAATCTACCCCAGTCTTGCAGGCCAGTCATGTGGGTAAAACGGTCCAGACCAGTGATGGACCTCTTGCAATCTTGCAGGAGATTGATTTTTCGATCACAGCAGGCGAGTCCATCGCCATTGTGGGTGCATCCGGTTCTGGTAAAAGCACACTCTTAGGTATCTTGGCCGGCTTAGATCTCCCAAGTAGTGGCACTGTGCACCTGATGCAAGAGGATCTAAGCAAGCTTGATGAAGATGGCCGTGCCCGATTACGGGGTCAATACGTCGGCTTCGTGTTTCAGTCCTTCCAGCTTGTGCCGCATCTCAATGCTCTGGAGAACGTGATGCTGCCTTTAGAGATTCGTGGTGATCCACTTGCAAAGTCGCGTATTGCCGCCGCAGCCTGCCTAGCTAAAGTTGGTCTTAGTGAGCGTCTCTCGCATTACCCTAAAACTCTATCGGGTGGAGAGCAGCAACGTGTTGCCCTGGCTCGCGCCTTTGTGAGTGAGCCCAATATCTTGTTTGCCGATGAGCCCACCGGAAGCTTAGACGAAGCAAGTGGAGCGCGTGTGATTGAGCTCTTGTTTCAACTCAATCGTGAGAACGGCTCCACCCTGATCTTGGTGACCCACGACCCACAACTGGCTAAACGCTGTAGCCGCCAGCTCACCCTTCAGGGTGGGCGTTTGGTCTAAACCAGGAAGCAGAACCCACGGCACTCTTATAATCACGGAATGTCATTTTTCCGTTGTCTGCCCGGGGCCGATGCCCTTTCTGTCTTCCGTCAACAACGGCTCTTAAGCCACCTTGCTACCCAAGGAATTGAGCTTAGTAGCATCACTGCACAGTACCTGCATTTTGTCTGGTCAGATCAAGAGCTCTCAGCCAGCCAAGTCGCCACCCTAGAAGCTTTATTGCATTACGGCGAGCCCTTTGCAGGAAGCAAGGCGAACCAATCCGCAATCGTGATTCCCCGATTTGGTACGGTCTCCCCTTGGGCCAGTAAGGCCACTGACATTGCTCGTCAATGCGGTTTAGAGGTCTTACGGATTGAGCGCGGTGTGCGTTACCAATGGAGCGCCAAGAGAAATCTGAACGCATCACAAGAGCAGATCTTGGAGACAGCGTTATTTGATCGGATGACCGAAGTCATCGTCACTGCCGAGAACGATGTACAAGCTCTATACCAATCATTACCTGATCGACCATTCACACGCATTGATGTCATGGGGCAGGGTAAAGCTGCGCTCGAGCACGCTAATCAATCCTTAGGCTTGGCACTCTCTGCTGATGAGATTGGCTATTTAGAAGAGAACTTCAAGCGCCTAGAGCGCAACCCAAGCGACGTTGAGCTCATCATGTTTGCACAAGCTAATAGCGAGCACTGCCGCCATAAAATCTTTAATGCCAGTTGGACCATCGACGGTAAGAAGCAAGAGCATTCACTGTTTGCCATGATCCGTAATACCGATCGCTTGCAACCGAAGGGAACCATCGTCGCTTACTCGGATAACTCCGCCATCATGGAAGGCTGTGATGCGGATGTGTGGAGCTCAGTAGGCCCTGCGGGACACTATCAAACTAAGCGTGCATTAGTACACACCTTAATGAAGGTGGAGACCCATAACCATCCCACTGCGATTGCACCGTTTCAGGGGGCAGCGACCGGATCGGGTGGTGAGATCCGAGATGAAGGCGCAACGGGTATTGGCGGTAAACCCAAAGCAGGCCTCACCGGATTTTCCGTATCGAACTTGCATATTCCTGGCACGAACCTCCCCTGGGAGAAAAGTCCTTATGGCAAGCCTGAGCGTATTGCGACCCCATTGCAGATCATGATCGATGGACCAATTGGTGGAGCGGCATTTAATAATGAGTTTGGAAGACCAAACTTGGGTGGTTACTTCCGAGTCTTTGAGCAAACCATTGGTGGCCAACGACGTGGTTATCACAAGCCCATCATGATCGCCGGTGGTATTGGTGCGATTGAGTCTATTCATACGCATAAGCATCCCATCGAAGATGGTGATCTCTTAATTCAGTTAGGCGGCCCCGGAATGCGCATTAGCATGGGTGGTGGTACCGCCAGCTCGATGTCGACCGGAGCTAATACCGCAGACCTGGATTTTGATTCTGTACAACGCGGTAATCCAGAGATTGAGCGTCGTGCGCAAGAGGTAATTAATCAATGCCGTGCACTGGGAGAACATAATCCCATCGTCTCGATTCATGATGTAGGGGCAGGGGGCTTATCCAATGCATTTCCAGAGCTAGCCGATAGTGCCAAGCTTGGCGCGCAATTTGAGCTACGCGCTATTCCTCTCGAAGAGAGTGGCATGAGCCCCGCAGAGATCTGGTGCAACGAGTCGCAAGAGCGCTATGTGATCGCGATTCATCCAAAAGACCTAGATCGTTTTGCCAAGATGTGTGAGCGCGAGCGCTGTCCGTATGCGGTCGTCGGACACACCACTCAAAACCGTCAACTGCAATTGCACGATCAACAGCAAGCCAAAAATCCAGATCAACAGTACCCCATTGATATGCCGATGGAAGTACTCTTGGGCAAACCCCCCAAAATGCATCGGGATGTTCACACCACACAAGAACAGTTTCCCCCATTTAATTGCAATGCAATCGAGCTCAAAGAAGCAATCGAGTTGGTTTTGCAACAACCTACTGTTGCCAGTAAATCATTTCTGATTACCATCGGCGATCGTACGGTGGGTGGTCTTAACTCACGCGACCCCTATGTGGGCCCATGGCAAGTACCTGTTGCAGATTGTGCGGTGACCACCATGGATTACTCTGGGTATCGGGGCGAAGCCATGAGCATGGGTGAGCGTACTCCCGTTGCACTCTTTAATGCTCCAGCAGCAGCCAAGATGGCAGTGGGTGAGGCGATTACTAATATTCTGGCTGCTGATATTGCTAGCATCGAAGACATTAAGTTATCGGCTAATTGGATGGCAGCTTGTGGTCAACCCGGCGAAGACGCCAAACTCTATGAGTCTGTTAAAGCAGTAGGGATAGAGCTCTGCCCAGAGCTGGGTATCTCGATCCCCGTAGGGAAAGATTCTTTATCGATGGCTACGAGTTGGCAGGATCACAATCAAGCAAAGCAAGTGGTCTCGCCCGTATCACTCATCATCTCGGCATTTGCTCCTGTGCGTGATGTACGCAAGACCCTCACACCACAACTGCAACTCCAGACCGAGACCGAACTAATCCTGATTGATCTAGGACGTAATCAAAATCGGATGGCTGGCAGTATTGTGACCCAGGTATTTGAGCAAACGGATACACACGCACCGAATATCGATCACGCGAGTGATCTCAAAGCCTTTACGAATGCCATCATCGCCTTGCGTGAGCGCAATGCTATCTTGGCCTACCACGATCGCTCCGATGGTGGCTTATTAGCCTGTATCGCCGAGATGGCCTTTGCAAGCCATTGTGGTATCTCTCTAAACGTTGACCTCTTGTGTATCGATACCAAGACCGAACAAGATTATGGTGATGCCAAGAACTGGGCTTCTCAGGTCAGCGGTCGTCGTCACGAGCAAACCATCCGCGCGTTGTTCAGTGAAGAGCTAGGCGCAGTCATCCAAATTGAACGATCGCAGCGCGATGCAGTATTTGCAGTCTTACGTGAATGTGGCATCAGTGCATTTAGCCATGTCATTGGCAAACCTAATCAAAGCGATGCCTTAGAGATCTGGCGTGATGCCAAGTGCGTTTACACCGAAAGCAGAGTGCATCTTCAAAAACTCTGGCAGAACACCAGTTATCAGATCGCTCGCTTGCGTGATAACCCCAACTGTGTAGATAGCGAGTATCAAAGTGTAGAGGATGTAAGTGATCCTGGGATGAGCCCCATCCTGCGTTTTGATCCTAATGAGAACCCCAGCGCACCATTTATTAACAAGGGCACACGACCCAAGATGGCTATCTTGCGAGAGCAGGGTGTTAATTCCCATCTTGAGATGGCCTACGCGATGGATCTCGCTGGCTTTGCTAGTCATGATGTTCATATGAGCGATCTACTTTCTGGTCAAGCCAAACTTGAGGACTATCAGGGCTTAGTAGCCTGCGGTGGATTTAGCTATGGCGATGTGCTCGGTGCTGGTGAGGGCTGGGCCAAGACCATTTTGTTTAACCCACAACTCTGCGAACAATTTGCAAGCTTCTTCCAACGTAACGATAGTTTTGCCTTAGGTGTTTGTAACGGCTGCCAGATGATGAGTAATCTAGCGAGCCTAATACCGGGTGCTAAGGCATGGCCTAAGTTCACCCGCAATCAATCCGAGCAATACGAAGCACGGCTTGTGATGGTAGAGATACTTCAGTCACCATCCCTGTTCTTTAATGGAATGAGCGGTAGCCATTTACCCATAGCGGTCGCACATGGTGAAGGCTACGCAAACTTCAAACACCAAGGCAACGCACGTGAGATTGAACATAATCAATTAGCCGCCATGCGCTTTATTGATCATCAGGGCAATGCCACTGAGCGTTATCCATTAAATCCGAACGGCTCACCGCAGGGATTAACTAGCGTCACCACAGCCGATGGCCGGTTCACAGTGATGATGCCGCATCCAGAGCGCGTCTTTAGGAATGTGCAAATGAGTTGGTATCCCAAGGAGTGGAACCAAACTAAGGATGGTGCCAGCCCATGGTTACGCATGTTCCGCAACGCCCGCGTTTGGGTGAACTAAGTGGCACAAACACGTTTACCCGCTGAGCCGGTCACGTTCTCAGAGTCCGGCGGGATTCGGTATTTGCATTTAGGAACACCATGGATACAAGGAGCCATGCGTATTCGGGATCCGAGCGAGATCTATCTCGAGTACTCGCAACAGATGATGGCCTGGTTACTCTTTTTACAGAGTAAGCCCAAGATGCAAATTGCGCAATTAGGCTTAGGTACCGGCTCTTTAGCCAAGTTCACCCTTGAGCATTGCCCGGGCGTAATCAATACCGCAGTAGAGCTGAACCCAGCGGTCATCATTGCAGCCAGAACCATGTTTGATCTGCCTCATGATCATGACCAATTAAAGGTAGTGCAAGACGATGCCCTGAGTTTTGTGAAGAATAAACGCCATCACCAGCAGTTCGATGTCTTGCAAGTAGATTTGTATGATGCGGATGCCAAAGGACCTGTACTAAGCTCGCTCGAGTTTTATAAGGCCTGTTTTAATACCCTAAAGGCCACTGGGGTGATGACCGTTAATTTGTTCTCACAGCACAAAAGTTTTGATATCAACCTCAATAATATGTGCAAAGCCTTTCAGGGCAGGGTGCTGATATTCCCGGAATCGCACGATTGCAATGCAGTTGCCATCGCCTTTAAGGGCCCCATGATCAATGCCAATTGGAAGAATATTGAGCAACGCGCCAAAATAATCCATGATCAGACTGGCCTACCGACTAAGTCCTGGGCAAAAGGCTTACGGTCAGTTAATGCTCGCCAGGAAGAGCGCTTACAAATTTAATGAAGATACAGATGAACTTTCTGGGGAGCCCAATCGCTAGGAAAGTTAAAAACTATCTGTTCATCCTGGTTAGCCTCTTTATTTGCTTTGCGCAAATATCAAATGCAGAGAGCGTTGGAAAAAATATAGAAACTGTGACTGTTGCCAGTAAGCGCTTTACAGAATCGTATATCTTGGCTGAGATTATTGCGCAGACCCTAAAAAATAATACGGATTACGAGATTAAAACCAAATTAGGGCTTGGTAACACAACTATTCTGTTTAGTGCCCTCTTACAAGGCAATATCGACGTCTATCCAGAATATCTTGGCACGATTACCAAGGAGATTTTAAAAGAGGACGGCACCCTCTCTTTGGAGCAGATCAACAAAAGATTACTTCCACTCAAAATACAAGCGGGTATATTTCTGGGCTTTCAAAACTCCTATGCCCTAGCAATGAGAAAAGATCAGGCAATGCAGCTTGGGATCAAAACAATTGCCGATCTTGCAAAACATCCAAGCCTAAAGATTGGTTTTTCACATGAGTTTCTGGGTAGACCAGACGGATGGCCTTCCATTCAGAAAATTTATGGTCTTTCAAACCTGAGTGCTAAGGGACTGGATCATGGCCTTAGTTATTCCGCTCTTGACAAGAAACAGGTCGATTTAATCGATGCATACACCACCGATGCGCAACTCAGTAATGAAAAGATTGTCCTCCTCATAGATAACCAACGATTTTTCCCCTCGTATGAAGCCGTTTTGCTTTACCGTATAGAGAGTTTTAAAGATAAACCTAAAGCCTTATTAGCCTTAGAGGGTTTATCGCAGAAGATTTCGCAAATAGAGATGCGAAATATGAACGCTGCAGTGGAGGTGCAAGGGTTAACCTTTTCCAGTACCGCCCAATCGTTTATCACCAAAGAGCAAATATCTTCTGAGCCTCTTTCATTTATGAAGCAATTATTTGGGCCAGACTTTTTGCGTCTAAGTTATGAACATTCTATATTGGTCTTTTTGTCATTGTTCATTGCCATGATCATTGGCATCCCGCTGGGGATTTTGACCTTCTGCAATCCCTCAGTAGGCAATCCAATGTTGTATGTATCCGGAATTTTCCAAACGATCCCATCTCTTGCATTACTGGCTTTCCTGATCACAATTTTTCAAACGATTGGACCGCTACCAGCAATCACTGCATTATCACTCTATGCCTTACTCCCAATCATTGAGAATACCAATACAGGGCTACTAACAGTTAATCCATCATTACGTGAATCTGCCAGAGCTTTAGGGGCTAATCGATGGGTCTGTTTAGTAAAAATTGAGTTACCTGCAGCCATCCCTAGCATTGTTAGTGGAATCAAAATTGCTGCTATTACTGCAACGGGTACAGCCACCATCGCAGCATTTGTGGGAGCAGGGGGTTATGGTGAGAGGATAGCGCAAGGATTGGCGACCAATAATACGCAGACGATGCTTGCTGGAGCAATACCAGCCGCAATTTTTGCTACTTTGATACAAGCTCTTATCAGCCTCTATGCGCGCTTTGTGGCCCGCTCTCGAGCCTAGGATTCATTGATTAATAATGTCTGATCATTGTCAGTATTCTCCCCACCCAACGGCTCAGCAGCTGCGAGAGTGGATTTATAGTGCAAATGCCCTGACTCGTAAAATAATTGAAGGGCTTGCTCCAGGAAAAGAGCTCGTTCCACAACAAGCAACTCTTAATCCACCGTATTGGGAGTTTGCGCACATTACTTGGTTTCATGAGTTTTGGATTCATCGCAAGGGCCATCAAGAACATCCTTCTTTGTATAGGGATGCAGATGAGTTATTTAATTCATCAACCGTAGCGCATGCAGATCGCTGGAGCATTCCACCTCTATCGATTGAAAGTTTGTTACGGTATAACAATGAGGTATGCAATAAAACAAGCGAGCTCCTCAGTAAACCCTTAAGTGACGAAGATGTCTACTTTATACAGTTAGTGATTCATCATTACGATATGCATAACGAAGCATTTGCCATTATGTGGCAGTCACTTGAATATCCCATGCCTTTTGAGCCATACAGTGTTTCAACTAAGACAGTCTGTAATAAAAAGTTCATTGAGTTTTCAAAAACTGATATGACTCTAGGATCGTCTACTCAGCAAGGGTTCATATTTGACAATGAGAAATGGCAACATTCCCTGACTGTAGAGCCATTTGCGATATCAAGCTTAGCGGTCTCTAATGAGCAATATCGAGATTTTGTCTTAGCAAAGGGTAGCCAAGCGTTGCCAAAACATTGGAAGCAAGAAGGCGGGGTTTGGTATGAACGCTTTTTCGACCAATGGCGTGTGATGGATGATCAACAAGCTGTACGCCATATTCATTATGAAGACGCTGTGGAATATGCTACCAACCAGCATCTTCGCCTACCTACAGAGGCTGAACTGACCTTACTCATGGCAACAAACCCTAATGACTGGCAGGCATCAGATTTGTGGGAATGGACCAGTAGTCCATTTTTACCCTTTGCAGGATTTACACCAGACCCATATCTTGATTATTCACAACCCTGGTTTGATGGCACATACCAAGTGTTAAAGGGTTGGAGTCCGTTTACAGTGGAACGCATGCGCCGTTTAGGATTTCGGAACTTCTATCAAACAAAGCGAAATGACATCTTTAGCGGCTTTCGGGTTTGCCGTCTTTAAATGCTCTAAAAAAAGTCACAATCTGACTGCCTGACTATACCCAGTTAATTCTAGATAGCCTCTGCCAATAACAACTTGGTTCTGACTCATTTCAACTGCCCCCTCATAGTAAAACCCACCCGTACTAGCGCGAGCATCTACCTCCTGATCTTGCATAAGGGTTTGTAATCGAAACTCTTGATTACCCACCTGAATTAAAAAGCCTTTTGGGTAGTTTGCAAGGGATCGTGGCGAACTCCATTGGTCCACCGCTTCCCAAATAGCATTTGAGTGACGTTCCAAAACCCGACCAGTTTGATCACGTCGATCCCACTCACTGAACAAAGCCTTGCTTGCCTGATCTCGTATCCGAAAGGCCATGATGCTTCCTCCATTAAGAAGATTTATCCCAATCCAATCCCATCCAACTGCACCTGGCATTAGTAAGCTACTCGACCATTCGTGATCAAACCAGCCAATCCCAGAACGTTTAGGAAGAGAGGCCTGCTTGCCTTTTGATGATTTGTCTTTAATCTCAATTTGTGCTGTTACATTCAGCTGAGGACGGCTGTAGTAATAACTAGCGAGATTAGGGCTAGGGCCTTTGGCAGAAAAACCTTGATTGCCTCTTAAAACAGGCGTTTGTGAAGGAGTAGCTTCTAAACGTATCGTGAATGTATCTGCTGGAATATCAAATTGATAGCGATCATTTATAGTCCTCTCCATTGTCCAATTAGCTAATCGTAATTTTGTATCAGCAGTGTCAAATACAGCACCCGCAGTGCCAACTCGTCCTGCGACATCTGCATGGCGTAATTTTCTTTCTTCCGGAATGGCCAAGGCAGCATGCGCAAATAGGAGTTGGGTAGGCGCAAAACGACTTGGGTTATCCGGTGAATGTTGGGTCCGACTACGAAAGAAGGTAATCTGAAAACCTATAGCATTTTCACCTGAGCCAAGCCAACCAGTGAGATACCACCATTCGGTTCTAAATTCTGGGTGTGCACCATGATCTCGTGGGAATACTAATTTTCTTGGACGAACCGGTGGATAGGCCACTGAAGAATTTGCCCATTGAGAAACGGGTAGGGCACAAGATATTGCTAATGCCTGCATAAAATAACGACGTTTACGATGGTGCATTACCACTCCTCTCGTAATGCAGGTATTAAATTTGCTGGGTTTAAATTACGCTTTGAAGCCAATAAGGCTGCTGCAATACCTGAGCTAATTAAAGCGAGCATAAGAACAATCAAAGTAAAGTACGGTACGCTTGTATCCATCGTCCAATGAAAGGATTGTGGGTTGATGCGATGGATTAATATCTGGCTCATTAATAAACCCAATAGAGTTCCCCAAATAACAGCTAAGCCTAACAATAGGCCTGATTCTGCACTAATCCAGGCCATTCGCTGAGTAGTTGATTGACCGAGGTAGTACACCAGGGCATATTCTTTCTGACGAAGTAGGGCTTGACCTGCAAATCCTGTCGCTACTGCAAAAAGTGCCACAAGAAGGGCGGCAATCTCCAGAGCATACGTTAGGGCAAAACTTCGATCAAAGATTCTTAACGATAGGGCCCGAAGGTCACTGCGATTCATAAACTCTTGATCACGAAACTGTGGAATGGTAGTTCGAAGCGTATTAAGAACTGCGGCCGGATCGGCTTGATTGACCAACCAAATGGCGATACCTGAATACTGTTGATCACCGCTCATCAATTGGTATATGCCAAGATCGATTACGAGCGCACCGTGCTGTCGACCATAGTCTCGAAAAATCCCTGCAACCCATACTTTTTGGGAGCCATGCCGTTCATTAAATGCCGGCAGTATCTGAATCGTACCAGGACGCCAGTCATACAAATCAACCATTGCTTCAGAGACATAGACCACCGGTAAGGATGACTGATCAGATAAAGCACTTAGTGGGTAGATCGGTCCAATTAAAGGAAGCGTTTGCGCTTCTCGATCCTGCTGGATTGGTCTAGCGATTAAGGTTACTTCAGGCCGATCAGATTGAAAAAGGACCTTACGTTGTACGTTTAGTTCATACCGTTCAATGCCCGGAACCTTCTCAAGGCTAGCTAAATAATTAGGGTTCTTCAGAAACTCATCGCCTAAATTTAGCTGTTTAAAGTTTGCATATAAATCTGCTGGCAATACTTGGTCAAGCCACTGGGTCATCGAATCTCGAAAACTAGCAACCATCACCACCATGGCTACGGTAAGCGCGAGAGCAGCAACAACACCCGCAATTAGTCCCGCAGCGTTAGCCGGAGCTTGCGCCAAGCGCCAGTTTGCAAATATGAGGGATGATGGTTGCTTTTGCCAACGCGATAAACCATTTACAAGACTTGAAAAACAATACTGAACTAACCATGGAATAAGCGCTAAGCCTGCAAATAATAAACATGCAATCGAAGCATATGCAGCTAGGGGAAGTTCATTCATAGCAGGCATAAATGCTAGAACGAAGCTAGCGAGGCTAAAGATAATAGCAATGCGATGATGCATAACAGGTCGCAATACGCGTTCGGCAGAGCCCGCTCTCAATTGTTCAGTAGGCCGTCTTGATGTTGCAGCTTTTGCTGGAAAGTAAGCAGCTAATAAACCAACTGCAATGGCAAGAATCCAAAATCCAAAAAGAGCTAAGGGATCAATCTCAATGGGCGGTACTGTGCCAGAGAAATAACCTCCTCCCAAATCACCGCCTAAAACATTAAGTAAGACAAATGCGATAGTAAGCCCCAAGCCAATACCGAATAAACCTCCCAAAGTAGAAATACCTGTAGCCTGCGCAAGAACTAGAGAAAATATCCACCGAGAGCTTGCGCCTAAGATACTGAGAAGTGCCAGTTGGGATTGTTGTCGTAATACGGAAAAACTAATGGTCGTAAAGACCAAAAATGCACCGGTAAAGAGGGCAACTAGCGCTAAGACATTTAAGTTAACACGGTATGCGCGCGATAAATTTGAGACGCGCCGATCACGCTCTTGAGAGCTGATTAACCGTACGCTAAGATTTAATTTCTGGAGAGCATTGGCTACTTCCTCTACCCCCTTACCATCTTGAAGCTGTACATCGATGCGGCTAATCTTACCAAGCCCTCCTAAACGCCACTGTAGCGTGCCCAAGTCCATCACAGCAATCGCTTGGCCAATTGCACCCGGCACAGTACCAGCAACCTTGAATCGAACAGCCTTGCCTTCGTAATCGAGCGTAATGAGGTC
>JACCEC010742275.1_pt1 | contig 33831 bp, 32 predicted proteins | sample 7450121 | NCBI WGS metagenome assembly JACCEC01 (sample SAMN15323455, study PRJNA562643) | freshwater metagenome | isolation source: river surface water | place: USA:Blue River Watershed | collected 2017-08-18 | reverse complement strand
GGGCAGGGCAACGCCCGCCCGCATGGCCATGGATTGGCTGCGGCCCGTGCTGTGCGCCGGGCTGGTGCCGACATGGGCGCCCATCACTTCCGGCGGCATGAACTGCAAAAAGCCCCGCTGAATGGCGACGCGCGACACAGCGTCAATGCAATCGCTGGTCCAGAATCTGTGGCTATGCCGGACAATCCCGGCATCAATGCGCCCGCCCCCACCGGCGCAGGCTTCGATCTCAATATGCGGAAAGGCGCGGCGCAGCCGGTCCATCAGCGCATAAGCCGCCAGCACCTGCCGGCGGAACAGCGGCGTCGCCCCTGCCGCTGTCAGATCGCGATTATGATCCCATTTCAGATAACCGATGGGCAGATCAGCCAAAAGCCGCGCAATCTGATCAAACAGATAATCGGCAACGCCGTCACGGGCCAGATCCAGCACCAACTGGTTGCGCGCGGTGATGTGTGGCCGCCCGGCAATCTGCAACGCCCAGTCCGGATGGGCGCGGTATAAATCGCTGTCCGGATTGACCATTTCCGGTTCGACCCACAGGCCAAAGTCCATGCCCAACGCCGTGACATGGCGGGCCAAAGGGGCGAGGCCATCGGGGTATTTCCCGGCATCAGGCCACCAATCCCCCAAGGCGCGGCGATCATCCTTGCGGCCAGAAAACCACCCGTCATCCAGGACAAAGCGTTCCACCCCAAGATCAGCCGCAGAGCTGGCCAGCGTTTTCAATGCATCAAGATCATGGTCGAAGTAAAAGCCTTCCCAGGTATTGAGATGCACCGGGCGCGGCGCCATGCGGCCACCCGGCCAATCCAGGCGCGCCCGGATGGCCCGATGAAAATTCCAGGCAATGCCATTGGCGCCATCGGCCGCGCAGCTGGCCAGCATATCAGGGGTCTGCACCACAGCGCCGGGGGCCAGCCGCACCTCCCCCGGTGCAAGCCATTCCCCCATTTGCCATTGAAACCGACCATCATCGATCCAGTCGATCTGTTGCACATGATTGCCCGACCAGGCCAGTTGCGCGCCATAAGCGGTACCATCGGCACACGTCACAATCGCCCCGGGAAAACAATCATGCGCGGTCAGCCCACGCCGATTTTCCCGCCGCCACAGGCTGCGCGTCAGGGGATCGTCGATGGGCTGAAATTCAATATTGTGGCGCCCTCCATAAGACCGCACCGTCTGCGCATCGGGCGGCAGGGGCACGTTGCCCGCCGCCAGCCAACTGATGTCGAGCACATCGTCGCCACAATTGCGCAGCTCCGTTGACAGGGTCAGCACATCGGTTGTCGGGTCCAGCCGCACCGTGAGCGCAACCGCCAGCCCCGCCACATCATCGCGCATGTGAAAACACAGCGTTGCGGCATCAATGTGCGTGACCTGGGTCGCCGTTATTCTCTGGGCCCAGTCATGCCCGGCGCGATGGGCCAGCAGCGCGGATTGGCCAAACCAGCCCAGGCCGACACCCGGAAAAACCGACAAAGGCTGATCAAAATCAGGGGTGAAGGATGGCAAAGGCCGGGTGGCGCGCAGGGCCATTGTCGGCCCATCCCCATCGGCCAGGCGCGGCCCCCAATATCGCCACAGCGGTGCTTCCCCCGGGGGCGCTTCCCAAATGGCAGTGCAGGCCGGGCTATCCAGCCGAACAAAATGCGGATCATCGGCCATCGGTTTTTGCGTCACACCGTGCCGAGTTCAGCATCGCGCACGCGCAACACCGCAAGCGCCGCCGCCGCCAGCAACACGCCGGCAAGGATCAGGACATTGCGCGCATCACCGCCCAGCAGGCTGTTATAGATCAGCGGCAATGTCGCGGCGTTGATGAGCATCGGGATAACGATCATCATGTTGAAAATGCCCATATAAACCCCGGTACGGTGCGGCGGGATGCAGCTGGCCAGCATGACATAGGGCGTGCCCATGATGCTGCCCCAGCAGATGCCAACGCCAATGGCGGGCAGGATCAACCACAGGGGCGATGTGATCTGCGGCAACAACATCATGCCGATGCCACCGGCCACCAGCGCACAGGCATGGACCCGCCTTGGCCCGGTTTTGCGGATGATCTGCATCATCGCCAGCGCCGCGATAAAGGCGATCGCATTATAGGCCGCGCCCAAAGTGCCATTAGTCAATACGGCGCTGCGAAACCCGTCGGATACCGGATCGGTCGTGTCGTAAATCGATCGGGCAATGGCATAGGTGGCATAGGTCCAATAGGCGGACATCGCATACCATTGAAACAGCATCATCACGCCCAGCTTGCGCATCGGCAGCGGCATGTCGCGGATGGCATCCCAGATTTCACGCAGCGTGGCTGATACGCTTTTGGGGGCAGCCGCAATGGCGGCCTTTTGCGCGTCGGTTAACGGCAATTCCGGCACGCGCAGCACCGACCAGAGGATGGTCGATAGCGACAGCACCGCGCCAATTGTAAAGACGATATGGACCGTATGGGGAATGTTATGCGCGTCCACCGCATCTTTATCGACGCCAAAGACGCCGACCAGCAGCGCAGGCGTGCCCAGCGCCAGACATTGGGCGAGGCCGGTAAAGGCGCTTTGCGTCAGAAAGCCGATATTATGCTGGTCGGGGTTCAGCCGATCGCTCACATAGGCGCGATAAGGCTCCATGGTGATGTTGTTGCCGGCATCCAAAATCCACAACAGGCTCGCCGCCATCAGGATGCTGGCGCTCAACGGCATGAAGAACAGGCCAATCGCGCACAAGACAGCGCCCACCAGAAAATAGGGCGTGCGGCGGCCCCAACGCGAATTGGTCCGGTCGCTCATTGCGCCGATAATCGGCTGAACCAGCAAACCGGTCACCGGTCCTGCCAGCTGGAGGATAGGCAGTGCCGCCTCTTGTGCGCCCAGATAAGAATAAATCGGGGCCATATTGCCTTGTTGCAGCCCAAAGCTGAATTGCAGGCCCAGAAACCCCAAATTCATCTCGATAATGCGCCACAGCGACAGGCGCGGCTTACCCGTCTGAGCGTCCGCCGCTGCGGCCATGATCTGCGCCTGTGCCATGCCATCCTCTCCCGATGCGTATCTTGGGTCTAGTGTCTTGCGGGAAAATTTCAACAATCGATTGCATTACATCACCGCTCCCGATGATTGCGGCCATGTGTGAAAGACCAGGCGGCGAAGTTTGGCGGATGGCGGGGGCGGGGTCTGGCCCGTGGCACAATGCGTTGCGCGCAGCCGCGCCTTGGGCAACAAGGCGCAAAGCCTTAAACACAGCTGCACTTAAACACAGCCGCACTGGGAGACGATGGATGGCCGCGCAACCTTATGAAACCTTGATGATCGAAAAAAGGGGCGATGCCGACTGGCTGACTCTGAACCGCCCCGACTCGCTCAACGCGATTTCGTTGCAGATGGTCCATGATCTGTCCGATTATTTCGGGCGGCTGTACAATGATCGGCAGGTCCGTCTTGTGGTCATGCGCGGTGCCGGGCGCGCCTTTTGCGCCGGGCTGGATATTAAGGAATTTGCCGACGGCCGCGGCGATGATGTGCCCTTTGGCGGTGGCTTTGGGTTTCAGGGCTATCTGGCGGATGTCTATGTGAAAATGCGGCGCTGCCCGCAGCCGATTATCGCGGCGGTCCATGGCGCCGCTTCGGGCGGCGGCTTTGCCTTTGCGCTGGCGGCTGATGTCCGGTTGGCCGGCGAAAGCGCCCGCATGAACGCCGCCTTCATCAAGCTGGGGCTGTCGGCCTGCGACATGGGGGTCAGCTATTTTCTGCCCCGCGCGGTTGGCAGCAGCGTCGCTGCGGAATTGATGCTGACCGGCCGTTTCATCCACGCCCAACGTGCGCTCGCAACGGGCCTTGTGTCAGATGTTGTGCCCGACGATCAGTTGGAGGCCGCCGCCGCGCAGCTGGCGCAAGAGATGCTGGCCGCTTCGCCCAAAGGCCTGCGCATGACGAAAGAGGGCCTGTCGCTGGCGATTGATGCACCCAGCCTTGAGGCCGCCATGGCCATTGAAAATCGCAATCAGCTGATGACAAGCGCCAGCCCCAATGTGGCCGAAGGGATGCGCGCCTTTATCGAAAAGCGCCCGCCCAATTACATCCGCGATTAGGCCAGCCCCATGGCCGGACGGCGGCAATGAATAGGCACCGCCAATAATCCAGATGGAACCTAGACCGGGGATATGCGTTGTCTCTTGCGCGTCCCGGCGATCACTTGCGCGCTCAACCTGCCTATCGCGGTGGCGCGACCGCAGCTGGGCACAAAAGTCTGACGGACCAAACAGATATGTGGACACGCCACTAATCGTTAAAGTCACTCACAGTCTTCAATTAAATCGGTTTCACAAATGACGGTGTGTCGGTGCATCCCTGCTGGGTCATCCGTCATCAACGACAACAGGAGAGACACATGCACAAGACAATGATTTCACTTTTCGCGCTCGCAATGGCTGCTTCCTCCCCCGCCATTGCAGCCGAACCGATGGCCGCTGCGGCCAAGCCGATGACCAACAAGGCCTGGTGGCCGGATCGCCTTGATCTGTCGCCGCTGCGCCAGCACAATGTCTCGTCGAACCCGCTGGGGACCGATTATGACTATGCGGCTGAGTTCAAAAAGCTCGACCTGACGGCGGTCAAGGCAGATATTCAAAAGGTCCTGACCACTTCGCAGGATTGGTGGCCCGCCGATTATGGCAATTATGGCCCCTTCTTCATCCGTCTCGCCTGGCACAGCGCCGGCACCTATCGCACGCTGGACGGGCGTGGTGGCTCGGATGGCGGCCAGATCCGCTTTGAACCGCTCAACAGCTGGCCCGATAACGTCAATCTCGACAAGGCACGTCGCCTGTTGTGGCCGATCAAGCAGAAATATGGCCGCCAGATCAGCTGGGCTGACCTGATGATCCTGACCGGCAATGTGGCCCTGGAATCCATGGGCTTCAAAACCTTTGGCTTTGCCGGGGGCCGTGTCGATGACTGGGAAGCCGATGAGCTTTATTGGGGCCCGGAATCGAAGTTCCTCGATGACAAGCGTTATCATGGCGATCGCCAGCTTCAGCGTCCACTCGCTGCGGTGCAGATGGGCCTGATCTACGTCAATCCCGAAGGCCCCAATGGCAATCCTGATCCGCTGCTCGCCGCCAAGGACATTCGTGAAACCTTTGGCCGCATGGCCATGAATGACGAAGAAACCGTGGCGCTGATCGCGGGTGGCCATACGTTTGGCAAGGCGCATGGTGCGCGCGATGCGGCCAAGTGCGTGGGCGCTGAACCGGCGGCTGCTGGTTTGGAAGAACAGGGCTTTGGCTGGAAGAACAAGTGCGGCAAGGGCAATGCCGAAGACACGACGACCAGCGGCCTGGAAGGCGCCTGGACCTCTGCCCCCACCCAGTGGACCACCCAGTATCTGGACAATTTGTTCGCCTTTGACTGGGTGAAGACCAAGAGCCCCAATGGCGCAACGCAGTGGATCCCCAGCGATAAGAACGCGGCCAATATGGTCCCCGATGCGCATGACCCGAATAAGCGTCATGCGCCGATCATGTTCACGACCGACCTCGCGCTGAAAATGGATCCGGCCTATCGCAAGATTTCGGAACGCTTCCGCAAGAAGCCGCAGGACTTTGAACTGGCCTTTGCCAAGGCCTGGTTCAAGCTGACGCACCGCGATCTTGGGCCGCGCACGCGCTATCTGGGCACGGAAGTGCCAAAGGACGTCCTGCTGTGGCAGGATGCCGTCCCCGCGGTCGACCATGCCCTGATTGACGCCAATGACGCTGCGCAGCTCAAGGCAAAGGTGCTGGCCTCTGGCCTCTCCAATTCTGAACTGGTCCGCACCGCCTGGGCCGCGGCATCCAGCTTCCGCGCATCGGACATGCGCGGTGGTGCCAATGGTGCGCGTCTGCGGCTTGACCCGCAAAAGAACTGGGCCGTCAACAACCCGGCAGAAATTGCCAAGGTGACAGCGGCTCTGGAGACCATCCAGAAAGAGTTCAACAAGGGCCGCAAGGATGGCAAGAAGGTCTCGCTTGCCGATCTGATCGTGCTGGCCGGCAATGCCGCGGTTGAGCAGGCCGCCAAGCAGGCCGGGCACAGCCTGACCCTGCCCTTCACCCCGGGCCGGACCGATGCCAGCCAGGCGCAAACCGACGTTCAGTCCTTTGCGGCGCTGGAACCGGCGGCCGATGGCTTCCGCAACTATTATGGCGCGGATGCCCGCCTGTCGCCGGCCGAGATGCTGGTTGACCGTGCCAATCAGCTGAAGCTGACGGTGCCGGAAATGACGGTGCTGGTCGGTGGCCTGCGGGCGCTGGATGCCAATACCGGTGGGGCCAAGCATGGCGTGTTCACCGATCGTCCGGGCCAGTTGACCAACGACTTCTTCGTCAATCTGGTCAACATGTCGACCAAATGGTCAAAATCGACCACGACCGAAGGCCTGTATGAAGGTGCAGACCGGGCGACAGGCAAGGTCAAGTGGACGGCAACGCCGGTCGACCTGATCTTCGGGTCAAATTCCGAGCTGCGGGCCGTGTCTGAAGTCTATGCCGCCAATGACGGTGGCGAGACCTTCATTCGGGACTTTGCAAAGGCCTGGACCAAGGTGATGAACCTCGATCGTCTCTGATCGGGACGAACAAGATCGGGCGGGGCCCTGTGCCTCGCCCGACACTGCCTCATGACAGAGGAAAGACATGACCAGACGACCGTCTTTTTGGGCCGCCCTTATGGTCGGCGCCCTTGCGATCCCCAGCCCGGCTCTGGCCGACCCGCGCGAGGCCGGCAAACGCGTTTTTCAACGGTGCGCCGCCTGTCACAGCGTTGATCCCAAGGCCACGCCGCGCTTTGGACCAAATCTGGCGGGCATTGTTGGCCGCAAGGTCGCCTCGGCACCCGGCCATACCTATTCCCCGGCCTTCAAAAAGCAGACATTCGTCTGGACAGAGGCGCAACTCGACAAATGGCTGCGCAACCCCCGCGCGCTTGTCCCGGGAACGGCCATGCCCTTTGGCGGCCTGTCAGATGCCGCAGAGCGCAAGGCCGTGATCGCATATCTGAAAAATCCGACACCTTAAGGGCCGCCAAGGCCCCGGTTTTTAAACATTATCGGAAAAAAAGATGGTGGTCAGGGCTGGATTCGAACCAGCGTACGCTTGCGCGGGCAGATTTACAGTCTGCTGCCTTTAACCACTCGGCCACCTGTCCCCAGGCGTCGCTGCCGGACGTTTCCCGTCCGACGCGAGACGCGCCCAATGGCGAAGCCAAAGGGCGCTGTCAATGCGTCATGCCATCAATCGTGAATGACAAGCCATTCATCGGCGGGCGCGCGCTTTGCACGCAGGCCGTTTGCCGGGTTTTCCGGATCCTTGTAGCCGATCGACATGCCGGTCCACAAAATCCGGTTGTCTGGCAAATGCAGAAAATCGCCCAAAGTCTTGGGATAGATCGACCAGCATTCCTGCGGGCAGCTATCCAGCCCGGCTTCGCACAGCAGCAGCATGATGGAATTCAGCAGCGCGCCGGCATCGGCCCATTGCGGCTGTTCCATTTGCCGATCGAGCGACACAAACAGGCCAACCGGTGCGCCAAAAAACTGAAAATTGTTGAAAAACCACTTGGCGCGCCCGGCCTTGTCCTCACGCGGGATGCCGATCGCGCCATAGAGCATTTCGCCCACTTCGGCGCGCCGCGCGGCATAGGGATCCTTCAGTTCGGGCGGGTAAACATTATACTCAGACGGCTCCATCTGGCCGCCCGCCGCCAGCTTGTCGGCCATGATCTGCTTCAGATTGGCCATCGACTCGCCATGGACAATATCAACATGCCAAGGCTGCGAATTACCGCCACTGGCCGCGCGCGATGCACGGACCACAATGTCCTTGATGGTTGCAATATCAACCGGCTTATCAAGAAAGCCCCGGACGGAACGGCGATAATCAACGGCTTCTGAAACGTTCATCAAAGCTCCCTTTCTGAAGCGGCAATGTGGTAGGAAGTTTCCCTTGCCGTAAACGTCAATTTAGGCAAGGGATTTTGCTTCAGACACGCTGAAGAGGAATCACATCATGGCCACTGCCTATATTGTCGATGCCGTTCGGACCGCCGGCGGACGCCGCGGCGGAAAGCTTGCCGGATGGCACCCCGTTGACCTTGCTGCCGCGACGCTAGATGCGCTTGTTGCCCGGTCTGGCATGGATGGCGCCAAGGTGGATGACGTTGTCATGGGCTGCGTCACCCAGGCGGGCCAGCAGGCCATGCAGGTCGGCCGCAATGCCGTGCTTGCCGCCAAAAATCTGCCCGACAGTGTGCCGGCCGTCACCATTGATCGTCAGTGCGGTTCATCGCAGCAGGCCATGCAATTTGCAGCGCAAGCCGTGATGTCGGGCACGATGGATGTCGTGATTGCCGCCGGCGTTGAATCGATGACGCGCGTCCCCATGGGGTCGAACGCGATGTTCCACATGAAGGAAGGGCTTGGCCATTATAAGTCGCCCCGTCTTGATGAGAAAAATCCGGGCATCATGTTCAGCCAGTTCATGGGCGCGGAAATGATCGTGAAGAAACACGGCTTTACCAAGGATCAGCTCGATCAATTTGCGCTGACCAGCCACCAGAACGCCATCGCAGCCACGCAGGCTGGCCTGTTCGATCATGAAATTGTCGGGCTTGAGGTCGAAACCCCCGAAGGCGTGATCGTCCACAAGACGGATGAAGGCATCCGCTTTGATGCGACGCTGGAGAGCATTGCGGGCGTGAAGTTGCTGCAAGAAGGCGGCGCGCTGACGGCGGCCACATCATCGCAGATCTGCGATGGCGCTTCAGCAGTGATGATTGTTTCTGAACAGGCGCTCAAAACCTATGGCCTGACGCCGATTGCGCGCATCCATAATCTGACGGTGACCGCGGGTGACCCCGTGATCATGCTGGAAGAGCCGCTGTTCGCGACCGACCGTGCCTTGGAACGCGCGGGCATGAAGATCAGCGATATCGACGCCTATGAAGTGAACGAAGCCTTTGCATCGGTGCCGCTGGCGTGGCTGAAGCACACGGGCGCTGATCCGCAAAAGCTCAACATGCATGGCGGCGCGATTGCGCTTGGCCACCCGCTTGGCGCCTCGGGCACAAAGCTGATGGCGACCTTGCTCAACGTCCTTAAGGCCAAGGGCGGCAAATATGGCTTGCAAACCATGTGCGAAGGCGGCGGTGTCGCCAACGTCACGATTGTCGAACGTCTTTAATCAATAACTTCTGCTCCGGCGCAGACCGGAGCCCGGACTTATAGGGCGCAAGGCTGGGGTCCGGCCTTCGCCTGACCACAAAAGGAGAAAAACATGAAACTCGATTCTTCCATTTCCGCCGTCGTCACGGGTGGCGCATCGGGCCTTGGCGCTGCGACCGCGCGCGCATTGGCCGCCAAGGGCGTGAAGGTCGCGCTGTTCGACCTTCAGGTCGAAAAGGGTGAGGCGCTGGCCAAGGAACTGGGCGGCGTGTTCTGCGAAGTGAACGTGACGGACGATGCCTCGGTGGACGCTGGTTTTGCCAAGGCGCGCGCCGCCATTGGGCAGGAACGCATCCTCGTCAACTGCGCCGGCACGGGCAATGCGATGAAGACCGCCAGCCGGTCAAAGGAAGATGGCTCGATCAAGCACTTCCCGCTCGATGCCTTTAACTGGATCGTTCAAATCAACCTGGTCGGCACCTTCCGCTGCATCGCCAAATCGGCGGCCGGCATGATGACCCTGCCGGTGCTTGAGGATGGGGATCGCGGCGCGATCGTCAATACGGCCTCGGTCGCGGCCGAAGACGGTCAGATGGGCCAGGCGGCCTATTCGGCCTCTAAGGGCGGTGTGGTTGGCATGACCTTGCCGATCGCGCGCGATCTGGCGAGCGAAAATATCCGCGTCAACACCATCCTGCCGGGCATTTTCGATACCCCGCTTTTGGCAGGTGCCCCGCAAAATGTGCGCGACGCGCTGGGCGCATCGGTGCTGAACCCGAAGCGCCTGGGCGCTCCGGCCGAATATGCAAACCTTGCCCTGTGCATGATCGAAAATGGCTATTTCAACGGTGAAGATGTCCGCCTTGATGGCGGCATCCGCATGACGCCGCGCTGATCTTTGACCAACAGGAGCCCCGCCTGCGTGAAGCGGGCGGGGCATTTTTATGCCCAAGCCTCTTGCCCATCGCCTTGATCCGTCCATCTATCCGGTAACCATGATCGCGCATACGCGCTTTCAGGACATGGATGTGAACGGCCATCTCAACAATGTCGCCTTTGCCGCGCTGTTTGAAAATGCGCGCGTGCAGTTGAACCGCAATGTCCGGCCCTGGGCCGACCGCCCCGCCAATGAACGCACCATGGTGGCCGCGGTTGAGATCAACTATCTGCGCGAGGGCAATTTTCCCGACGATGTCACAATCTGTTCAGGCATTGGCCGCATTGGCAGCTCCAGCTGGACGATCGAACAGGCCATGTTCCAAAATGGCCAGTGCATCGCCACCTGCGACACTGTTGTCGTCTGCCGCACCGACAATCAGGCCAAGCCGCTCCGCCCAGAGATCGTGCAGGGCCTGACAGCGCAAATGGTCCGCGCCGGCTAATCGACGCCCACCCCTCCCTGCGCTCCGGGCCCGACGCAGAGCCCAGATACCCAAATCCTCGTGCTCCGGGCTCGACCCGGAGCCCAGACGCACCACCCTCTAGGCTCCGGCACAAGGCCGGAGCACGGTGCGCTTCATCCCGAAAATCCCGCACACCGCTCGTGCTCCGGGCCCGACCCGGAGCCCAGATGCACCACCCCCTAGGCTCCGGCACAAGGCCGGAGCACGGTGCGCTTCATCCCGAAAGTCCCGCACACCCCCCTCGTGCTCCGGGCCCGACCCGGAGCCCAGATGCACCACCCCCCAGGCGCCGGCACAGGGCCGGAGCACGGTGTGCTTAATCCTGAAAATCCCGCACACACCCCAGTGCTCCGGGCCCGACCCGGAGCCCAAATACCCAAACCACTAGGCGCCGGCACAAGGCCGGAGCACAGGGCGCTTCATCCCGAAAGTCCCGCACACCCCTCGTGCTCCGGGCCCGACCCGGAGCCCAGCTGCACCTCCACCTAGGCGCCGGCACAGGGCCGGAGCACGGTGTGCTTAATCCTGAAAATTGGGTTTGCGCTTTTGCATTTCGGCCATGACCGCTTCCATCTGGTTGGGCGTGCGGATGACTTTCAACTGCTCATCGCTTTCGGCCTGAAGCAATTCGGCATCGCTGGCGGCGGCCATCAAATTGCACAGGCGCTTGGCGCCGCGGATGGCGTGGGGGTTTTTGTTCGCAATGATCCGGGCCAGGTCCATGGCCTTGGCATAAGGATCGTCCGCGACATGGGTGGCCAAGCCCATGTCCTTGGCCTCAACGCCGTTAAATTCCCGATTGGTGTAGATCAGTTCGCGCAGCACATCGTCGCGGACCTGCGTCCGCCACAACGGCATGCCCGCCACATCCGGAACAAGGCCCCATTTCATTTCCATGATGGCAATGCGCGTCTCCGGATGAACGATGCGGATATCGGCCGCGGCCATGATCTGGCTGCCGGCACCAAAGGCAACGCCATGAACGGCCGCAATCACCGGCACAGGCAATTCGCGCCAGCCCCAGGCGGCATATTGGGCGTTGTTCGCAATGCCATGGGTGCGATCGGCGAGTGACCCGCCCGCGCTGCTTGCGCCCGGGGCCCGATCATTTTGGAGGCTCGACAGGTCCAGCCCCGCACAAAAGGCGCGACCTTCACCCGACAGGACAACCACACGCAGCCCCGGCATCGCCTTCAGCTGGTCCACCGCATCGACCAGCGCCGCCCATTGCACGCCATCCAGCGCGTTCATCTTGTCCACGCGCGTCATCCGGACATCGGCAATCCCGTCGTCCAGCATGGTGATCGAAATACGGTCGTTCATCATCCTATCCCTTTCCAAATCCTGGTGGGCTGGGCCTGCACGCGGATCATCGCGTCAAGGCCGCCTCAACAAGCGGCAACTGGTCATTGCCGAAATACATATCGGTTCCATCGACAAAGATCGTGGGTGATCCATAGCCACCCCGGGCGATCAGTTCATCCGTATTGGCGCGCAGGCGCAGCTTATTGTCATCGCTGACAGATGCGCGTGCAAGCGCTGCCCCATCCAGCCCCGCTGCATCGGCCGCCGCGATCAAAACATCGGGATCATCAAGATTTTCCGCCTTGGCGAAATAAGTTTCAAAGGCCGCATCTGCAAAGCGGCGCAGTGCCGCCTGATCCTCTTCCAGGGCGCAGCACATGCGCATGGCCGCAACGCTTTTGGCCGGGTGATAGATGGACGGGAAAACCATCGTCACGCCGGCAAGCGCCGCCCAATCGGCCAGCACTTTCCAGCTGTGCTGCAACCGTCGATTGCCCGCATCCTCGCGCGCTGCATAGACCGCCGGGTTGACCGCGTTGAAAACGCCGCCGACCAAAATCGGCCGCAGCCGCGCCTCGGCCCCCGTCCGCGCGAGCATCGGCCAAAGATTGGCAAAGGCAATGCGCGTCCAGGGGCTGGACAGATCAAAGAAGAATTCGACGCGGGGAGCCACCATCACTTGTCGCTGCCTTGGGGGGATTTCTGACGGGCCAGTTCGGCACCAAATGCCTGTTCCATGGCGGCATTAAACCGGGCCAGTTCGCCCGGATCGACAAAGGCATTGGCGTCGCCAGCCTCCAGCCGCTGACGCTTGGCATGCAGCCCGAAAAAGCTGTCATGATTGGCCAGAAAGATATCCGCCTTCATCGCCGCTACTTTCGGGAAGAGCGCGCGGAAATTGTCCTGGATGCCGGGATAAGCCTCGGGATGCAGGCTTTGGCCGGCAACCGTTGCGCTGCAATGAAAAAACACGTCGCGCAGCTGGCCATCGCGGCCGCGCGCCTGCATCGACCAGGATGTGCATCCCGGCGAATGACCGGGGGTTAGGTGCGCCGTCAGCAGGGTGTGGCCGATACGGACCGTCTCTCCATCCGCAATCACCCGATCAACGTGCACCGGCGGGAATTTTTCCCCTTTGCTCGGCCCATGGCCAATATCCCCCGCCTCCAGAAACGGCCTGTCCGCCGCGCTTGCAACCATGATCGCGCCGGTCCGCCGCTTCAGCCCCGCCAGCCCGCCGGCATGGTCGACATGGGCGTGGCTGTTGAGGAGATAGCGGACATCCTGCAACCGAAAGCCCAGGGTTTCGATGTTGCGGGCAATCAGCGGTGCCGATTGCGGGATCACGCCATCAATCAGGACATGCCCCTTGGGATCGGTGATCAGCCAGGCACTGACCGTGCGTGTGCCGACATAATGGATATTCCCGAACACGGTGAAGGGCGCATAGGGATCATTCCAGCCCATTGTCTGGGCAAAGCCTGCAATGGGCGCGCGTTCCGCCGCCTCAATGACGGCATCTTCGGGCAGCGGCGCGGTTGTCGCTGCCGCCGCCGCTGTCACCAAAAGACCGGCGAGCCAGGTCACGCCTTGGCCTTTTCCCAATATTGATCGCGCAACAACCGCTTATAGAGCTTGCCCGTGTCATGGCGGGGCAATTCTGCCAGAAAATCAATCCGCCGGGGGATTTTGACGCCCGACAATTTTTCGCGCGCATAATCTGTGAGTTCGGCACGGAAGGCATCGGTCGCATCCGCCATGTTGATCGGCTGGATCACGGCGATCACCTCTTCGCCCATTTCTTCGTGCGGACCGCCGATCACGGCCACGTCCTGCACCTTGGGGTGCGTCACCAAATGATTCTCAATTTCCTGCGGATAGATGTTCACACCGCCTGAAATGATCATGAAGCTCTTGCGGTCGGTCAGGAAGATATAACCGTCCTCATCCATCCAGCCCACATCGCCCAGCGTTGACCAGCCTTTGGAATTGCGGCTCGACTGCGTTTTTTCGGCATCGCCATGATATTCAAAAACGCTGTCGCTTTCGAAGAAGATCGTCCCTTCGGTGCGCGGCGGCAGTTCTGTTTCATTGTCTTCGCCCATGATGTGGGCAATGCCCGTCACGGCCTTCCCGACCGAGCCAGCGCCTTCCTTATCCGCCAGACGCAGCCAGTCCGCCGATCCGATATAGGTAAATCCATTGCCTTCAGACCCGGCATAATATTCTTCAAGCACCGGGCCCCACCAATCGATCATCGCGCGCTTGACCGGCATCGGGCATGGCGCCGCGGCATGAATGGCGCAATTGAGGGTGGAGAGATTATATTTGCTGCGCACTTCTGCGGGCAGCTTCAACATCCGCACAAAATGGGTTGGCACCCATTGGCTGCACGTAACCTTATACTTTTCAATCGCTGCCAAAGCCTGTTCGGCATCGAATTTCTTCATCATGACGACCGTGCCGCCAATTTTGTGCACCGTCATCGACCAGCGCAGCGGGGCTGCGTGATAGAGCGGCGCAGGCGACAAATAGATGCTGTCTGGTGTGAACCGAAACAGGCCCATGGCCAGCATGACAAGGCTGTTCGACTGATCAATCGCGGGATCTTCGGGCAGCGGAATGCGCACACCTTTGGGTCGGCCTGTGGTGCCGGACGAATAGAGCATGTCCACCCCGGCGCGTTCATCGGCAATCGGTGTCTTTGGCATCGGGGCCAGCGCCTCTTCCAAAGCGCCATAGCCCGGCACTGCGCCACCCAGCGCATAACGTTCAACCTGCGTGGTCAGCTTGGCCGCAGCACCCGCCAGACCCGCCGATATCACGAAGAGTTTTGCCCCTGAATTTTCAAGAATATAGTCGGTTTCATCCGCCGTCAGACGGGAAGAGATGCACACATAGCGCAAGCCCGCCCGCTGTGCGCCCCAGGTCAGATTGTAATAATCGGGCGTATTTTCCAGCATGAACGCAACAACATCGTCATGGCCAAGGCCCCGCTGGCGGAAAAACTGCGCCACCTGGTTCGATCCTTCGTCCAACTGGCGATAGGTGCGCATCTCGCCGGTTTCGGCAACGATGATGGCAGGCTTTTCAGGGGTTTTCTGCGCATGAACAAAGGGGTGCATCTTCTCCGTCGATCCTCTCTTTACGGCTCGATTCTTCGAACTTTACGTTTACGTTAGCGTGCAAATTCACAGCAATCCAGCGCCCATGATTGCAGGCGCGGCCAAGCCGGGTTAAGCGCATGACATGACAGATGACCTGCAAGAATTTGACGCCGCCCGGCTGATCCGGATGATGTCAAAGAACGGGCATAATAAGCTCATCAATACGCAATATCATGGGCATGGACCCGGCTGGTGCGAACTCGCTTTGCCCTATAGCGAAGCGCTGGTGACCGACACGGCGTCCGGCATTCTGGCCTCTGGGCCGATCTTCACGCTGATGGACATGGCGACAAGCCTGTCGATCTGGCTCAAGACCGGTGTTTTTCAGCCCCAGGCCACGCTGGACCTGCGGATCGATTATCTGCGCCCGGCCAAGCCCGGCCAGACGGTCATCGGGCGTGGCGAATGCTATCATGTCACCCGGTCAATTGCCTTTATCCGCGGCCATGCGCATGACGGGGATCCCGACAAGCCGATCGCCCATGTGGCTGGCACATATTTCTTCATGGCAAGCTGATGACATCGCTTCTTTCACCCTATGCCCAGACCATGGGCTTTCAGTCGCAGCGCGATGCCACAGGGCGGCTCATCATCGCCATGCCTTATGGTGAGGGCGTCAAGGGGCGCCCGGGCTTTGTGCATGGCGGCGCGCTCGCCGGGCTTTTGGAAACCGTGGCTTATGTGACCTTGTCGGAAGCGCTGGGCGCGGATGACCGGCCCTTGCTGAAACCCGTCAATGTCACCGCCACCTATATGCGCGGCGCGGTTGAGGCGACGACATATGCGCGCGCCACGATTGAACGGCTGGGCAAGCGGATCGCGAATATCGAAGCCGTCGCCTGGCAGGATGATCCGGACAAGCCGGTCGCCATCGCCCAGATCAACGTCATGCTGGACCGCAGCGGGCGTTAACCCCGCCCGCCATCCATGGCATAAACAAAAGCCCGGCCGTCAACGGGCGCGGGCAGATGGTCCCTTGTGCTGAATGCGGGGGGCGGCGACGCCCATAGCTGCGCCGCCGCCTGTCCCCTTTATGCTTTTGTCCAGATGCTGCGCGCCCACATCAGGATCGCGACGCTCACCGCTTCCACCACCATCGGTGGAACCGCACCCGGCGCTGGCCCATCCATGGCGAGCGTGACAAGACGACCAAGCAGAGCAAGGCCAAATAACAGGGCGGCGGCCGCCGCGGCACCACCGCACTGCTTCCAGGCCGCATAGCCACAGAACAGCCCCACGCTCAGGAAAAAGGCGCCAACATCGGCACGAATGCTTGCCCGCCCCAGCGCGCCTGCGGCTTCAATCTGGAACTGGGCCGCACTGGCATCAAGCGCGAACCAGAACTGCACGCCCATCGCAAAAAAGAACAGGGCCATCAGGCCAACAAGAACACGTGCTATCATCTTACATCCCCTCCTTCTTGGTCACCCCCAGCGCACCCGTTGGAGAACGGGGCGATGGGGGCCTTGGATCAGGCGTCGATGCTCGGCGACCCGATATTGGCATGGGCAACACCGCCATCAACGGTGATGGTATCGCCCACAACATAATTGCCGGCATTGCTGGCCAGGTAAATGGCGGCGGCCGCCATGTCCTCGGCCACGCCGATCCGCCGGTTCGGGATATTGCGGGCCACGGCATCGCCATGGTCGCGCGCGGCGCGATTCATGTCCGATGCAAATGCCCCGGGCGCAATGGCCGTGACGTTGATCTGATCCTGAATAAGGCGCGCGGCCATCCGCTTGGTCAGATACAGGATCGCCGCCTTGGAAGCGTGATAGCTATAGGTTTCCCAAGGGTTCAGGCGAATGCCATCGATCGAGCCGATATTGATGACCTTCGCCGGTTGCGCCTGCGATGCCGCCGCCTTGAGCTGCGGATACAGCGCCTGGGTCAGGAAGAATGGGCCTTTGACGTTGAGGTCCATGACCTTGTCCCAACCCACTTCGGGAAAATCTTCAAATGGCGCACCCCAGGCGGCGCCTGCATTATTGACCAGGATGTCGAGCTTTTCTTCCCGCTCGGCAAAGGCCGCGGCCAGCGCCTTGCATCCGTCCACCGACGACACGTCCATCGGCAAAGCAATGCAGTTTGGCCCCAGTTCTGCCGCTGTCTCGGCGCAGCTATCGGCCTTGCGCGATGTAATATAGACCTTGGCCCCTTGGGCAATAAACCCTTCGGCAATATGACGCCCCAGATTCTTGGACCCGCCCGTCACCAGCGCGACGCGGCCCTCAAGGCTGAACAGCTTTGCAATATCCATCATCAATATCCGTTCATTTTGGCGAGCTTGTCCGCGTGGAAATAGACATCCCCGAAGACTTCATTGAGCGCGCGATCCCGCTTCATGTAAAAACCAATATCATATTCGTCGGTCATGCCGATGCCGCCATGCATCTGAACGCCCTCGCGGACGGCCAGGTTCGTGGCCTTGCCAGCCTTGGCCTTGGCGGCTGAGACAAACATCTCACCCCGCGGATCGCCATTGTCGAGCATCTGCTGCGCCTTCAGCACAATGGAACGCGCGCCTTCCATTTCACCGTAAAGATGCGCGGCGCGATGCTGCAACGCCTGGAATTCGCCGATGACTTTCCCGAACTGCTTGCGCTGCTTCAGATAATTGAACGTCATATCCATCGCGCCACAGCCGACGCCGACCAGTTCAGCCGATGCGCCAAGCCGCCCGGCGTTCAAAAGCCGCGTCAACGGCGCCCATCCGGCATCAACATCGCCAATGACGGCATCCGCATCCACCTGCACGCCATCCAGCGTGATCCGCGCCGACATTGAGGAATCAACCAGCCGGTCAGCTTCCGCCGAAATGCCCGCCGCATCGCGGGGAACCGCGAACAAGGTGATGCCAGCATCTTCGCCCGGCGCACCGGCCGTGCGCGCCGAAACAAGCAGCAGATCGGCAACATGGCCATGGACAACAAAGGTTTTGCTGCCCGTCAGCTTAAAGCCATTGCCCGATCGTTCGGCCTTCAGCGCAGTGGCGGCCGGATTATGCTTTTTGCCTTCATCAAGCGCGAGGCCGATCACCGCCTGACCCGCAGCGATCTTGGGGAACCATGTTCCCCGCAGATCTGCGCTCGCGGATTTCAGGGCCTCAACAGCTGCGACCGCCGTTGACAGGAACGGTGACGGCGTCAGGTTGCGGCCAATTTCTTCCAGAACGATGCCAGCTTCGACATGGCCCAAACCCAGACCGCCTTCGGCTTCGGGGATCAGGATGCCATTCAGGCCCATTTCGGCAAATTGCGCCCACAGGTCGCGGGCAAAGCCGGTGGGATCATTGCTGTCGCGCAGCGCGCGCAAATGCTTGATCGTACCATTTTCAGCCAGAAAGGGGGCCACGCTGTCCTTCAGCATGGTCTGATCTTCGGTGTGATACAGTCCCATGGATCAGGCCCCCGGCATTTCAAGAATGCGTTTCGAGACGACGTTCAGCATCACTTCGCTGGTGCCGCCTTCGATGCTGTTCGCCTTGGTCCGCAGCCAGGCCCGTGGACGCGCGCCGCCATTGGTGCGCGCGCTTTCCCATTCCAGCGCATCAGAACCGCCCGCCGCCATCACCAGTTCGTGGCGCTTCTTGTTCAATTCCGTGCCGACATATTTCATCAGATTGGAATAGGCCGGGTGCGCACGCCCCGTCTTCCATTCATCCATGAACCGTTCGGAATGCGCCCGGAAGGCCAGATTTTCGACCTCGAACATCGCCATTTCGGCGCGCAGAACGGGATTGCCGTCCAGCACATCAGCATAAAAAGAGCCAAGCGAGGCCATGCCGCCATCGCCGCCCATGCCAGAGATCATCTCCCGTTCATGGCCCAGCAGATATTTGGCGACATCCCAGCCGCGATTGAGCTGCCCGACAATCTGATGCTTGGGCACCTTCACATTATCGAAAAAGGTTTCGCAAAAGGGCGATGCGCCGGAAATCAGCTTGATCGGCTTGGTCGTGACGCCGGGCGACGTCATGTCGAACAGCAAGAAGCTGATGCCGTGATATTTATCTTCCTTGTTGGTCCGCACGAGGCAGAAGATCCAGTCAGCCTTATCGGCATAGCTGGTCCAGATTTTCTGGCCGTTGACGACCCAGTGATCGCCCTTGTCTTCGCCAAACGTCTGCAACGAGACAAGATCAGACCCTGAACCGGGTTCGGAATAGCCCTGACACCAGCGAATTTCACCGCGCGCGATTTGCGGCAGATAATGCAGCTTTTGCTCTTCGGTGCCGAATTTCAGCAAGGCCGGGCCAAGCATCCAGATGCCAAAGCTGTTGAGCGGCGAACGGCAGCCAAGCTTTGCCATTTCCTGCCGCAAGGCTTTGGTTTCTTCGGGCGAAAGACCGCCGCCACCATAAGCCACCGGCCAGTCGGGCACAGTCCAACCTTTGGCCGCCATCACCTCAAGCCATTGCTTTTGCGCCGGCGAGGAAAAAACCCAGTTGCGGCCGCCCCAGCAAATGTCATCATCGCCTTTCACAGGCTGACGCATTTCGGCGGGGCAATTGGCCTCCAGCCATGCCCGTGTTTCCGTCCGGAAAGTCTCAAGGTCAGTCATTGGAGTCTCCTATGTCGAGCCCGACTCTCTAGGTCGGCGGCTCTGGTTTACGCAAGCGTCAAGTCACGATCAAAGCTTTCCGTAACGGCAGGCGCAAGCGCGTTGACCCGCGGCCAAGAGCCAGACAGGATGAGTCGCAAAAGACATGGAGAGACATATGAGATTCGCTGGGAAAACGGTGGTCATTACGGGGGCGGCATCCGGCATTGGCAAGGCGACCTGCCTGTTGTTTGCATCGGAAGGGGCAACCGTGATTGCCGGCGATATTGATGAACAGGGCGGTACAGAGCTGGCGGCCACGTCCAATGGCAAAATCCTGTTCAAGCGCACCGATGTCTGCGCGCCCAGCGATATCAAGGCGCTGATGGATTTTGCGGCCGAAAAAACCGGCGGGATCGACATTGTTTTCAACAATGCTGGCGCCGGCGGCGACAAGGCCCCGATTGAAGAAATCGATCCGGACGGCTGGGACCATACGATGAACCTGCTGCTGCGTTCAGTGGCGATGGGCGTGCGTTATGCCGTGCCCCATATGATCGGGCGCGACGGGGCGTCGATCGTCAACACGGCCAGCGTCGCTGGCCTGGGGGCGGGCTATTCCCCCACGGCCTATGCCGTTGCCAAATGCGGCGTCATTCATCTGACCAAGGTTGGCGCGACCGATCTTGCCAAGCATGACATCCGCATGAACGCCATTTGCCCGGGTTTTATCCAGACGAATATCTTTGCGTCCTCCATGGAGGTGCCCGAAGACAAGCGCGAGGCTGCGAACCAGATCATCTTTGAAATCGCAAACCATACCCAGCCGGTGAAACGCGGGGGCCGCCCGGAAGATATTGCCAATATGGTCGCCTTTCTTGCGTCGAAAGACGCAGGCTTCATCACCGGCGCGCATTTTGTGGTGGATGGCGGCATCACGACAGGCCAGCCACATAGCTGGAATCCGGAGGCCCCCGGGATCTTCGACGCTTTGGAAAGCTTTGTTAACGCCCCCACCCAATGAGTATCCCCGCCCCCCGCACGCTTCCGCTGCGGCTAAAACTGGTCCACGGCCTGGGCAGCATTGCCTATGGCGTCAAAGACAACGGCTTTTCGACCTTTCTCCTGATTTTCTACAATCAGGTGCTGGGGTTGCAGGCGGCGCTTGTTTCAACCGCGCTGATGATTGCGCTGTTCATTGATGCGCTGATCGATCCCTTTATCGGGCATCTGAGCGATCGCACCTATTCCCGCTGGGGGCGGCGGCTGCCCTGGCTTTATCTGGCCCCCATCCCGCTGGGTCTGGCCTGGCTGCTGCTCTGGGCGCCGCCCGATGCCGCACAGGGCCATATCTTCCTGTATCTGGTGCTGACAGCGGTGCTCGTTCGGGCGCTGGTGTCGTGTTGCGAAGTGCCGTCGGTTGCGCTCGTGCCCGAACTCACCAGCGATTATGATGAGCGTACAAGCCTGATGCGCTTTCGCTTTTTGTTCGGCTGGGCCGGCGGTTTGCTGATGCTGTTTCTGGCCTACAGCGTTTTTCTGGTTCCGGATGAAGGGCATAAGATCGGCCAGCTCAACCCAGAAGGCTATTGGAGCTATGGCCTGTTCGGCGGCGTCCTCATCATATTGGCGGTTCTGCTCTCGGCGCTTGGCCAGCATCGCTATGTCGCCAAATGGCCCGATCATCGCCCGGCGGCATCCAGCTTTGGCCATGCCTTTGATGAAATTCGGCAATCGCTGTCGAACCGGGCCTTTTTGGTCTATGCCTCCGCTGCCGCTTTTGCCGTGGTGAGCCAGGGCATCACCTTTTCGATATCCAATTATCTCTACATCTATGTCTGGCGTTTTGATCAGACTGCCTTTGCCATTTTCCCGGTGATCCTGTTCCTCAGCGTCATTGCCGCCTTTTTCATCGTCGTGCCGCTCAATCGGATATGGGATAAGCCGCATACCGCGGCTTATGGATCATTGCTGGGCATTAGCTTTTGGATGGTGCCCTTTGTCCTGCGGCTTGCGGGCTATTGGCCGGAAACGGGGACCGCCATTTCAACCTGGCTCGTCTTCATCTTTTTCTTTCTGGGCAATTGCTTTGCCGTGACGGTGATGATCTCTGGCTCCTCCATGATTGCCGATATCGTGGAAGATGCGCAGGAAAAAACGGGGCGCCGCACCGAAGGCGTCTTCTTTGCCGGAAATTTCTTCATTCAAAAATGCGCGTCCGGCCTTGGCATCTTTGCCTCGGGCCTGATCATCAGCTGGGCCGGGCTGTCGCAAAAAACCGACGCAGATGACGTGCTGGTTGAGGTCGTAGACCGGCTGACAACCGCCTATATCGGCATCATTTTTGTCTTGGCGCTCGTTTCTGCGGCGATTTTCGTCCGCTTTCCGATCCGGCGGCATGACCATGAAGCACGCGTCCGGCGCCTTGCGGAAGATACAATGAAACAAGGGACGTGAAGGGGCTGGAAAACAGTTCCGAAAGCTGACAGTGACGTAAACGTAAACATCGAAGAGGACGACTCAGAATGGACTTCAACCTCACCGAGCGACAGACCTACTGGCGGGATCGCGTTAAGGCTCATATCGACCAATATGTCCGCCCGCGGATGAAGGATTATTACGCAGAACAGGCCACCGGCGATCGGTGGAAGGTTCTGAACGTCGTTGAAGAAGAAAAGGCCCGCGCCAAGGCTGCCGGCAGTTGGAATCTCTTCATGCCGCCGCAGGGCGCCAACCCGCATCTCGACAGCTCGGTTGAGTTTGACGGGCCAAAGCTGACCAATCTGGAATATGCCTTGTGCGCCGAAGAAATGGGCCGCGTCAGCATGGCATCGGAAGTGTTCAACTGCTCCGCGCCGGATACGGGCAATATGGAAGTGCTCAATCGGTACGGCACGGCCGCGCAAAAGACGCAGTGGATGATCCCGTTGATGAACGGCGAAATCCGGTCTGCCTTTTTGATGACCGAACCCGCCGTCGCGTCGTCCGACGCCACCAATATTGAAACCCGCATCACCCGCGATGGCGATCATTATGTGATCAACGGCCGCAAATGGTGGTCATCGGGTGCCGGCGACCCGCGCTGCAAGATCGCGATCGTCATGGGCAAGACCGATCTGGGCGCCCAGCGCCACCAGCAGCAATCGCAGATCCTGATGCCGCTGGACGCACCGGGCGTGAACATCCTGCGCCATCTGCCGGTGTTCGGTTATGACGATGCCCCGCACGGCCATATGGAAATTGAGCTGAAGGACGTGCGCGTTCCGGCCGAAAACATCATCTATGGCGAAGGCCGTGGCTTTGAAATCGCACAGGGTCGTCTTGGGCCGGGCCGTATCCACCATTGCATGCGCACCATTGGCGTTGCCGAAGAAGCGCTGGAGAAAATGTGCCGTCGCCTCACCAGCCGCGTCGCCTTTGGCAAGACGATTGCCGAACAGACCGTCTGGCATGAACGCATTGCACGGGCGCGTATTGATCTGGAAATGACCCGCCTGCTCTGCCTTAAGGCCGCCCATATGATGGACACGGTTGGCAATAAGGCGGCGGCCGCGGAAATCGCGATGATCAAGGTGCAGGCGCCGAACATGGCGCTGCGCATTATTGATGATGCCATTCAGGCGCATGGCGGCGGCGGCGTGTCCGAAGATTTCGGCCTGGCCTCGGCCTGGGCGCATCAGCGCACGCTGCGTTTGGCCGATGGTCCGGACGAAGTGCACAACCGCGCCATTGCGCGGCTTGAGCTGGGCAAATATGGCGCGGCACGGCCGCAGGATCTGTCCTCGGGTGATCTGGCGGTGACACGATGAAGGCCGCGGTCCTCATCGCACCCAATACGCCGCTCGTCATCGAGGATCTGTCGATCTCCAAACCGGGTCCGCACGAAGTGCTGATCCGGACGGCAGCCTGCGGGCTGTGCCATTCCGATCTGCATTTCATCGATGGCGCCTATCCGCACCCCCTGCCCGCCGTTCCCGGCCATGAAGCCGCTGGCATTGTGGAGGCCGTGGGCAGCGAAGTGCGCACGGTGAAGCCCGGCGATGCCGTCGTGACCTGCCTGTCTGCCTTTTGCGGTCATTGCGAATTTTGCGTCACCGGGCGGATGTCGCTGTGTCTGGGCGGGGATACCCGCCGGGGCCCGGGCGATGCCCCGCGTCTGACCCGTGCCGATGGGTCGGTGGTTAATCAGATGCTGAACCTGTCGGCCTTTGCCGAACAGATGCTGATCCACGAACATGCCTGTGTGAAGATCCATCCAGATATGCCGCTGGACCGCGCCGCCGTGATCGGGTGTGCCGTCACGACGGGGGCCGGCACGATCTTCAACGCCTGCAAGGTGACGCCGGGGGAAACCGTGGCCGTTGTCGGGTGCGGCGGCGTGGGCTTGGCGACGATCAACGCCGCCAAAATCGCCGGTGCCGGGCGCATCATCGCCGCCGACCCCATGCCTGAAAAGCGCGAACTCGCCAAAAAGCTGGGTGCAACGGATGTGGTCGATGCCATGGCCGATGGTGCGGCTGCACAGATCATTGAAATGACCAAGGGCGGCGTGGACCATGCCATTGAGGCTGTCGGTCGTCCGGCGTCCGCCAATCTGGCGGTCAGCGTGCTGCGCCGCGGCGGGACTGCGACGATCCTGGGCATGATGCCGCTGGCCGAAAAGGTCGGCCTGTCGGCGATGGACCTGTTGTCGGGCAAGAAACTGCAAGGCGCGATCATGGGGGCGAACCGGTTCCCCGTGGACATTCCGCGTCTGGTTGACTTCTATATCCGCGGGCTTTTGGATCTGGACAGCATCATTGCCGAACGCATCCCGCTTTCGGCCATTAATGACGGGTTCGACAAGATGAAGAAGGGCGATTCCGCACGCAGCGTGATCGTATTCGATCAATGACCGATGCACTGGACGCACAGAGCCTGTTTTCAGGCGTGACCAAGGCGGAAGGGGCCGATGCGCTCAACGAAGCCAATTTGGCCGCCTGGATGCAGGATAATGTGGCTGGATTTGAAGGCCCGATAGAGGTTTTCAAATTCGCCGGCGGGCAATCAAACCCAACCTATCGCATCAACGCCAAAAGCGGATCTTATGTGCTGCGGCGCAAGCCCTTTGGCCCCTTGCTGCCCAGCGCACATGCCGTTGACCGCGAATTCAAGGCGATCAACGGTCTTTACCCAACCGGCTTTCCGGTTGCCCGCCCCTATGGCCTGTGCACCGATAATGATGTGATCGGCAGCTGGTTCTATGTGATGGGCATGGTTGAAGGGCGCACGATCTGGGACGGCGCGATGCCGGGCGCCACGCCCGCCTTTCGGCGCCAGACCTATGACGCCATGATCGACACGCTGGCGGCGCTCCACAATACCGATATTGAGGCGGCGGGCCTGGCTGATTTTGGGAAGCCTGGCAATTATTTCGGCCGTCAGGTCGATCGCTGGACCAAACAATATAAGCTGTCCGAAACCGAACATATGCCGGTGATGGAACGGCTGATTGAATGGCTGCCCGCGACCTTGCCTGAACAAACGCGAACGTCGATCGTGCATGGCGATTATCGCATCGATAACATGATCTTTGCGCCAGACGCAGCGCAGGTTGTGGCCGTGCTGGACTGGGAATTATCGACGCTGGGCGATCCGCTGGCAGATTTTACCTATGTCGCCATGGCCTGGGTGACCGATAATGGTGGCCGGTCTGGCGTGCAGGATCTGGACCGCAAGGCCCTGGGCATTCCCGAACTGGAAGAGGCGGTTGAACGCTATTGCCAAGCCACGGGGCGCAGCGGCGTACCCGATATGAACTGGTATTTTGCGTATAATTTCTTCCGGCTGGCCGGCATTATCCAGGGCATCAAAAAACGGGTGATCGACGGCACGGCGAATTCATCGCATGCCAAGGAAATGTCTGCGCGCGTCAGCCCCTTGGCCGAAACGGCCTGGAGCTTTGCTGTCAAAGCTGGCGCCTGATTTCGGCGGGTGCGGGGCCAGCCCCGCCCCGCTTATGACTGATAAGGGAGGATGGGATGTCGCTGTTCGACATGACAGGGCAAGTCGCCCTGATTACCGGCTCATCGCGCGGCATTGGCAAAGCCATTGCCGAGGAAATGGCGGTTCATGGCGCCAAGGTCGTGATCTCAAGCCGCAAGCAAGACGCCTGCGACGCTGTCGCCGATGATCTCAACGCGCGCTTTGGCGCCGGCACTGCGATTGCGATTGCCGCCAATATTTCCTCCAAGGACGCGTTGCAGCAGCTGGTGGATGAAACGCGGCGCGCTTTTGGCAAGATTACCGCCCTGGTCTGCAATGCGGCGTCCAACCCTTATTATGGGCCATCGGCGGGCATTGAGGATGATCAATTCCGCAAGATCATGGATAACAACATCCTGTCGAACCATTGGCTCGTCCATATGGTCGCACCGGAGATGATGGCGCGCGGCGAAGGCTCCATCACCATCATTTCATCGATCGGCGGCCTCAAAGGCTCCACCGTGATCGGCGCGTATTGCATCTCCAAGGCCGCCGATATGCAGATGGCCCGCAATCTGGCCGATGAATTTGGGCCGAAGGGCGTGCGCGTCAATTGCATCGCGCCCGGCCTCATCCGCACAGATTTTGCCCGCGCCTTGTGGGAAAACCCGGACACATTGGCGCGGTCCACCGCACGCGCGCCGCTGCGCCGCATTGGTGAACCAGAAGAAATTGCAGGCGCGGCTGTTTTCCTCGCATCGCGCGCCGGGGCGTTCACCACGGGCCAAACCTTCGTCATCGATGGCGGCCAAACGATCAGCGGCAGCTGAACCGAACATAAGATCATGGCCAAATAAAAGGAGAGTCAGATGGGTGCACTTAAAGGCAAGGTCGCCATCATCACCGGTGCCGGATCCGGCATTGGCCGGGCCTCTGCGCTGCGTTTTGCAGCCGAAGGCGCAAAGCTTATCCTCGGGGACAAGACCGAGGCGGTGCACGACACGGCGCAGATGGTCAAAGATGCCGGCGGCTCTGCCACCGCGTTGCAGATCGATGCGGGCGTTGAAGCTGATGTGCAAAAGCTCGTGAAGTCGGCCATCGACACCTATGGCGATCTGCATATTGCCTTTGCCAATGCCGGGATTTCGGGCGGCATGGCCGGTATTTTTGATCTGACGCCGGACCAATGGGCAGAAATTCTGCGCGTGAACCTGATCGGGCCGTGGCTGATGGTCAAGCATGCCGGGCAGGCCATGATGGATGGCGGACAGGGTGGTTCCATCATCCTCACCGCCAGCGTCGCGGGCATTCGGTCGGGCGCTGGTGGGCCAGCCTATTCGGCATCCAAGGCGGGCGTGATCAACCTTGCCATGGTGTCCGCGCAGCAAATGTCGGAAACCGGCGTGCGCGTGAATGCGATTTGCCCGGGCTTGACCGAAACCGGCATGACCAAGCCGACCTTTGATTATGCGCGTGAAAAGGATGTGATGCACAAGGTGGGCCGCCTGAACCCGCTGCGCCGCGCAGCCCAGCCGGACGAACTGGCCAATGTGGCGCTGTTCCTGGCGTCGGATCAGGCCAGCTATGTCAACGGGCAGGCCATTGCCGTCGATGGCGGGCTGTCCAGCTCGCACCCGGTGACGCGCCAGCTGACCGGGCAGACAGCGGTTTAAGTGCCAAAGCCCGGCCTATCTTCGCTTTCATGGGACGATCAGGGCGCCGACAGGCACAGCCCACAGGGAGAATGAACGATGCTGCAAGCGTCCAACCCCAAGGATCTTGGTTTTCTGCCCGACCGGCTTGACCGGATCGGCGCCTTTTTCCAGCGCAAATATATCGACACCGGCCTGTTGCCCCATGGCGCGTTGTTGATCGGCCGCGGCGATGAACTGGCCTATCTGTGGACATCCGGCGTTGAGCAGGATGCCATTTTCCGCATCGCGTCGATGACAAAGCCGATCACATCGATCGCGCTGATGCAGTTGGTCGAACAGGGTCTGGTCGGCCTGCTGAACCCGGTGACGGACTATATTCCCGAATTCGCAAAAATCGGTGTCTATGAAGGCGGGGGCGGCGCAACCCCGTTCCTCACCCGTGCGCCGACAACGGTGATGCGGGTGGTGGATCTGCTGCGCCACACGGCGGGCTTTACCTATAGCTTTCAGGAAATGGGCTATGTCGATGCCGCCTACCGCCGCACTGAGCTCGAAAATTGGGGCAAGGTGACGGATCAGGACTTCATCGATATCGTCGCCACGCTGCCCATCGAGTTCGATCCCGGCACGGCCTGGAATTATTCAATCGCAACCGACATTATCGGCGTGATCGTGGCGCGCGTATCGGGCAAGCCTTTGGGCACATATTTTCAGGACCATATTTTCGGCCCGCTGGGCATGGTCGACACCGGCTTCATGGTCCCGGCAGATCAGGCGCATCGCCTGCCCCCAGCTTATGCCTTGCATCCCACGGAAAAGATGAAACTTTATGATAAAGGCGGCGCCGAAAGCGGCTGGGCCCGCCCGCGCAAGTTTCAATCGGGCGGCGGGGGTCTCGCGTCCACCCTGTCGGACTATAATCGCTTTTGCCGCATGTTGCTCAATGGCGGCGCGCTGGATGGCGTCCAGATCATCAGCCCCAAGACGCTGGAATTGATGACAGCCAACCATCTGCCGGGCGGCGGCGATTTGACCCAGCATTCCCGCGCGCTGTTCAGCGAGGCGGAAAATGGCGGGATCGGCTTTGGCCTTGGCTTTGCGTGCAACATTGACCCAGCCGCAACCGCACAAGCCGGGTCCAAGGGCGAATTCTTCTGGGGCGGCATGTTTTCAACCGCCTTCCTTGTCGATCCGGTGGAACATCTGACCATGGTCTTCATGACCCAGTTGATGCCATCGACCACCTACCCCCTGCGGCGCGAGATCCGCGCCCTTATGTATGCGGCATTGGCCGCCTAAAAATCAGGAGACACTCATGCAGTCCGTAACCACCGAACGCCATGGCGATGTGCTTGTCGTCCTTGTCAACAACCCGCCCGTCAATGCGCTGAGCTGGCATGTCCGTCAGGGCATTAAGGACGGCATGGACGCCGCAATGGCCGATGACAGCGTGAAAGCCGTTGTCCTGCGCTGCGCCGGGCAGACCTTTATCGCCGGCGCCGACATCACCGAATTTGGCAAGCCCGCCCAGGGGCCCGATTTCAACGAGGTGCTGAACAGCATTGAACTGGCCCCAAAGCCGGTGATCGCCGCCATTCATGGCACGGCGCTGGGCGGTGGCCTGGAAACGGCCTTGGTCTGCCATTACCGCATCGCTGTGCCCTCTGCCATGCTGGGCGTGCCTGAGGTGAAGCTGGGCCTGTTGCCGGGGGCTGGCGGCACACAGCGCCTGCCGCGCGTCGTGGGGGTTGAGGTGGCGGCCCAGATGGTGTCGTCAGGCGATCCCCTGCCCGCCGCCAAAGCCAAGGAGCTGGGTCTGGTCGATGCCCTGGCCGGAGAGGCGACGCTGGCTGAAGACGCCATTGCCTTTGCCCAAGAGATGATCGCACACGGCCCCCGTGCCACGCGCAACCGCCCGATCACGGGCGACATTGGCGTGATTGACCAGTTAAAGGCGGCCAATGCGCGCAAGTGGAAGGGCTTTGAAGCGCCTTACGCCAATCTGGCTTGCGTCGAAGCCGCCACCCGCCTGCCCTTTGAAGAGGGCATGAAATTTGAACGCACCGAATTTATGAAGTTGATGACGGGCAGCCAATCGGCCGCCCAGCGCCATATGTTCTTTGCCGAGCGTCAGGCCGCCAAGATTGATGGCCTGCCCAAGGACACGGTCCTGCGCGACATCAAAAAAGTGGGCGTGATCGGCGCGGGCACCATGGGTGGCGGCATCAGCATGAACTTCCTGCAAGCCGGCATTCCCGTGACCATTGTCGAAATGGCGCAGGACGCGCTTGACCGCGGTGTCTCTGTCATCCGGAAGAACTACGAAGCCTCCGCCGCCAAGGGCCGCTTCACCGCGGATAAGGTTGAAAAAATGATGGGGCTGCTGACCCCGACGCTCAACATGGCGGATCTGGCGGACTGTGATCTGGTGATTGAGGCCGTCTATGAAAGCATGGACGTCAAGAAAGACGTGTTTGGCAAGCTTGACAAAATCGTGAAGCCCGGTGCCATTCTGGCGTCCAACACCAGCTATCTGGATGTCAATGAAATCGCCGCCGCCACCAGCCGCCCGGCCGATGTGCTGGGCATGCATTTCTTCTCCCCCGCCAATGTCATGAAATTGCTGGAAGTCGTGCGCGGCGATGCCACCGCCCCCGATGTTCTGGCGACCGTCATGGCGCTGGCAAAGAAGATCAAGAAAGTCGCGGTTGTTGCGGGCGTCTGCCATGGCTTTATCGGCAACCGCATGTTGTCGCAGCGGCAGAACCCGGCCAATCAGCTGTTGCTGGAAGGCGCAACGCCGGCGCAGATTGACAAGGTGCATACCGATTTCGGGATGCCGATGGGGCCGTTCCAAATGGCCGATCTGGCGGGTCTGGACATTGGCTGGCACCGTGATCCATCGCGCGTTGAAACCATCCGCGATGCGATGTGCGCGGCCGGCCGCTTTGGTCAGAAAAATGGCAAGGGCTTTTACGATTACGACGCAAAGCGCAACGCCACGCCCAGCGCCGAAGCCTTGGCCATTATTGAGGAATTCCGGTCGCGGTCAAACCTTGCCAAGCGCGAGATTTCCGATCAGGAAATCATTGAGCGCACGCTCTACCCCATGGTCAATGAAGGCTATAAGATCCTGGAAGAAGGCAAGGCGCAGCGGGCATCAGACATCGATGTCGTCTGGATCTATGGCTATGGCTGGCCGGTCTATCGCGGCGGCCCGATGTTCTGGGGCGATCTGGAAGGGGCAGACAAGATTGTGGCCGCGCTGGAACGGCACAACGTCCCCGTCGCGCAAAGCTTGAAGGCCAAGGCCTGAGCGACTAACAGCGCCCGACTCTGTGTCCCCGTGCCGACGGGCCTCTGATGAGGCACCTGTGGCACGGGCGACCACATCTGGGCAATTTGGAGCATGATATGAGCGAGAATGTTGCAGCGGACGAACTCCGCCTGCTGATCGAACGCATTGAGCGTCTGGAAGAAGAGAAAAAGGGCATTTCAGACGATATCCGCGACGTCTATTCAGAAGCCAAGGCGCGCGGTTATGACGCCAAAATCATGCGTCAGATCGTCCGCTTGCGGAAAATGGAAGCCCATGATCGTCAGGAAATGGAAGCGATCCTCGATACCTACAAGAGCGCTTTGGGGCTGTAATCCCGGCGGGCGCCTGCGCGTTGCAGCCCGCTTGACCACGCCATCCGGGTCGTGAGACACCGGATCGGCGTAGGACAAGAGGAGAATTCTGATGCTGGTAACAACGACACATGCCATCGACGGCCGTCAGGTGACGGACTATCTGGGCGTGGTGACAGGCGAAGTCATTGTTGGCGCGAATATTTTCAAGGATCTCTTTGCCGGTATCCGCGATATCGTGGGGGGCCGGTCGGGCGCATATGAATCCACGCTGCGCGATGCGCGGATGACGGCGCTCAACGAATTGAAAGATGAAGCGCGTGCCTTGGGGGCCGATGCCGTGATTGGTGTCGATCTGGATTATGAAGTTCTGGGGCAAGGCGGATCCATGTTGATGGTCTCTGCCTCTGGAACCGCAGTAAAACTGGGATAAGTTACGGATATGGCAGGTCATTCCAAATTTAAGAACATCATGCACCGCAAAGGTGCGCAGGACAAAAAGCGGTCGGCGCTTTTTTCCAAGCTGTCGCGTGAAATTACCGTGGCCGCCAAAATGGGCCTGCCAGACCCGGACGCCAATGCCCGTCTGCGCGCCGCCGTGCTGGCGGCCCGCGCGCAGTCTATGCCCAAGGACAATATTCAGCGCGCGATCGACAAGGCCTCTGGCTCTGACTTGGAGACCTATGAGGAAATCCGGTATGAAGGCTTTGGCCCGGGCGGCGTTGCCATCATTGTTGAGGCGCTGACCGACAATCGCAACCGCACCGCAACCAATGTGCGCACCGCCTTTTCAAAAAATGGCGGCAATATGGGCACGGCAGGATCGGTCAGCCATGGTTTTGATCGACTGGGGCTGATCGATTATCCGGCCAAGGCGGGCGATGCCGACACCATATTTGAAGCCGCGCTGGAAGCGGGCGCCGACGATGTGGAATCAAGCGACGATGGCCATGCCATCTGGACAAGCGTCGATGGGCTGCACGAAGTGGCCAAGGCGCTGGAAGCGACCCTGGGGGAACCCGATGGCGTCAAGCTGGCCTGGCGGCCGACAACCATGGTTGAGGTTGGCGAGGAAGATGCCGGTAAGTTGCTGAAGATGATCGACACATTGGAAGAAGATGATGATGTGCAGACCGTCTGGGGCAATTATGACGTGCCGGATGACATCATGGAGAAGCTCGGCTGATCCGGCAGCGCGCCCTGTGGCCGGCGGGCTATTAGAAAATGCTAATTCTGGGCATTGACCCCGGGCTTGGGACAACCGGCTGGGGGCTGATTGCGGCCGAGGGCAATCGCCTGTCGCATGTCGCCAATGGGCAGATTGCGACCAATGCCAAAACCCCCTTGCCGCACCGGCTGGTTGAGCTGGATCGCGCCTTGACGGACATCATCTTGCAGCACCGCCCCGATGGCATCGCGGTTGAGGAAGTGTTCATCAACAGCAATCCGCAATCCACGCTGAAGCTGGGCCAGGCCCGCGGCGTCATTCTGCTATGCGCCGCGCGATCGGGCCTGGAGATTGGCGAATATGCCGCACGGCTGATCAAAAAGGCCGTCGTGGGGGTCGGCAATGCCGATAAGACGCAAGTGCACGCCATGATCAGCCGATTGCTGCCGGGCGCCAAAATTGCCGGGGCGGATGCCGCAGATGCGCTGGCGGTTGCGATTACGCATGCCCACCATATCGCCAGCGCGCGTCGGCTTGGCTGATCTTATCCCCGACTAAGCGGAAGAAAAGCAGAACAAACCCTTCGACAAGCGATCCCTGGGCGCTAAAGATGGGGCATGATCGCCCGCCTGACCGGAACGCTTGCTGAAAGCGCCGCAGACCATGCCGTGATTGACGTGAATGGCGTGGGCTATCTTGTCCTTGCCTCTGCCCGGACCTTAACCGCCCTTGGCGCGACGGGAAATCAGGTCACGCTGTTTACCGAAATGCAGGTCCGCGAAGATTCGATGACGCTGTTCGCCTTTGGCAGCGCCGGGGAACGCGACTGGTTTCGCCTGTTGACGGGCGTCCAGGGCGTGGGCGGCAAGGTGGCGCTTGCAATCCTGTCCACACTGGACCCGGATGATCTGAGCCAAGCTGTCGCCCGGCAGGACAAGGCGATGGTGGCGCGGGCCAATGGGGTCGGCCCCAAGCTGGCAGAACGCATTGTCCGTGAATTGAAAGACAAGGTCGGCGGCATCGCCTTGGGCAGTGCCGGGGCCACGCCCATGGCGGCTGGCGCAGCCGGCACAGCGGCCGATGCCCTATCGGCGCTGACGGGCCTTGGCTTTAAGCCAGCTGAGGCCAATGCCGCTGTGGCCGCTGCAGAGGCGGAACTGGGCGCCGCCGCCACGCTGGATGCGCTTGTCCGGCTGGCCCTGCGAAAGGCCGCGAAATGACCGAAGAGGACCGGCTGATCAGCGCCGACCGGCGTCCCGAAGATGTTGATGCGGCGCTGCGCCCCAAATCGCTTGAGGAATTTGTCGGGCAAAAGGCAGCGCGGGAAAATCTGCGCGTCTTCATCGCCGCCGCCAAATCGCGCGGCGATGCGCTGGACCATGTCCTGTTTTTCGGCCCGCCCGGGCTTGGCAAAACAACGCTGGCCCAGATTGTGGCCCGCGAAATGGGGGTTGGCTTTCGTGCAACATCCGGCCCGGTGATTGCAAAATCGGGCGATCTTGCGGCGTTGCTGACCAATTTGGAGGATGGCGACGTCCTTTTCATCGATGAGATTCACCGGCTTAACCCTGCGGTTGAAGAGGTGCTTTATCCCGCGATGGAGGATCGCGCGCTCGACATCATGATCGGCGAAGGTCCGTCGGCCCGGTCGGTGCGGATTGACCTGCCCAAATTCACCCTGGTGGGCGCAACCACGCGGCAAGGTTTGCTGACAACACCGCTGCGCGACCGCTTTGGCATCCCCGTGCGGCTGAATTTTTACACCCATGGCGAATTGGAACAGGTGATCCGCC
>JACCEC010018614.1_pt1 | contig 33894 bp, 40 predicted proteins | sample 7450121 | NCBI WGS metagenome assembly JACCEC01 (sample SAMN15323455, study PRJNA562643) | freshwater metagenome | isolation source: river surface water | place: USA:Blue River Watershed | collected 2017-08-18 | reverse complement strand
TGGCATGGGTCCTAAAAAACCAGGTGATGGTTTTACAAACAGATTTACTATCACTCTTTTTAAAGATGGTAAAGAACAAAAGAAAGCCCTTCAAATTTCAATATATGGAATGGGTGATAAATACGAATTAAACACATATATTGCATAATGAAACATATAAAATTATTTGAACAATTTATCAACGAAGCATATAAGCCGGTTCCTTACAATGTAAAGATTGCAGGCGTTTACAAGGTCGATATAGATGATGCAGAATGCACTGTTAAGGTTGCTGGTTTTGAAAGACAGGGTGATGACACAGACGCTCTATATTTAATGGACAATGACCCTTATAAATCTCTATTAGGTAGTCTTATTGTCAAGAACAAAGATATGTTTAGCTTACCAAAGGGCAAAACAGTTAAGGCTCATTCTACGACTAATAATAATGTAACAATAACACGTTTAAGAGACTTATAAATCTATGAAAACAGTTAAATTATTCGAAGAGTTCGTAAATGAGCAAAGATATGACGCCGCCGACATTGCTAGAATTAAAAAGATTGCGCAACGATTAGCAGACGCTCAAAACAAATATAATGGCAGCAAGCATATTACAGTTGACACTAAATCTTTAACAGATTCTAGATTTGAATTATTGGATAGAGGTCAAAATAATATGGGCAATTGGTATTATAGTGTAAACTTGTTGGGTGATGTATACATCAGCGATGGTGTAGAGGACCAATATTTCTTTAACGAAAAAGATTCAGACTCAAAGGTATTTAGCAAAATTAAGAAAATATTAGATAAGTCTTCTAAGCAAATTTTTGCTGATAAAGAAGATGAAGAAAACGAAGACGAAGACTAATATGAAAAAGATAAAACTATTTGAAGAATTTTTAGCAGAATCAATTGAGTCTAAAATTAAAGCTCAGTTGATTCAATTTTTGCATGAAGGTGTAAGGATGATTCCAGTTGCTTCAATTAATGAAGGTTTAGTTGACAAAGCTCAATATGAACTGGATTTATTGATGAAGAATGCTGAAGGAACCCCAGTTGTTAAAGAATTTGTGCCTGAAATCATGGCCCTAGTAAAGAAATTTGCTGATTCTGGTCAAAGCGGTGGCTCAGCACCGTTCGTATCTCAGGTTATTGTTCAAGTATTACAGAAATTGTTGAAGCAGGAACCTCTTGGAGAGGGTATTATGGGAACAGATGATGAGTGGAGTGATATGTCAGATATGGAAAATCTTGCTGAAGGAACTGGAAGTTTTCAAAATATGAGACTTAGCTCTGTATTTAAAGAGGGCAAGGAGGGCAAACCTTATTACTTAGATGCAATTGTATTTACACCCGAAGGAAAAGATTATAGCTTTACAAGCAGTGGTGTTGGTATGACTGAAGGCAGCGAAGAAACAATAGGCTCTTTTCAATACATTAAATCATTTCCATTTATACCAAAGACTTTTACAATTGATGTATGTGAAAAAGAGTACCGTAAATTAGAAGATGGTTCTATGGTTGAAGAAGAAGGTGGAGGCTGGTGGGAAAGCTGGTTAGCAGACCCTAAACAATTAGACCAAGTTTGGGAATATTACGATAAAAAAGAAACAAAGAAATAATGAAACCAGTAAAACTATTTGAACAATTTATAGCAGAGTTTTATTCCAATTATGATAAGGGTGAAATCGCAACTGTTAATAAACTTGTTGCTAAAGAAACGGGCATGAAGAATATGGATTCAACAAAATACCCTTCTTTATTGGCTGCAACATTGTTTAATGGTACTGAAATAGAGATTCTATTTGACAAAATTATTCTAGATGCACCCGCGACTGAAGATAATACCAGGGTTAAATATATTAATGCAACTTCTGTTGTTCGATATATTACAATGATGCATTCTGAAGAATCTAAGCTTATGAAACAATGGGCTAAGAAATGGGGCTTTAAGTTAGATAAATCAGACCAGATTTATGCTAACAAGGATATTTTACCTAAAGATACAAGAGAAATGATTGAAGAATTTGTAGATATTCTTGTTCAGGTATACGGTGAAAATAATGTAAAATTAGCATATTAATATGAAACATGTAACTAAGTTCGAGCAATTTATTAATGAAGCTCTAAATCCAAAGGAATTTGATGCGGCGGTGAAAGACTTGGCGTATTCAATGCCCAATCATACAAAATATGATGAAGAATCGGGTCCTTCTGAAGAGCAGATCATAAATGCGATGAAGAAGTACAAGAAAGATTTGTACAATCATTCTACTCCAGCTCAAAAGAAAGAGGCTGTTAAGGTGGTTCAACAAATTTTAACGGAGTCTACTAACGAAGCTGAAGGTAACTCTAAGAAAGAACTTGAATTAAAAAGAATTAAGTTGTTAAATCAAGCTTTCAAAGGCATGCCTAATTCACCAAAACAATTAAAGGTTCGCCAAGAATTAGAAGAAGTTGAAGCTGAATTAAGCAAATTAAATGAAGAAGAAGGTAGAGATACTTTAGGTGAGTTAAATGAAATGACTCTGGGTCAACTTGAAAGAATTGCAGACTATGCAAATATGATCAAGGACAGAATGAATAACGGAGAGCAGCTAGAATCTTGGATGTATTCTCAGCTTACAATTGCCTTAGAGAACCTAAACTCTGTTCATGATGCAATGGACGGTAATGATGGTGAGGTTGAAGAACAATAAAATAAAGATATGAAATACGTAAAGCTATTTGAACAGTTCTTTAGTGAGAAGAAGAAAACTGCCGATTCACCAGATTGGCATGACTCTGACGCGCCAGATGCTAATGGCAGATTCAAAGAGTTGGGCATTAAGGACCTTGCTGCTTGGTTAATTAAGACCAGAGACAAGGACCTTAAAAAGATTACAGGCTCTCTAAATCAGCAAATCACTTTTAATAAGGGTGATGACCCTGAGTATGCTGATAAAATGGAGAAGGTTAGAAAAGAGGTGTATCGTCAACTTGATAGAGAAGACCTTTTAGAGGCTAAACCGGGTCCAGACGCATATATGACTGGTTTAGATGATGAGACTGAAGCCAAGAAGAAGGAAATGATGAAGAAGCAGGCTGCAATGTCAGACGATGACGATGATGCCTATAAGCCATTGCCTGGAGATGAAGAGGCAGTTAAGAAAGGCAAGGTAAAAACTTCAAAACACACTAAGACTTATCATGAACTATATGGTGAATCTATCGATGAGGCAAAAGAGCAATCGACGGATAGAAGCCCGATTGATGATGAAGGAATTGAAACTGGCCTAAAGAAGAAAGCAGACGAGACAGGTGTTCCTATTGGAATCATTAGAGCAGTGATGAGAAGAGGCTTAGCCGCTTGGAAAACTGGACATAGACCAGGAGCAAATCAACAACAATGGGGATATGCTCGTGTCAATTCATTCCTAACTAAACAAGATGGTACATGGGGTGGAGCCGATAAGGACCTCGCAAAAGAGGTTAGAGATGGTGGACACGATAAAAAACTAAAGTAAGATGAAACCAGTTAAACTATTTGAAGAATTCATTAGTGAATCAGAGGTTCAATCTTTCTCCGATGGAATGAATCAAATGTTAAAGATTGGATATAAGATAGAGTTAAAATCTGGTGATACTGGAGAGATTATAGGTTTCAAAGATCAAATTGCAACTGTTTTAACCGGAACTGGTCTTGAAATTGAGATAGATATTAATACAGACATCAAACAGATTCTGGACCAGAGTGAACCTACAAAAGACCAAATTAAAATATACAACATATAAAATGAAAAAAGTAAAAGTGTTCGAAGAGTTTATCAATGAAACTGAAGAAGTAAATGAAGGTGTAGTTTCTATCAAAGGTGGTAGAATTATTGCACGTAAAGTCATTGAAAAATTAGTTGAGATGGATATAATTTCTGAAAAGAAAAACAATGATAGCTTAGTAGAATCAATTGCTAAAGTTATAGCGGATGCTAAAATGGAATCTGCTGAGTCCATGGATGAATCTGAAGAAGTGAATGAAGCCGTTAAGGTTGAAGTTTCTTTAAGACATGCACGCCATGCTAATGAGTTGTTCGACGACATGTTTAAGGATTACGGTAAGAAACTAGCATCTGACGTGTTCTCTTTCAAAGATGGCAGTGGAGCTAGAGACTTTATTAGAATGATGATTAAGAACCTACAGATTCCAGCTGGTGAAATTACAGCTGATCAAAAATATTTTAGCTAAGATGATAAATTTAATCAACGAGAACATTGCTGGCCCAGCGGCTAACAATGAATTAACGAAACCAGTTATCCTATCTGGTGACTCGGTTAAACTCTTAACAGAGAGATTAGGTGATGAGTATGCTGCTCATTACTTTTATAACTCTGCTGCTAACTGGTGCGCTGGTGCTGGATATATGAAAGCTGCTGCATTCTTTACAGCTGAAGCCAATGCTGAATTAGAGCACGCACAAAAGCTACAGAAGTACATGGTTGACTGGAACGTATTACCAGTTATCCCAAAGGTCGATACTCATCACGACTTTGGAACACTTCCAGGAATCATTGATGGGGCTTACAAGATTGAATACACACTATTTCAACAATATGTTAAAAATTCTCAAGCTTTATTTGCAGCTGATTTAGCTACATTTGATTTCTTACAGGAATTTAGACAGATTCAAACTGAATCAGTAGCCGAGTACTCTGACTTATTAAATGCATTACAATTAATTGACATTGATAAGAGATTAGACTTACTACACTTTGAAGAAATGTACCTAGCACAATAATATATAGAGCATGAAACAACACGTTAAATTATTTGAAGAGTTTGTAAGCGACATTAACGAGAAAAAGTTTAATGTTAACGCAACATATAACTGGGTTGGTAAAGAGTGGGACCCTAAGAAAAAAGACAATGTTGTCGCAAACAAGAAAGTTACTATCACTAAGATTGAGGGTAATAAAGTGTTTGGTAGATTTGAAGGAACTTCTGATGAGTATGTTATTAGAGAGCCTGAAAAATATTTAAAAGCAATTAAAGAATCGGCTGTTAGCACGACAGCAACTGGAGCTCCTAGTCAAGATGAACTAGTACCGCTTCAGCTGCAAGATCCAGTTCACTCATTTGGTGTTTGGAATCAAACTTTTGCGGGTTCAAACCGTTCAAACTCAACCTATGCAGACCAATTAACAGCACAGGCTGCCATTTATGGTATGTCTCCTGAAGAATATTTACAAGCATACGGAAGACCTCAAGAAGGAGACCTTAGTTCTTAATATAATCAAGTTTAATAAATAGAAGTCTTTTCTGTCTAGATATATACATATAGACGGAAAAGACTTTTTTATTTATGTTTGATGAACAAAACGGTGAAAAATCACCAAAGGAATTAATTGAAAGCCTATATAAGGCATTTGAATCTTTCAGAAGAAAGATGGAGGATCCATCGTACATTCAAATTGAAGGAGCCATTAAACAATTGATGGAGAATCAAATTGCAATGAAACAGGACATTTCTGATCTAAAGCAGAAATTACTAAATCCGTATGACGGTTTAGTGGTTGAAACACAAAAGAATACCGAACACAGACTAGAGGCGCAGAAGAGTGATGTTGAAATTCAAAGAATCATTGACGAACACAGAGAGTTAATGAAGTGGAGAGACACACTAAATAAAATCTTTTGGACCGCTTTAACCGGTCTAGGTGGTATAGCAACTTTTGTTGCTTCTAGAATATTTGAAATAGGAGGTAAATAGGATGCTAACTGATAGAATTTCACTTTCATTATCTTATCAATATCTAAAGGGTGTTGAGAATACTTATATTAATTCTAATATAACAAGCATGCTCTTCTCTTATGGTAACTCGTTTACTAATATGTCTAGAACCCTGAATGCTAGCGATACGAATGACTTGTCAGTGAAAATAGACCAAGTTGCACCAAAGATGACTCTATTAATGGCAGAGTGTTTCTCGATGGGCTTATATGAACTAAGGTCTTTTACGATTAGACTAGAAGATGGCACCGATGTTTATTTTGAGAATAGCACTAGAGGATGGAGAAGCAACTCAACTAATGCAGACCCAATGACAATCGTAGACCTAAATGAATACTCAAGCACATACGCTAAGATTAAAGAGCTATATCTGCATATTTATGATAACGAGTACATTCAGAATCAACAACAATACTTAAGCTGCGATTACATTCAAACTCTGTTTGGCCCTATCGTTGACGAAATTGCAATATTATATCAAAAATACAAGAACCTATAATGGCATCTAAAAAAATAACGGATTACGTATTTTCACATGGTCTTAACATTGGACCTAATGGTGAATTTCAACCGATTCACCCGGCTGATTTACAGAGACCACTGAATCACGAAGAAATGAATTATAATCTTGACCTAGCTGGTGAGATTATAAAAAATTATGAGGTCAGAGGTAATAACACAGATCAAGAAATGGATTTGACTAATGATTTAGGAAAATCTTTAGTATTTAGATTTGATGGCTCTGCATATTACTGGGCTCTTGAAACAATAGTTGGCTCAGGTGGAGGAGGAACTAATGGTACTTCTGGTTCAAGTGGTACTTCAGGTATCTCTGGAACAAGCGGTATCTCTGGAACAAGCGGAACATCAGGTATCTCTGGAACAAGCGGTACTTCTGGATCTTCAGGTACTTCTGGTTCTAATGGTTCTTCTGGTGTTAATGGTACTAATGGCTCATCTGGTTCAAGTGGAACAGATGGTAGTAGTGGAACTAACGGTTCTTCTGGCGCTAATGGAACCTCTGGTTCTTCAGGTATTAATGGTACAAGCGGAACTAATGGTTCTTCTGGTACAGATGGTTTAACGGGTTCTTCTGGTACTTCTGGTATTTCAGGAACAGATGGTTCTTCTGGTACTTCTGGTATTTCAGGAACAGATGGTTCTTCTGGTACTTCTGGTATTTCAGGAACAGATGGTTCTTCTGGTACTTCTGGTATTTCAGGAACATCAGGAACTTCAGGTACAAGTGGAACTAATGGTTCTTCAGGCACTGATGGTTCTTCTGGTACTTCTGGTATTTCAGGAACATCAGGAACTTCAGGTTCTAGTGGTACTTCAGGAACTTCAGGTTCTAGCGGTAGCTCAGGTGCTCAGGGTATTTCATCCGGTCAAACCTACTATTTTAATGAATCTGTTACACAAACACCTTTAGCATATAAGCAGTTGTCAGCGACTCCAATTTCGAACGCTGAAACTATTGTAACTACAGCAACTGTAAATAATACGCCAGTTCTGGTACAAACTTATATTACTGATGCAGCTGGTCTAGGCTTCTCAGTGATTCCAGGAGGAACACAACGATTTCACTTTAATATGTTAAAGGAGGCAGTTGGAGATACTGTAGAAGTTTATGCACAGATTGAGTTAGCAAACTCAGCCGGCGTTGGTTATGGAACAACTATTAATTCAGGTGTAGCTCCTATTGATTGGTTAAATGCAACGACACCGGTTAACTGTGAGTGTGATATGGTATTAACTACAACAACGATTAATCCTACCGACAGAATGATTGTTAGGATATATGTTGCTAATCTAGGTTCAGGTACTAAAAATATAAAATTCTATACAGAAGGACAGTCTAACTATTCATTCGTGACTACTTCAATTGGAGCTATTGCCGGAACTTCCGGTACTTCTGGTTCAAGCGGTACTTCTGGAACTTCAGGAACAACAGGAACATCAGGTACTTCTGGTACAACAGGAACATCAGGTACTTCTGGTACAACGGGTACAAGTGGAACGGATGGTTCTTCTGGTACTAACGGTTCTTCTGGAACGGATGGTTCTTCCGGTTCGAGCGGAACTTCAGGTACTAGTGGAACAGATGGTTCTTCTGGCACAAGCGGTACATCTGGTACAAGCGGAACTTCAGGAACCGATGGTTCTTCTGGCACAAGCGGAACTAATGGTTCAAGCGGTACAACAGGTACTTCTGGATCTAGTGGTTCTTCTGGTTCTAGCGGCACATCTGGTTCAAGTGGTACTTCAGGTACAGACGGTTCTTCAGGAACTACTGGAACTTCAGGTACTTCTGGTTCAAGTGGAACAACTGGAACTTCAGGTTCTTCAGGTACAACAGGTACTTCAGGAACAACTGGCACATCGGGTACAAGCGGAACCGATGGTTCTTCTGGCACATCAGGTTCTTCAGGAACAACTGGAACTTCAGGTTCTAGTGGAACACATGGTTCATCAGGTTCTTCAGGAACAACTGGAACTTCAGGTACAGATGGTTCAAGTGGTACAACTGGAACATCTGGCACGACGGGAACTTCTGGTTCTAGTGGAACTTCTGGTTCGAGCGGAACACATGGCACATCTGGTTCTTCCGGTACAGGAGGTACTTCAGGTTCAGCTGGTACATCTGGCACATCGGGTTCAAGTGGAACAACTGGAACTTCTGGAACTTCTGGATTAACTGGTTCTTCTGGTACATCTGGTTCTTCTGGAACTGGTGGAACTTCAGGTTCAAGTGGAACAACTGGAACTTCAGGTTCTTCAGGTACAACAGGTACTTCTGGAACTTCGGGCTCAAGCGGTTCTTCAGGAACATCTGGCTCTTCTGGAACTGGTGGAACATCTGGTTCGAGCGGAACAGCTGGAACGTCTGGAACTTCAGGTTCAAATGGTTCAAGTGGTTCTTCTGGTACATCAGGCTCTGATGGTTCAAGCGGTACTGCTGGTACATCTGGTTCTTCTGGAACAGGAGGTACATCCGGTTCTTCTGGAACTGGCGGTTCAAGTGGAACTGACGGTTCTTCAGGCACAACCGGTACATCGGGTACATCTGGTTCTTCGGGTACAACGGGCACATCTGGTTCTTCTGGAACTGGTGGAACATCGGGTTCTGCCGGAACATCAGGTACATCAGGTTCTTCGGGTACAACGGGCACATCTGGTTCAGATGGCTCAAGCGGTACAACGGGTACATCTGGTTCTTCTGGAACTGGTGGAACATCTGGTTCTTCTGGAACAACTGGAACATCAGGTTCAAGTGGTACATCTGGCTCGTCAGGTACTTCAGGTTCAAGCGGTTCAAGCGGTACAGCTGGAACTTCTGGTTCTTCTGGAACTGGCGGAACTTCTGGTTCATCTGGAACAACTGGAACATCAGGTACTTCAGGTTCTAGTGGCTCATCAGGTACTTCAGGCTCAAGCGGTTCTTCTGGTTCATCAGGAACTTCAGGTTCTTCGGGTACAGGTGGAACATCTGGTTCTTCAGGAACAACAGGAACTTCAGGTTCATCTGGTTCTTCAGGAACCACCGGAGCACAAGGAGCGGGTGGCGCCGGAGGTAACTTTGGTGGTGACTCATTACTTTACACCTTATCTGGTTTTGGAGCAACGCAGACAAACCCAGGAAATGGTTTTATTGCTTTTAATAATACACAAGGCGCTTCAACTGAGTTTTACATAAGTGCAATAGATGCGCAATCAGGTGGAGCTTCAACATGGGTAACTGCGTTAGGAGCTTCAACCAATCCAACTAAAGGTTACTTAAGATTAAGCAAGAATTACGCTAGTGCAAACTTTGCAATCTATGCTATCACTGCAGTTTCTTCAAACCTAGGTGGATACTATACCCTAACAGTTAACTCTATTGCATCGGCTGGAACCCTGGTTTCAAATGATTCATTAGTTGTTTCATTCTCACAAGATGGTAATGTTGGTGCTCAAGGTGCTCAAGGTGCAGCTGGTACTTCTGGCTCATCTGGCTCAAGTGGTTCATCTGGATTCAGTGGAACTTCTGGTACTTCAGGTGCAACAGGCCCTACAGGTCCTACTGGTCCTTCAGGTACTTCTGGTGTAAATGGTGGAACTGGTCCTCAGGGAGCTACTGGTCCTACGGGTCCAACTGGTCCTCAGGGTGCAGCGGGTGGATTTACAACCGGTTCTAACGCACAAGTCAATTCATTAGGTGTCGGTATTGCTGCAACAGGTGTAGCCGGTCAAATCGTGGCAACAAACGATATCGTAGCGTTCTACTCCGATGAGAGATTAAAAGAAAAGCTTGGTAACATCGATAATGCAATTGCTAAATTAATTACGCTTGACGGTATTTATTACAAGCAGAACGAATTAGCAAAAACATTTGGATATGTTAATGATGAAAGACAAGTTGGTTTAATAGCTCAACAGGTCGATAAAGTTATGCCTGAAATTGTGAAGCTTGCTCCATTCGATATGGATGGTAATGGTGGCTCTGCATCAGGTGAGAACTATATCACTGTGCAATATGAAAAAATGATTCCGCTTTTAGTTGAAGCTATCAAAGAGCAGCATTTACAAATAGAATCATTAAAGCAGGCTATTGCTAGATTAAGAGATGATTTATAGATTAAACAATATCTAATATGGATATATAAAACATATAAAAAATAAAGATTAGAAATGGCTTTACAGGGTTCAGGTCAAATATCAATTAATAATATAAGAGGCGAATTAAGTTCAACGGACGGCTCTCTTCGTAATTTAAGTGCTGCTGCTGGAAAAAGTACACCGGATGCAATCAGTGAATTTTATGGATATTCAAGCGGTGTTAACGCTATTGTATTACTAGTAGCTGGTGGAGCTGGAGGCGGAGGCGGATGGCCAGGTGGAGGTGGAGGCGGCGGAGCCGGTGAAGCTTATCAAACTACAATGTTCTTGAGCACTAATTATTCCGTTACTGTCGGTGGCGGCGGAGCTTATGCTGGACAAAGATGGGTTGACGATAATTATGCAGGTGGTAACGGTGGAAACACATCATTTAATGGTATCACTGTTAGAGGCGGTGGCGGAGGAGGTTCTGGTAACGGTGACGTTGAATATACTGATAGTGGTAAAGGTTTAGTTGGTGGCTCAGGTGGTGGAAAGGGTATAGGCGCTGCGTCTGAACTTGGTGGAATTGCGAGCGCTGGACCATACATTGGATATGGAAATAATGGTGGAACTAGTTTAGGTTCTGGAGGTAATTCAGGTGGAGGCGGCGGAGCCGGTGCTGCTGGTCAAAGTTCTCAGTGGGACGGTCAGGCTGGTAATGGTGGTGACGGTTATTATTTTTATGAATTCTTTGGTTACCACGCTGGTGGTGGAGGAGGTGGAAACTGGACACAGTGGTGGGTTTCTCCTGGCGGTGCAGGTGGTGGCGGAGCTGGCGGCGGTAATAGCGGCAATTATGACAATGAGTACACGCCTTCTCAACCTGGCGCAGTTGGTACTGGAGGTGGAGGTGGAGGTATTGGCCACGTAGGTGCTCCTGGTAGAAACGGTTCTGGTGGCTCTGGCTGTGTAAAAATTAAGTACCAGGGATCTCAAAGATTCTCGGGTGGAAATGAAGTGTTTACTTTCTCGGGCTGGACTTATCATTTCTTTTATTCAAGTGGAACATTAACAAAATTATAAACATAAATGGCACATTTTGCAAATATTGACGAGAACAACACGGTGGTTAATATCGTTAAAATAGACGATGAATTTGAATCATTTGGAAACATATACATCAATAAAACTCTAGGTTTACCTGGAAAATGGATTCAAACGTCATATAACACGTATGGAAATCAACACGGAAATGAAGGCGTTCCAATGAGAGGAAATTACGCAATTATAGGCGGAATGTATGATGAAACATTAGATGTTTTTCTACCTAGAAGGGCAAAGTCATATATGATATTAAATACTTCAACATATCAATGGGAATATCCAGTACCTATGCCTACGGAGCTAGCTCCTGGAGAAATTCCAATATGGAATGAATCTATCATGAATTGGGAAGTTAAACTAATGTCAGATTTATTACCAACGGACCCATCTTTAAATAATTAATACTTTTTAATTTCTTTTTAATCAAAAGATATATGCAGAAATATAAATTTACAGTAGTAGGCGGTGGAACAGCAGGTTGGCTCACCGCCTTATTTTTACAACACTATTATCCATTTACTAAAATTAATGTGATTGCCAGTGAAGAAATTGGTATTTTAGGCGCAGGTGAAGGCACAACCCCAAATACATTAGGTCTATTAGAAACTTTAGGCATTCCTTTGCCCGAGTTAGTTAAAAAAACCAATGCCACTATCAAGAATGGCATTAAGTTTTCAAATTGGAATGGTGATGAAGAATCTTATTTTCATCCATTTACTAATTCAGATAATTATAATCCATACTCACACCCGAACCCAACTGGCAATGCATTACCCGTAATGCCATTACTCTGGATGTCATCAGGTAATAAAAACTTGAATGGAATCATGATAGACTCGCATTTAAGTGAAAAAAACCAGGTTAAGTATTCTTATAATTTAAATAGTTCTGTTAAAACCAATGGCGCTATGGACCATTTTAATAAAATTGGTGCACATGCTATTCATTTTGATGCTAATATATTAGCTGAGCATTTAAAATGGCACGCTTCTATGAGAGGTATTAGCCACATTGAAGGTGAAATCGTTACCATTAATCAAGATGAAAATGAAAACATTAAATCATTTACATTAAAAGATGGAACTGAAGTTGAAACTAATTTCGTATTCGACTGTTCGGGTTTCAAACGCTTGATTATTGGAGATTTATATAAAGCTGAGTGGATTTCTTATTCTAAGCACTTACCAATGAAACGTGCAATTGGCTTCTTTAAAGAGTATGATGACCCTACTCAAATTCCACCTGAAACTGAATCTAGAGCTATGAAAGCTGGTTGGGCATGGCATATTCCAGTTCAAAATAGAATTGGATGCGGGTATGTATTTGACACAGATTACATTACAGATGAAGAAGCAAAGGCTGAAGCAATGGAAGTGTTTGGTGAAAATATTAAATTTGGAAAAACTTTTAATTTTGAAGCAGGTACTTATAGAACTCCATGGGTTAAGAACTGTATTGCAGTAGGACTAGCTGGTGGTTTCATAGAACCATTAGAAGCTACTTCTATTATGATTACAATCATGGCTTTAAACAGTTACTTAGAGAATAATCTAGGAGCCCAGGGTGAACAATTCTTTATTGATAGATTCAACAAAACTATGGTTGCGGTGAATAAAGAGAACATGGAATTTATTTATGCACACTATTTAACTCAAAGGGATGACACTCCATTCTGGAAAGAATTTAGAGAAAAGAATCCTATGCCAGAAAGAATAGCTGAATTATTTGAGTATATGAAATACACAATACCCGATAATGAATTTTTGAGACAGGGTAAACCAAATATCATATATTCTCTTTCTAGTTGGTACGCTGTTTTAACCGGTACTGGTAATATTAATCCAAAAATAGCTGAAAGAGTTTTAGGAGCAATTCAATCTGACACAAGACGTGATTTATACGAGAAACACAATCAGCAAATTTGGAGAAATATCCAACTGACGAAGGATATGTTTTTAGATCATCACAAATTCATACAGCATTTAAAACAATATTAAAAAATATTTCTAATCCAATGGCCAGAAAATCAGCAACCATCAAGCTAGTTTCCTTTAGCAAGCTACCGATCATCAAAGGAAGCATCAACGACAAAGAAGCATATTTCATTATTGATTCGGGCGCAACTGTCACAGTATTGAATACAAATGACTCTGAAGAGTATGAGTTTAGAGTAGAAGAGGACCTGGATGGTGAAGCGGCTGGTTATGGTGGAAAGGCCCATTTCATGAAAGCGACTGCCCTAACAATTAAAACTGACGCTGGTATAGAACTATGGGACAGAGATATTAAAGCACAGGACCTCTCACCCATTGTAAATGCGGTTAGAAACAATGAGAACATCAAAATTAATGGTATCATTGGCACTAACATCATTAAAAAATATGAGTTTGTTCTAAACTTCAAAGATAACACTATTAATTTTACATATTAATGTCAAATAAGATAAAATGTTATCGACCATGGACCTCTATTCACGTAGATGCTGATAATACTCCACTGGGACAGGGCATGACCCCATGTTGTTGGTACACTAAAAATCTATCTAGGCTCAATAAAGATTCTACGCTCGACAACACATTCTTAAATGATGAGTGGGATCAGGCTAGAAGAGAGATGTATGAAGCCAATGGTGAATTACCAGTTAACTGTCCTATTTATTGTCAAGGTATCATCGGTGGTGATTTCTTTGATGAAAGATTAAGACCTATCATTGAGAATTATATCACACTAGAGAAGAAATGGGATAGGACTCCGTTGGAGTTTGCAGGTACCGTAGCCAACGCATGCAACTTGAAGTGTAAAATGTGCTGGATTTTCGATGATTTCAATTATGTAATTCAGTTAGAAGGCATGCATCAAGTAGTTGGAGATATTAAGCATGTAATTAGAGAAAAGGGTCAAGACCCAAATCTACCTATCTTTACAGTCAGTATGTCCGGCGGTGAAGTGTTCTATGCTAAGCCAATGAGAGAAACTCTCTATTCTTTATTGAAAGACCCGGACATTGGTGTAACTCATAATACTGGTTTCATTACTAATATGACTATATGGGACCAAAAGTTTTGGGACCTGCTAGCCTTAAAACCAAATGCTATCTCAAATATTACTATCTCGATTGATGGATGGGACCGTGAATCTTATAATGAAATAAGAGGAGTGGATAAATTTGACACAGTAATGGCTAATCTACAAAGAATGTTCGAGTGGAGAGAAGAGCATAAAGAAACACATGGTTACTGGCCAATCTCTATTAACTCTTTAATTCAGACTACAACATATCCACACTTAAAGGAAATAGTTGACTTGTTCATTGACCTACCTATCACGTTTAACTTTATTCCTCTGATTTTAGGCTATAAGGCAGATGCAGAATGGCAATGCTACAATATACCAGAGCATCAACAACCTTGTCTAGATGCGATTAAGGATGCTATCGTGTACATGCAAAACATACGTATTGAAGACGGCGATTGGCAAAAACACACTAATCATCATGAAATGTTGGCTTCTTTGTACAGAAATGAAGCATATCTAACAGAATTAATGAATCGCACACAGGCTTCATAGTTTACATCTAGTGAATTTATATTTTTAAGTAATTTAGTTATTATGTGTTTAATAGGAAGTGAAGGATGAAACAAACCTTCACTTCTACGTATAAATTAAGCAGATATATAATGATATGCAAGAAATAAATGAAATCTCGGGCCCATTTTCGAAAGAAAAAATCTTAATCTTTGACCTTGACGACACGCTTGTCATCACTAACGCTAAAATTAGAGTTTGTGACCAGGTTACAGGTGAGTGTTTTGAACTAACACCCGAAGAATTCAATTCATATCAACATAATTCCAAACATTTATTGAATTTTGATGACTTTAAATCGCTACAAGTGATGAAAGCCGGTAGATTAATTCAAAAATACCTAAATATTTTAGCAAAGAACTACAAGGCTGGAAATGCGATTGGTATTATTACAGCCAGAGATGACGAACAGATGATTTACAAGTGGATGAAAGACCATGTTGGCTTTCATATTCACCCAGAGTTGATATGGTGCGTTAACGACCCTAAAAGAGGCCTAAAAGGCTCGATTGCTGATAAGAAAAGAGAGGCAATGAAATGGTTTGTAGAACAGGGTTTCACTGACATTTCATTCTTTGATGATGACCAGCGAAATGTAAATCTAATCAAGGCACTGGGCAAAGAATTAAATTTAAATATAAAAACTCACCTAGCCAAACACTAGCCCGATTTTTTATAGATAAATATAAAAAAAAATCTTAACTAATGAATCGTGAAACGTATTACACGTTATTAGGTTTAGGTAAGGCTGGTAGCACAAATCAGTATGTTCCTATTAATCTAGTTTTTAATACTGGTTCAAATCCATACACTGGATTTGGTACTCAGGCAGGTGCACAAAACACATCAAACACTAATTATTTTACTGCATACTATGGTGGCGGTCCGTTTAACACCGGCGTTATTGTATATGAATCATCAACTGGAGCTCTAAGCCCAACTTTAAGCTTTAGTGATGGTAATTCACATTGGTATCAAACACCAGGTGGTAGTTTCTGGCTCGAGCCGAACGGAGATGGTACTTGGACAGTTAGAGATTTTCAAGCCGCGGCCCCAGCAAATCCAACATATACATGTACAACCTATGAGTTTACTGCAAATCAAGGCAGTTCTGGTACGGCACAGTGGTTGAATTGTGCTTCTGGTCAATGGAACTCCCAGTTTGTAAATGCAGGAGAAGCATACACTGTTTGTGCAAGAACAGGCTCACCAAGAGGTTTACCTTATAACACAATGGCAACTTGTAGCTCAGCGGCTTCAATCTACTCGTACTCTAGATTATTAGATGTAAGAAAGAATAACTGTCAATGTGGTCAGCATGGCAATACTGTAACTTTTACAAGAACTTACACTTCAATCTACTCACAGGACGATGCATACAACGCATCTTTAAAGGACACTACTTATTTAGAAGACGCACAAATCTGGGCTAACGCTAATGGTACTTGCTCTTTAAACACAATCGTTATTCCTAATGTATTAACAACTGGTAATGGTAACGTATGGAGACTTTATGAGAATAACGGAGATGGTAACGTAGAAATGTCTTACGGCTGCTATGCAGATATGGAAGTAAGAGTTTACGCAATCAATGGTGTTTTAGAATACTACACAAAGGGAATCTACACACCATGGAACTTCTTCTCGACAATTACAGGTCAAACCATCCCAGATGGAACACACTCGTATCAAATCAAGATGATGGACGGAACAAACAGAGAGTATTCTGGTAATTTAGCAGTTACTTCATACAATCCAAATCCATAATCTAAACTTTAAATCACTAGAGCCGGCCTAAGAACCGGCTCTTTTTATCTAACATGAAAAAGATTCTACTATTCGAAGAGTACACCGTAAACCAGGTTACATGCGATCAATGTGGCTGGCACTGGCAACTACAAGAAGGAGGCAAGGATCCATTCATTTGCCATCAATGCGGACACGACAATCAGCCTACACCTAAACTCGAAGATAAGTAATGCAAGAAGCCACTTACATTTTACTCATTTGCCTTTGTATAACTATCTGGTTCGCTTTTAACTGGAAGGACACTCTGAAAGACCAGCATTGTAGAGAGAAGAACCGACAATGGAAGAAGAAGCTATCAAAATTTAAAAAGGAGCACCCGAACGTAGACACCAGCAAACCCAAGTACAAGATTAAGAAGAATAGATAGGGTATGAAGAAGATTACTCTACCCGAATGGCACCGCTTTATAGATGAGAACTATGTCTCAGAGGCCAGAATCGAGGCCATCGCACAGAAGATGAAACAAGCCAATCAACTCTTAACGGAAAAAGAACTGGCCATCTACCAGGCAAAAGCTGAGCTGATAGAGGCCAGGTTAAAGGAGATTTAATTTTCTAATAGATGAATTCCTCCAGTTTGTTTAGCAAATTCAGTTGTAAATCTTTTTAAGAGGTCTTTATTCTGTTCGCTATAGTCATTTGTGTCGAACGGAATATAAAAATTAACCCAGTCTGAATTTCCAGCATTAGTAAGAACTTCAATACCTAATTCAGTGCTAATCTTATTTACAATAGAATCTATATCCTTATCAAAGAATAACAGTTCAGACTCGGCTCTTCCGTAAAATACTTTAGCATTACCTTTCTTAAAAATCCAGAACAATCCATTTCCTTTGTTAGAACCTTTAGAGCTTTTGCCGATACATGTTTGTCCATACTTGTCAACTCCTCCTACTCGATTAGACCAACCCCATTCTTCTGATGAAATTTTAAGCCATGCTTCAGCGTCAGCGTGATTCTTATTCGTAGATTGTTTATTGGTCTCAATCTTCTTTTGAATATCATGTGTTGTGAACTGATAGGTATTATCTTCAAAAAAAGTCAAGTGTGTCGCGAACATATTATCGGCTTCTGAAATAAAGCTACGGTGCTTACTATCAAACTCATTAAAGGATAAGGCAATAGTAAAGACCTCAAAATCCTTATACAGAGTCGTAGCTACAAAATGCTTAAAGATAATCTGCTCCTGGTGGATGTCATCCCATTTTCCAAAACTAGATAGAGCGGCCATTTCCACAATAAATAATCGCATTCCTGCCTCGTCCTTCACCACCAAGTCAACTCGCTTGTTGTAATTTTTTCTAGCAGCGAAATCAATTAAGCCAGTATCTTCTAAAATAGGCTCATACGCTTCAATCTCGTCTAAGCCAATACTGGACAAAAGACTATTAAACGCTGTCTTACCAGCTTCACTCTTGCCCAACATTAATTGAACAAAGTTAACCTCCTTTTCTCTGGTCTCGGTCAATTCAAATCGGTCTAATATGTTAGAGAACGAGAGTGGTGCCTGTAATAATCTAGGCTTAAACGGATTCTTCATAAATCAGATTGTTTTTGTTAAGATAGGTAAATATAACCAATTCCCGCGACAAATAAAAACTTTCACCCAATAAAAAACTAATAAAAATAATTTAAACCTATAAGAGATAAAATCTAAACTAGATATAGAACTAAATCTTAATAGTATACAAAATCTAGTAGTAGATAACTAATCCAATCCATCTAACCGCTCTAGCCCTGCCAGAACCTAGAGTCTCGGTACACCGAATCAATCTACCCGTCCACAGGCTCTTTAAGGGCCTTAAGCCTCTGACCGTCTCTACCCGCACCCGCCCGTAGCTGGATAAGGAGCCCTCGTTCAAAGAAGTCAAACTCAAAGGGTAGATGGGCCCAAACAACAAGTGCTATACAGACACCCGGGACCCCCAGTCCCTACCCCCTTCACACAGGGGCTCTTTTCCACCCAAACACACGGAGGGCTATTCTGCCTCCTCGGCCTCTAAACGCTTGATTTCTGCCTGCAATCCGGCTAAGGCCTTGAATGCTACTACTGCCGCTACGGCTAAAAGGGCTACTGATGCACTGATTTGAAATATTGCCATGTTCGTTATTGGTTGATAGGTAAATCTAAGCAATTCCCGCGATATAAAAAAATTTTACACACTTTTTTTCGGCTCTTTTTCGCATTTCTATCTATCGGGCGCGGTAACGAGCACCGGTAGGCAGGCGGGCGACGACACCTGCACCCGCGGCAGCAGAGCACAGGACCGCTTTCTACCCCCGAATAGGGTAGGCATCCACTCCCACCCCAAACGGGTAACCCAATCTCCTCTTATAGGACCAGGTCTTGGCCTATCTCTGCTGCCTCCTCTATCTCGGTAGAGAAGCCGAATAAGCGGTCGAAAGAGTCTGATTCTGTCTCTAGTTTACGCTTCTCTTCTGCTACTAACTCGTCGTTAAATAGGTCTCTGACGTATCTGGCCTCGTCGAATTGGACTCCTGCCTCTAGAGTAAAGTAGAGTTTCTTGCCTACTTGGCCTAATCTGTTTTTAGAGAATTCCATGTATCTGCGGCCACCGTTCTCCGCACCTTCCCAGTCCAGTTTCATCATTGACGTGGTCATGTGTTTTAGCTTGTTGGAGCCGACAAAGTTACCGCCTTTGGAGAGTTGTAGGATAGTGACGAAGGTAGTGTAAAGACCTTGCTGGTTCTGGCCCTTGTTATGGTTTGACATTAGGTCTAGGAACCATTTCTCTGTTTTGCCACGGGACATGTTAGACTCCTCCTTTACGGTATCGTTGACCTCTGTGTAGGAGTCTGTTAGGACTAGGTCCCAGCCTTGGTTTAGGGTTTGCTCGATTACTTGTTTCGGGTCCAGGTCAGTATAGTCCGCTAGGAATAGGATAGGTAGCTGACCCCAGTTTGGAAAACGCTTTAGGTAACGGGCCATATCTACTTGGTTCATCTCTGCTGAGATAAAAAGAACCTTCTTGCCTTGGGCGTGTAATAAGGCCAACATCTCTAATAGGACTGTCGTTTTACCTACACCTGGAGCTCCGGCTGCCATGATGTTTGAGCCCGGTAAGAAACCACCTTCCTGAGATAGGAACTTGTCTAACACAGTACCTGTTAGCATTGGCTGGAACAGGTCCGGGTTAATGTTCAGGTCATCTAATCTGGTAAGGTTAATGGTTACAGGCTTCTTTGGTGTTGAGGCCTCAGGGGATGCCTTAGGAGTTTTGGTGTTGGTACCATAGTAGTTATAGTAGTCCTGCATCGAGGTCCAACGATTACCATTTATGTTTACTACTCTACCTTGGTTCTGGCCTACCCAGTCATATTTAGCGTGGTCGATGTCGATGAAAACCTGGCCGTAGTTGCTAACCTCTGTTAGCATGTAACCTGTTGCGGTTTTAGAGATAGTGTATTGTTGCTTTGTCATTATTGTGGATGTTATAATTAATGATAGGTAAATCTAACCAATTTCCGCGACAATAAAAAATATTTGGGCAATAATTTTACAAAAAAAGGACCAATATTTCTACTGGTCCTTGGGCGTTTAAACGCTGGGTTTAACCCTGGATGCAAGCCCTAATTAACTTTAGTGATAGATTCTAGAATAAGACCACCATTGACTCTGTATCCAAAAACATATTGGACAATAACTTTTCTACCATATTGGTTAACGGCATAAGCATTAAGTAGAAAGGCGTAACCTGCAGCTTGGTTAAGATGGGCTCTAGAGCCACGAAGCTTATCTCTGATAGGATTAATCTGGTTAATTAACGCCTCCTCCTTATTACGCATCTCTACTAGTTCTGCCTCTGGATTACCCCAATTGTCGCTTGACTCGGGTCCATCTGTTCTAGGTGCTTTAGTTCTGGCAGCTTTCATTCGGCTAATATAACCTAACTGATATGAGATTTCATTTTGTAGAGACTCTAGCTTTTCAGTTAGTTCTCTATCTGTGCCAATATACACTTCCTCGTTCGTAAAGGTTTTCTGTGATTGTATCTTAATTAAGCGGTATGCACTCGGGTCATAGAAAGTTTTATTAACGAACTTGGCCTTGAACTGCTGCGCCGCAATAGTAGCATGCTTGTTGACTTGGGCCGCCCCTGTCATAGTGATGAACAGGAGCAGCATTAATAGGGTGAGCTTTTTCATATTAGTTAAGTTCAGCACCTACTTGGTAGTGGTCAGTTAATACGTTAGCACCAAAGATATCTGGTACTGCAGAGTAGTGATTGTACTTGGAGCCAAATAACTCACCAGCTTTCATCATCAAGCGAGTTGAATCTGAATCTGACATCTTATCGGCATCCATGATAGAGCGACCGTGAGTACCAAAGTGAGTAAGACCATTTACAACAGACCAAACTGACTGGTTAGATTTGGCTTTGCGCATCTGGTCAGCATCCATGTTCTCATAGCCGCGTGAAGCATAAGCCTTAAGGTTATCCTGTAAAGGAATCCAGTTATCAGCTTGTGAGCCAGCAATTCCTTTAATCTGGTTATAAGCTCGGTCCATCTCGTAGATAGAAGCTGGAGTAGCATTCGCATTACGAACCATGTTACCAAACTCAGCAGGGGCAAAGTTACGGCGGCGAAGGTCATTTAATTGCTCAAAGAACTTCTCCATTGTCGTAGAGTCCAAGGAGTTAAGGGTATAGGCCTCCTCAGCAAGAGAAGTAGTCATACCATTAGTGCACCACATACGGTTAACATAAGGTAAAACCTGAAAACCACCGTTAGGAGAGTTCTGAAAGGTAACACCTCCGGTGAAAGCCTCATTCTTTAAACCTTGTACTGAGAACTCAGCTTTTGGATTAAAGGTATTGATATTCACTAAACCACTAGTAGGGTTGATAGACCAGTTAGTCACCTCTAAGGAGTTCTGATCTAGGATACGATCTACTACTCCAAGAAAACGCTCATTAGAGATAGCACTAGTGGCCTCCTTGCTGAGGCCGATAATAGCCTTGGTAGCAGGATTCACGATTAGGGTAATTTCAGATAGGCCACCTGCGTTAGAGGCCATCGCATCCTTGATACGGTTAATGAAAGCCGTTTTAGTCTCGGCTGAAAATAAGGTTTCGAACTTACCAGCAAAGGTCTTGTTCATGCCAATAAGGCGCAGCAAGTGTTTGAATGCTTCCTGCGTAATAGAAAGGCGAGTGCCTTTATACTCTACTGTTTTGTCATCAATTAGGTTCAGGTCAGCAAAATGAACCTTCTTGCGAAGAGACTGAGCGTCTAGAGTTTCCTGCTTTTTCAGAGTGATTAGTTCAGGTGTGAAAGTATAGATGTTTGACATAAGAATGGCTTTAGATATTTTATACTAGGAAAATAGGATTTGTTTCAGGATTAGATGGCCTCTACTAAGCTTAGAGGCACATTGTATCCAGAGAACATTTCTCCTTCTGGACGAACAGAGGCTTTACTGCGCTTAATGTCTGTTAGGATTAATACACGGCCAGCTAATTTAGGGTGATTAACTTTCACCTTCATACCAACCTTCAAAGTAACCTTAGCCATGGCATTCATTGCTTGACGAGTTGCATTTATACGAGCTACTAAAACCTCATTGATTTGACGTAATTCTGTGTCTGTAAATTCACCTGCTGTGATTGCTGCTAAAACTTGTGATGCTTTCATATTAATTGTTTGTTATTGGATGATAGGTAAATCTAACAATAATTCCCGAATAAAAAAAATATTTGGGCAATTATTTTCAGTTTATTTTGTGCGCTGATAAGGTTTGTTCCAGGCGCCAATATTAATATTTACATAGAAACTAGGCACCATACCATAATCTGAATCCCAACACTCAGTTTCTTTACCAGTAGCCGCAATAGCATATAGCTCTAGTAGAAACTTTTGCACCAAGGGCTTAGTAGCATAGTGGTCCTTGATATAGAACGTATTTACCTGCTGGTACTCAGTTTGCATATCTAACGGGCCAGCTAGAACATCTACACTGATACTAGAACCATGGTTACGAGTAATAGAGAACTTGAAGCCGGGAAAAGCGGCTTTAATCTGTTTGCGTTTTTGAGCTACGGTTTCGGATGAGATATAAGGCATAATGAGCTTGTTTAATTGGTATAGGTAAATCTAACAATAATTCCCGAATAAAAAAAATATTTAAGCCTTTATTTTTAAACTTTTTTTTAAAAAAAGCGCTCTGGAGTCTACTCTCCCACCCCGTATAGATAGGGCGGCCCTTGGTGGCGCATTTAAGGCCTAGGTTGCACGTGGCGTTAATTAGTCATAAGCTATTTTTTATTATTAGTATAGGGTAAATATAACCAATCTGGGTGAGAAATAAAAATTCTAGGGCAATTATTTTCAATTAGTCCTCCAGGGGCCCTGAGGAGCTTTGCCCCAGGGGGCTTCCCAGGGACTGCCCTAGAGGGCCCGGGCCAGGACCCCCTGGGCGCCCAACTAACTACACATCATATTAGCCAACCTCTCCAGCTCCATCAATTCATCCAGGGTGATCTGTCTAAGAGAGCCTATATTTACATATAAGCCAGGGGCTCGGCCTATCCTGTCTTCCACCTTGGCCCCTATCCTAACCTGATACACAAACTCCTTAGCCGGCCGCTCCTTCTGCCTAGCTGCCTTAATAGCCTTTATCTTATCCTGGGCCCATACTGTATTCCAACCGCATTTAATACCGGCCTCATCTTGCCAGTTAAAGTAGAAAGGTTTCTTTTTCGCCATAGTATACAAGGGGTTAACCGGTTAGTAATAGAAGATAGGCAAATATAAGCAAAATTCCCGACATGAGGAAACTTTGGGTCAATTATTTTCGCCAGGCTATGCAGGCCTCTGGGCGCTCTGGGCCTCTGGTGCCTTAAGGTCCCTATGTGCGCCGAATACACGGGGGCATAGAGGTCCCGGTGGCCGTGGGCATGGGGCTCTGAGGCCCCTAGGGCGCCGAAACGACGGGGAGCCTTTGAGAAAGGGAGTAGAGGCATGCCTTTTCATAGAGATGACTACCAATAATTAGCAATATAGCAAACGCAATTGCCCAAACTGCACACTCTACCGGACCCCGGAAATTGGCTACTTCTCGGGGTCACCGAGCCCTACAAGCCCTTGGAGCACTCTGAGCCCGCTAAAGTACCCAGGACTCAAGAACCCGGGCCCGGGGCGGGCAGGCCCTCCTACCCCCGCATAATATAATAATAGCCGAGTAGCAGTCTAAGCACTAATAGAAACGTTACAAAACCCAGAGTAGCCCGGTACGAAAAAACCGGGACCCGGGAAACTTGGAGTCCTCGGGGTCACTGAGCCCTCTGAAAAAATAGTATGAAAATAATTCACCGCAAGTGAAACCTTTTCTGCAACCCAGAGTATAAGATTTGGTTCCGTGGCTCGAAGGAGACTAGGGAGGGGGACCCGCACTCCAGACTTTAAAGCGCTCCCAGTCATTAGAGCCCTCACTACCAAAAACCAAAAGGCCCATGAAGGCAGCTGAGCCCTCGAAGGATGGATGGCTGCGCCATCATTCTCTCGGCGGTGAGCACAGAGTGGGGAGCGCTGTCTAAGCACTTAGAGCGGCTATAAGAATTTATAAAACTAATAAAGGTTATGCAGCTTCTATCTTAAGATTAGAGAGCTAACAGAGATTAGAGCACTCACATAAGATTTGAGTATCACTGTACTAGTAAAAAGGCCAGTGAGCTATCAAACCACTTGGAGACTCGAGGCTAATCTGTGCACACGCCCAAGGCAAAACAGAGTATAATAACCTTTTGACCACGATACAGATTTTTAAGGGGACCTTAGAGTATTAGAGTGCTCCAGGGGCCCATGGGCTGAAGGGCCCTAGGATATTAGTGAAATGGTTACTAAATTAATGTGGATATAGGAGTGGGGGTAGGATTCTAAAAATTCCCCCAATTTTTCCCCAACAAAAAGAAACTAATAGTAATAACAGAGTATAATAATCATAACAATAAATCAAAATAATATGATTACATTACAGGTAAACGAATACAACTCCTCTACTGTTCTCGCAAGTAAATACGAGTTTGCTACAGAAACACTAGACATTCTATTTGAAAACGGCGCCTATCGCTATCTAAATGTTCCAGTTGAGGTCTACGCACAATTTGCTGCTGCAGATTCACAAGGAGCGGCCCTGAATCAATTTATCAAAGGTGGTCAATTTGAGACTATTAAATTAGATGAGGAGGAATCGATTGAGGATGAGGATGAATCGATTCATCAGTCACCGGAATAATGATGTTCATGACCTCTAAGGCGGCTCACGTTGCTGCTACTGCGACTCTTTGTGCATTTGCTTCGATTGGAATTTTGATTTCAGTCATGTTAATAGCATGGATAATTACGATTGTTACAGACGTGCACTTTGGTATAGTATTAGGTGCAGAAACGTTGTTGTTGGCTTCAGTTACAAAATTGGTGTACGACGCTATTAAAATTGAGAGTCTAGAAATGGACTGGGATGAAGAAGATTTAGACATATAATAAAATGGCAAGAGCAGAAAAAGATTTTAAATACCGAACTAAGCTTGAAGGTAAGAAACGCATGATGCAATGTATGAATTCTCTACCATCAATGGGTAAATATCCACAATATGCGCCAGAAGAAGGAGTATGCGATGAGTGGGTTGCAGTTAATGATGACGTAGTAATGACGCTATGCAATAAGTGTGTGCAAAGAGCCATGTCTAAAAGCCCGATTGTTAAAATAGAAGATGAATAAATAAAGAGTATCATATTATTTTAATATAAGATTAAGATGGGACTCAATTGAGTCCCTTTTTTATTGAAACAAGTGTAGCTTTACGTATAGAATACTAGAAACCTTTTAATAAACCTTTAATGGACAAACATATACAGAAATCAACAGACGCCTGGCAAATTTTAAGAATTCAAAGCGAATTTACAAGAGCCTTTGATGAATTATCGGATTTAGAAGGCAGTATTTCCGTGTTTGGCTCTGCGAGAACCAGCATAGACGATCCAATGTATACACATGCTTACATTGCGGGAGGCCTATTGGCTCAATCAGGCTTCAATGTTATTACAGGAGGAGGTCCTGGTATTATGGAAGCTGCGAATAAAGGCGCAAAGGCTGTAAATTTAGGAAAAAAGTCAATCGGAGTAGGCATTGAGCTACCCTTTGAAGCCGGAATGAACGAAGGTGTTCAGCTGGGTATCACATGCCGATATTTTTTCACTAGAAAGGTTGCATTCCTAAAATATTCACAGGGATTTATTGTTTTTCCAGGTGGTTTAGGTACTCTAGATGAATTGTTTGAAGCGTTAACACTTGCTCAGACTGGTCATGCTCCTAAATTCCCAATCGTGTTGGTTGGTGTTGAATACTGGAGCGGTTTAATTGAATGGATTAAGAAAACAGTGTTGGCTGAAGGTAAAATGAGCGAAAAAGACCTGGACTTATTTAGAATAGTAGGCACTGGCGCTGAGGCAGTTTCAAAAATATGTGAATATCACGAAAAATATAGACAAGACACAATTACGAACTTTTAAGGTATGAAATTTAAAAAATTAATGGATAACAATACCGTAGAAATTTCGGAATATGTTAAACAATACATAATAGATCATAAATTTAATAATCTTCGCATCTACGTTGGTTGCGATTCACATAATAAGGGAGAGTTTACGACGTATGTTACAACTCTTGTGATTCACATTGGTGATACAGGTTGCCATGTTCTTTTTAACAGAGACAAGGTGAAAAGAATTAATGATTTATGGACTCGTTTATGGAAAGAGGTTGAACTCTCCGTTGAATTAGCCTTGTATCTACGAGAAAATGGAATAAATATACATAATATAGATTTAGACTTAAACGACGATGAGGCGTATGCTTCAAATAAATTAGTCTCAGCTGCTAAAGGCTATGTTCAATCATTAGGAATTAAACCAAGAATTAAACCAGATTTATTACCAGCAGTTCACGCTGCAGATAACCTTTCTAAATTTTAAATTAAACACAAGAAGAATGGCTACATATCCAGATAATGAGGATAAAAGAGACAAGGGCAATAAAAAGCCTAAATCTACACCAATGATCGACCAGTTCGGTGAAGACCTTACTCAAATGGCGGCCGAAGGTAAATTAGACCCAATCATTGGTCGTGAAAAAGAAGTTCATCGCATTTGCCAGATTCTTTCACGTAGAAAGAAAAACAATCCAATCATCCTTGGAGATCCAGGTGTTGGTAAGACTGCTATCATCGAAGCGATTGCTCAAAGAATTAACGACAAGAAAGTTGCAAGAACTCTTTTCAATAAGAGAATTGTCTCGCTTAATATCAATAACATTGTTGCAGGCACAAAATACAGAGGCGAGTTCGAGGAGAGAATGAAAAATATCGTCGAAGAATTAAAGGAGAATAAGCAGATTATTATTTTTATCGATGAGATTCACACTCTAGTTGGAGCAGGAGGTGTCAGTGGAAGTTTAGATGCTTCTAATATTTTAAAGCCGGCTCTAGCGCGTGGACAAGTTCAATGCATTGGAGCTACAACGTTAGATGAGTATAGAGAACATATCGAAGATGATGGCGCGTTAACACGTAGATTTCAAGAAGTTTTCATCGATCCACCTTCAATCGAAGACACTATTGAAATTCTGAAAAGAATTAAAGGTCAATACGAGGAACATCACACGGTAGAATATACAGATTCTGCTTTAGAAGCATGCGTCAAGTTAAGTGAAAGATATATCACTCAGCGCGAATTGCCAGATAAAGCGATTGACGTAATGGACGAGGCTGGTTCTAAGATTCACATGCAAGAGGCTAAAGTTCCTAGTTTCATGAAGAAAATGGAAACTGAAGCCGAGGAATTAAAGAACGCTAAGTTGGATGCGGTAAACAGACAGGACTACGAGCAAGCTGCAAATTTCAGAGATTTAGAAATGAAAAAGAAAGAGGAGATTGAAACTAAATTGGCAGAGTGGGAAGCAAACATTAAAAATAACAGAACGCAAGTTACGGAAGAAGACATAGCGGATACTATAGCAGACATTACTGGAATTCCTGTTTCAAGATTAACCGGTGATGAGAATAAGATGATTGCTAATATGGCAGGAGAATTAAAAAAGCTCATTATTGGACAGGATGCCGCAGTAGATGCTTTATGCAGGGTAATTAGAAGATCTAGAGCAGGCGTTTCATCAGCGGATAAGCCGATTGGTTCCTTTGTTTTCTTAGGGCCTACTGGTGTTGGTAAAACCGAAACCGTTAAGGCTCTTGCGAAACACTACTTCGGTTCTGAAGAAGCAATGGTGAGAATTGATATGTCTGAATATCAAGAAAAATTCAACGTATCTCGTTTAATCGGTCCACCCCCAGGATATGTTGGTTACGAAGGTGGCGGTCAATTGACTGAAGCTGTTCGCCGTAAACCATATTCAATTATCTTATTTGATGAGATTGAGAAGGCGCACCCCGATATTTTTAATACACTACTACAGGTATTAGACGATGGAAGATTAACAGATTCTTTGGGTAGAACTGTGGATTTTACAAATACAATCATCATTATGACTTCGAACATTGGTGCTCGCAAAGTGGCTGATTTTGGAACAGGCATTGGTTTTGATTCATCGGAGAATAGCGTAATACAGAAAGCAAAAGTTGAAGCGATTGTTAGAAAAGAATTAAAGAACAAGTTCGCACCTGAATTCTTAAATCGATTAGATGATATTATCATCTTTGACCAATTAAGCGAAGAGGACATCTTGAAAATCGTAGATATTGAATTAGGCGAGGTGTTAGAGAGAATGTATGACCAAGGCTATAACTTGAAATTTACTAAACAAGCAAAATTATTATTAGTGAAAGAAGGATATGACCCAGCGTACGGAGCAAGACCTTTAAAAAGAGCTGTCCAAAATTTTGTAGAAGATTTATTAGCAGATGCTATTATAGATGGAGCTATGGTTCAAGGAGATAAAATTTACACAATCAATCATGTTAAAGGAGAAGATAAACTTTCTCTAAAATAGGAGTATAATATTAAAGTAGTAAAATAATTTAATATTCTAGTAATAACATAATATATGAATAACTTTTCTGAATCGTTCATAAACATAATTAAAGAGATAGAATCGAAAGGTTCTATCTCTCAACCAAGAGACTTAAAAGTTAAGGAATTGATTTACGGTCAAATCAATATTGACCCAACTCGTCCATTTGCAAATTTTAAAGATCGTAAATTCAATCACAAGTATTTTGCAGGCGAATTAGCTTGGTATCTAAACCGAGATAACAACATAGATTATATTAATAAGTTCTCTGGATTCTGGAAAAATATCACAAATCCAGGAACTAATGAAATTAATTCAAACTATGGCAGCCTTTTATTCGGTGACCAATTAGCATGGTGCTTAACTTCTCTAAAGCAAGACATTAATACTCGACAAGCTATCGCATTCTTAAATCAACCCAAGTTTCAATTTGAAGGTAATAAAGATTTTGTATGCACAATGTATCTTAATTTTTTTGTTAGAGACAATAAATTGCACATGAAAGTTCAAATGCGATCAAACGACATATTCTATGGCTTAACTTTTGATGCACCTTTCTTTGCTTTCGTTCATCAACACATGTATCTATGGTTAAAAGATACATATCCTGCGCTTAAGTTAGGAACATATACTCACTTTGCAGATAACATTCATTTCTACGAACATCACTTTGAATTAGCTGATGCCATCAATCAAAATGGTCAAGCTGATACACAGTATGAAATGCATATATTAAAGCCTTTCTTTTTTTACATTGAAAAAGATAATGTATTAGTACCTACTCTTAGCTTAGCCGGATTACAATATATCGACCGATTAAATGAATTAGTAGAAGCAAGCGCTAAACAGCCGGTTCACCAACCCGAATTTGAAAAGTTATTATCGGATTATCTTAATATCAGAACCTTCGCAGAATTAGTATGATACCAAGAATGAGCTCTATTCCTACGTTCACTGTTAAGCCTGATGTCGATGGATCCGACATTACAAAATACATGGACGATCCAGATTTATTCTTTAGAAGAATTGTACAGTATGTGATGAATAGAATAGAAGGAATTGAAACAGAATCAATACTTTGCTATATTATTCAAGATACCAATAATAAATTACACCGTAGTACATTCGTTCTTGAAAAAGAAGGTTGGCATAAATCACTAGAAAAAGCGCTTGGATACTTTACAGAAATTGAAGAGTATGAGACATGCGAATTAATTAAACAACTAAAAGAAACAATATGAATTATTTTCCAAAAGAAACCGAATTTCAGCGCTTTGCCAAATCAGAATTTGGAGTGCCGTCCACCGGTTTAGATTATTATAACAAACAAGTGCAGTCTTCTTTAACTCCATACATTTTAGAAGAACGTGAAATGAGAGCTGTTCAAATGGACATTTTCTCAAGATTAATGGCAGACCGATTATTATGGGTTGCAGGTCCGGTAAACGATAACATGTCTACCGTGGTGCAGGCTCAATTAATGTATCTGGATTCTATTAACCAGGACGATATTAAAATGCATATTGACTCTCCGGGTGGAAGCGTAAAATCAGGACTTTCAATGGTCGATGTTATGGATTACATTAATTCTGACATCATTACTGTAAACACAGGTATGGCAGCATCAATGGGTTCTGTGCTTCTTGGTGCAGGAACTAAAGGGAAAAGACATTCACTTCGTTTCAGCACTACCATGTTACACCAATCATCTGGAGGATTTAGTGGAAATATTCAGGACGCTAAAATTGATTGGCAAGAATGGCAAAAAGTTAATAACATATTATTCAAATTGTTAGGAGAATATTGCGGCAAATCGGCTGATCAGGTAATGCAAGATGCAACTCGCGATTTTTGGTTAGACGCAGAAGCAGCAAAGAAATACGGCATTATTGATTCTATCGTCGGAGCTAAAAATATTAAATCTAAGAAGTAATGAAAGTTCACATTTACATTGACGCCGAGGATTTAGAACAATTAAATAATTTAGTACGTCTTTTGAGTGGAATAATTAATGGATGCGATCATACACCAATACAATATTACACAACACCGAAAGCGTATAAGTTACAAGACAATATAATTGAAGTTAGCTTGTCGTCTGAAAATTTTGTAGAGCTTACTGATAGAGATGTACTTAAGAAAATTCAATTAATTCAGAATTAAAATGAGAAGAGAAAAGCAGAAAGAATTGTTCGTTGAACTTATTAATAAACAGTTAGAACCATTTGGTAAGAAGTTTGAAGATGTCATAGATGTACCAAACTGGTACATGCAATATAAGACCAGTTATGACAAGGAGAGAGAATTTGCAGAGTACGCAAAGCAAAGAATTATGAAAGTTTTGGGATTAAATGCAAAAATGGCAGAGAATGAAGTAAGCTGGTTTATTTTACAATGGGGATTATCATGCGATGAAGCCGAATATAGAGGAAAAGAATTAAATCTGTTTAAGACAGGAAAGAAATTAGCAAAGAAGTAAATGAAAGCCCAGTTTATCTGGGCTTTTGTAATTTAATACTATCTTATTTTTATATCAAGTTAATACGATGTCTTTTTATTAACATAATATCATATCATCACGAAATATTTATTAAAGGGCAAATTTATCATAATTTATCCATGGTGTAGATAAATACACCATGGATATTCTAAACAAAAATTGGCTCGATTCTGAACCTCATGATTATGAGTTCAAGCGCTATAAACTTTTAGCAGCCATAAATAAGTATGAGTCTCTGATAAAGCAAAATATTCTAGCCCCAGTTCTGGAGGAGATAGAGATTCATTTAGAAAACCTGTATAGATTTCAACATCAAAAAGACTTATTAGATGACAAGATGAAAGTTCTTGTCGGAATTGATATAGATAACATGCAGTTAGAGTATGAGTATCCTGAAAACTCTGAAGACATGGAAGACATGGTGAGAGTGGCTAATGATGCAGTATACTTATTTGAAAAGTTATATAAAACTTTAAGAGAAAGATGGAGAGAACATGAAAAATCTATTCATCTTACATATATCCCCGATAAGAAATTAGTGTTCGATTCAGGTTATTTCATAATAATAGATTACAATAACAACTTAATAATTTATAGCTTTGATAAACCAACATCAATGCATGATAATTGGAAAAAATTTCAAATTAATTACGTTGATACGATGGAATTTTCAATGGAAGTGTTAACTAATTACGTAACTCAAATCGGGATTGATGAACCTAATAAAGCTGTGATTAGGTGTGATTTCGAAAAGGAACTGCCATTCGAAGATTGTGCTTTACCAATTTCTAAATTTGCCCTATTTCATAAATTAAAACACGGATAATCACCAACTAGAAAGTTCGATATATACTTAAATAAAAAAAGAAATTACAAAATGCCATACGTATCACAGGACAACGTAATAGCTTATATTGATTCATTAAACACTGTTACACAGGGAACGACTCAAGATATTACTTTAATAATTTTCAAAGATTACTTAAATAATCAATGGGACTTAACAACAGCTGACTCAATAACAGTTGCTTTATACGATTCATTAGGTAGAAAAGTATATCAATACGCATATCCTCAAATCTTCGGTTCTACTTCTCCATTAACATTAGGAGAAACCTCTAATGGACAACAAGGCTATGCTTTTTTCACTATCTCATCTGAACAAAGTTCTAATATTATAACAGGCGACTTATTCGCAGAAGTTACTTTAACTTTCAATAATTATTATCCAACTCCTAGAACGTACATTCTACCTAAATTAAAGGTGGGTAGTATTTTAGCGGCTTCCGGTGGAACATCAGGCAGTGGAACTTCTGGAAGTGGAAGCACTTCACAGTATCCAATAGGAACAGGTTCTTTTCCAATTAATAGATTTCAAGTAGAAAGTATTAACGGTTCAACTCCTAGCAAATCAGGTGCAGTTACATTTAATTCTGAATTACCAACTGATGTAACGCAAATTAGATTTAGAAATATAGATGTTAATAATGCAAGAAATACTCAATTAGAGAATTTTTTAATTAATAGAATTTCAAATGATAACGCTAGCGGAACAATAACAATTGTTAATGTTAATCAGCCTAATCACTATGCGATATACAAAATAACTGGATGGTCAAGACAAGATATTGCTGCTGGAAATGGAAATGACAATGATACTGACGGATTAATAGTAAACGTTTTACATGAGGACCATTCAGAATCACCGGTAATTACTTTTCCAGATTGGAAAGTAGGACAAGTTATTGCATATAATTTAGATGCCTATGGTGCAGCTGGAACTAATAGTTCTTCTGGAGTAAGCGGTACTTCTGGTATCGATGGAATAAATGGTACTTCAGGTACTTCAGGCATTAGCGGTACTTCTGGTATCGATGGAACATCAGGCATTAGCGGTACTTCTGGTATCGATGGAATAAATGGTACTTCAGGCATTAGCGGTACTTCTGGTATCGATGGAACATCAGGCGTTAGCGGTACTTCTGGTATCGATGGAATAAATGGTACTTCGGGCTCCAGTGGTTTAAGCGGAACAGATGGCTCAAGCGGTACATCTGGCGTTGACGGATTAAATGGTACTTCTGGTATCGATGGTCAATCAGGCACTTCAGGTATTGACGGTCAATCAGGCACTTCAGGTATTGACGGTCAATCAGGCACTTCAGGTATTGACGGTCAATCAGGCACTTCAGGCTCTAGCGGTTTAAGCGGAACGGATGGCTCAAGCGGTACATCTGGCATTGACGGACAAAATGGTACATCTGGCATTGACGGACAAAATGGTACTTCAGGTATTGATGGTCAATCTGGTACTTCAGGTATTGATGGTCAATCTGGTACTTCAGGTACTTCAGGTATTGATGGTCAAAACGGTACTTCAGGTGCTTCAGGTATTGATGGTCAAAACGGTACTTCTGGTACTTCAGGTATTGATGGTCAAAACGGTACTTCTGGTACTTCAGGTATTGATGGTCAAAACGGTACTTCTGGTACTTCAGGTATTGATGGTCAAAACGGTACTTC
>JACCEC011166495.1_pt1 | contig 33902 bp, 37 predicted proteins | sample 7450121 | NCBI WGS metagenome assembly JACCEC01 (sample SAMN15323455, study PRJNA562643) | freshwater metagenome | isolation source: river surface water | place: USA:Blue River Watershed | collected 2017-08-18 | reverse complement strand
CTGCGCTGCTGCGTACCGCGCAAACGCAAAACGACATCGCCGGCAATCACAGGATCACCGGCATCCTTCGCTACCGCGATCACTTCACCGCCCGTTTGCGCGGCGATCGTCGCTTGATCGACACCCTCGACTCGGCCATCTACCCAGCGTTCGTCACCACTCTTGGTAACCGCGACGGTTAAAACGTCGAATGGTGCTTCCTGTTTACTTGCAGAGCTCGGCGGCGTGGGCGAGCTGCACGCGGTAACCAGCGCCAGTAGTGCCATTACACCGATCGAAGATCGCAACACTTTCATTTGAACGCGACACCCGACTGCAGTCCGACCTTACGCAGCACGATCGCCAACGGACAAAAACCGGTGAAGGCCGACTGCAGCAGATTCAGCCCCACGAACCCCGTTAGGAAGAACCAGTTTTGATCAACCCAAACACCGAGCGCCAAACTCACGAGGACGACGGTACCTGCAAAGGCCAGTACGAAACGATCGATGTTCATGCTGTCTCTCCTTGAACTTTAAAAAAGGGATCAGACAAATGGCCCGCTCGAATATTGGCGCGCAGCGATGGCTCGAGCAGCTTCGGCGGTGACAACGTAGCGTCACGCGCCTCGCGCATCTGCACAAATTCGTCAGCCGTGACGACGTTCTTGAGATGCACGTTCTCTCGCTGACTTAGCGGATCCGTCACGTACTGCGGCTCGACACCCTCGGGCGGATAGTCATGGCAAAGGTAGATTCGTGTCTGTGCGGGTAAAGACAACAGACGCTGCATCGAGTCATACAAGCGGCGCGCATCACCACCCGGAAAGTCGCAGCGTGCCGAGCCATAACGCGGCGCAAAAATGGTATCCCCGACGAAAGCCGCATCGCCCATCAGGTAAGTCACACTATCGGGCGTGTGGCCCGGCGTTGCGATCACTTCGATCGAGAGCGTGCCGAGCGAGAGCGACTCACCATCGGCCAACAAGACGTCGAACTGACTGCCGTCGGTCGGAAAATCGGGCTCCAACGACAACCGCCTCTTGAACGTCTCCTGCACTCTTCGAATGTCGATGCCAATGCCGATTCGCGGTTGTCCGCCGAGTTCCGTCTTCAACCATTGCGCGGCACTAAGATGATCCGCATGTGCATGCGTCTCGAGTATCCATTGCACGTTGAGACCCTGCAGCATGACGTAATCGAGCAACTTGCGAGCCGAGTGGGTGCTGGTTTCACGGGTGACGGGGTCGTAGTCGAGCACCGGGTCGATGATGGCCGCAACGCTCGTAGCAAGGTCAGCGACGACGTAGCTGAACGTCCAGGTCGTCGGGTCAAAAAACGGCGTAACGGTCGGGTTCGTCGCACTCATAGGCTCATTATATTAGCATTTGCTTATTTAGCAACCCCTGATGTAAAATGGCCCTCATGCAATCCACACTTGCGCGCTCCCGCCGCACCAAATCGCCAGCCGCCATGCACGAGGCGATGCGGCCCCATGCCATGGCGGCATCGAGTTTGTTGAAAGCCTTGGCCAACGAACAAAGGTTGATGATTCTGTGCAATCTGTCCGGCACCGAGATGTCGGTGGGCGAACTGAATGATCGTCTCCCCTTGAGCCAATCAGCCTTATCGCAGCATTTGGCGGTCTTACGCGAAGCCGGCATCGTGCAGACGCGGCGCGACGGTCAAACCGTCCATTACTCCCTGGCGGACGGACCAGCAGCTCAAGTGGTCGAAACGCTGCATCGGATCTACTGCGCCTGATAACCTCGGGCGCATGCAAATCGACATCATCCTCGAGCCCGATCTCACCCCCTCCCAAGTCGCTGAAATCGGTGTCAAAGCCGAAAGCTACGGTGTTCGAGCACTGTGGAGTTCGAATTTTTTTGCACATTGGGACTGCTTTCTCACGTTAGTCCCGTTGGCGCAGCAAACGCGCCGTATGCTGATCGGGCCACTCGCAGTGAGCCCGTTCGAGATGCATCCGCTGAAGATCGCCAACAGTCTGTTGTCGCTCAACGAAATCGCGGGTGGGCGCGCCGTCATTGCGATGGGCGCAGGCGAAGGCAACATCGATGCGATGGGCATCCAACGACCCGAAAAGATCGTCCGTGCCACGCGCGAGGGTATCGAGATCGTGCGTGGTGCCGGCTACGGCAAGCTGAAGCAGGGATACAAAGGCGAAGATTTCGTCGTCAACCTGCCCTGCACTTACGATTGGGTCCACGCGCCGAACCCCCCGCTCGTCTACGGCACCGCCTATCGCGGCCAAATGATGCGCATGGAAGCACGCGTTGCCGATGGCGTATTCATCGGCTGTACTCCGCCCGAGGTCATGGCAACTGCCATGCGCGAAGTCAACGAAGGCGCCGCGAAGCGCGAGGCTGGGATGGCACCGTTGCGTACCAACACCTTCTGGGCGTGGCATCTAAAGCGCGAGCGTGCAGCGGGCTACCGTGAGTCGCGCCGCGAGCTGCCCTGGCGCGCCATCAAGTTGCAAAAAGAGTTGATCCAGCAATGCCTCAACGAAGATGAGGCACAGATGGTTCGCGACCACTACGACAAATACGTCGCCTCGTGGTTCGATCGATCAGGGCACGTGAAAGAAGTACCGGAAAGCATCTCGAATCGCATGTGCGAGTACTTCACGTCGACGGGCGGGCTGGAGGATCTCGATCGAGAGATCGAACGATTCCAAATGTTCGCGGCGGCGGGTCTTACGGAATGTGCGCTACGCCTGCACGATGATCCGATGGAAGCGCTCGACATCATCGGGCAGCACGTCATTCCTCGCTTGCGCTGACCCTAAACGTACCGACGCCGAAAGCGGAGTCACCGAGGCAACCCGCTCTCAGCCAAGGCTCTTGCCACTCGCCGTGCTGAGGTACTCCGTAGAGGGTCGTCCGCTCACGCGGCACACGCCCTGCTGCGCGGATGATGCCGACCAATTCGCTCTCACTCATTTCCTGCCCATTAACGCCGCCTGCCGCGCGCGTAATGGACTCGTTCATCAGAACACCACCGATATCGTTGGCGCCGGCGCGTAACGCTTCGAAAGCGCCCTCACGACCCAGCTTTACCCAAGAGCACTGGATGTTATGGAAAGCGGGATACAACACCAGCCGTCCAATCGCATGCATCAACATCGACTCGCGCCAACTCGGGCCGCTGCGAGCAAGACCTTTGCGCCACAAAGGCGCTTCCATGTGAACGAACGGCAGCGGCACGAATTCGGTGAATCCGCCCGTGCGCTCTTGTAGTGTCCTCAGCGAAAGCAAATGACGCGCCCAGTGTATGGGGCGCTCGACATGACCGAACATGATCGTCGCCGTGCTGCGCAAACCGATCTCGTGGGCCGTGCGCATCACCTCGAGCCATTCCTCGCTCGTCACCTTGTCGGCACAGATGATCTCGCGAACGTCGTCACTCAAAATTTCGGCGGCAGTCCCTGGCAGACTGCGCAAACCCGCCGCCATCAAACGCTCTAGAAACGCACCGACACTGAGCCCCAAGGTTCGCGCACCATGAGTCACCTCCAAGGGCGAAAAGGCATGCACGTGAATCGCGGGTGCTGCCGATTTGACCGCGTGCACGATATCGAGATACGTCTGACCATTAAAAGTCGGATGGATTCCGCCCTGCAGACACACCTCAGTTGCGCCACGATCGCTCGCTTCGGCCACCCGTCGCGCAATCTCATCAAGGTCTAGCAGATATCCCGGTCCGCGCAGCGCGCGCGCACTTCGGCCTTTGGCAAAAGCGCAGAAGCCGCAGGAATGCGTACAGATGTTCGTGTAGTTGATGTTGCGATTGACGACGTAGGTGACTTCATCGCCATTCACGCGCTGACGACACTCGTCAGCCGCTCGCACCAACAAGCCGTAGTCATCGCCATCGGCCTCGAACCAGCGGGCCAGCTCCAACTCACTTGGCGCCTCACCTTCTAGACAACGACGCACAGCTTGTTCGAGAGCACGCTGGCGCAGGCTCGGCGCAAACCAGCGGCGATGTCGCGCGCGATAACGTCGCGGCGGTCTATCGCCAGCACCGGCATGCCAGTCACGTTCGAGCGCATAACCTGTCGCATCGATTCGGCGCAAGACGGCCGTACGCATCGCGGGATCGAGCCAACGGGTTGACTCGAGCGCATAGACAGGCGTGATGGGCAAACGCTGCACCAACCAGCGCCCCGCCTCGGCGGTCTGACGCTCCAACGCTGGCAGCGTCGGCCATGGCGCCTCGGGGTTCACATGATCGGGCGTGACGGGCGACACACCACCCCAATCATTGACGCCCGCTGACACCAAGGCACGCAATGCACCGGGTGACAGATTGGGAGGCGCCTGAATCGACATTGTCTTGCCAAAGATCAACCGCGCTACCGCAATCGTCCACTGTAAATCCTCGAGCGAGGGCTCGGGCGCATCGGCCATGCGAGTACCCGGCTTTGCGCGAAAATTCTGGATGATGATTTCCTGCAAATGTCCGTAACGCTGATGACTCGCGCGCAACGCCAGCAAGGTGTCGATGCGCTCCGCGCGCGTCTCGCCGATGCCGATCAATAGCCCTGAGGTAAACGGAATCGCCAGTGCGCCCGCCGCTTCGATGGTCGCGAGTCTGTGCGCAGGATCTTTATCGGGCGATCGATGATGTGGTCCGCCCTTCTCGCACAGACGGCTCGCAACGCTCTCGAGCATGATGCCCATCGACACCGATACGGGGCGCAGCATCGCGAGCTCGGAGGCAGTCATCAAGCCCGGATTCAGATGAGGCAGTAACCCCGTTTCTTCGAACACTCGGCGGGCACAATAAGCGAGATACTCCAGCGTGGTAGCAAAGCCAAGGTCGGCTAATTCGGCGCGCGCCGCTGCGTAGCGTAGCTCTGGCTTGTCACCAAGCGTGAACAAGGCCTCGTCGCAACCGGCTGCAACACCGGCACGCGCGATCGTGAGCACTTCATCGATCGTGAGAAACGCTCGCGAGCCCTTGCGAGGCGGCGCCGCGAAAGTGCAGTAATGACAGACATCCCGACACCAATGCGTCAGCGGGATGAAGACCTTTCGCGAATAGCCAACCCGAGTTCCGAAGCCCGCTGTCGTCAGCTTCTCCGCCCGGCGCAACAACGCCGGCATGTCGTTCTCGTCCGCGAGCAGACGCGCGACTTCATCGGGCATCGGCTCTCCATCGAGATCGCTCTCGACATCGACGTCGTGAGAAAGACCAGGGACGGGCAGCAGCAAATGACTGAGACCGAGTCTGCGCGCTTCAGCCAAATGCGCCTGCGCGCTATGGGAACCGAACTGGGGCTCGAAGCGCGTCGGCAGTCGCATCCAGATCGCATTGGTCCCAAGACCATGGCGATCCGGAACGATGGCGACCTCAACGTCGCGCGCCCTCTCGACCAATCGATCGATCTCGGTGGATGTGACCTGCGGCGCATCAGCTGCGACGACCAGCATGGCTCCCGCAGTGCCTTCAAGCCGCTGCCGCGTGAACTCGATGGCCTCGTTGAGACCAACACCTCGATCACGCCAGCGCTCAACACCCGCGGGAACCGAGAGTGCGTCGTCGGGACTGACGACGATGATGCGATCGATGCTCTGCGACGCGCGTAGAGACGCGAGTACCCGAGACAGCATGGACTCGATCAGCGCTGCGCGTCGACGAGGCGACAGCACATCGGCAAGGCGTGACTTGCCTTGCGACAAAGAACGGACTGGCACCACGGCCACGATTCGCGTCACGGTCGACCCCCTTTGACCGATAACTCGAGCACGCTCCGCGCAACGCGCAGGCGATCCTCCATAGTCTGCATCAACGTATCGGTCGACGCCACGACACAACCGAGCATAGTCGCTTCGTGGCCATCGGCTGAATCGACGACCATCGCATCGATCAAGTCTGCATAAAAATCCGCGATACCCCGTAACCCGGGCTGTATGCCGAGTTCCTGCATGAGCTTGGCAGTCGGCCCCTTGATCGCGCGACCACCGATCAACGGTGCGACGGCGATGATCGGAACACCCGCTCCACGTAGCCGGTCACGCATACCGGACACAGCGAGGATCGGCGCGATGCTGAGTAACGGATTCGATGGCGCAATGACGATACGCTCGAGCCTTGGGCTAGCGAGCGCCCGTATCACTTCGGGTGATAGAGTTGCCGATGCAGCACCAACGTATTCGAGGCCCTGTACGACCGGCTCGCAGCGCCTGCGAACGAAATAATCCTGAAACTCAAGCACTCCCTCGCCTGTATCGAGACGAGTCGCAACGACGCTGTCAGTCATCGGCAGCATCTTCGAGCCCACGTTGAACTGCTCTGCGAGGTCTGCCGTGATGGCGGTCAACCGATCACCGCGACGCCAACGCTCAGTGCGCTGCAAGTGCAAAGCGAGATCTTGATCCCCTAAGCGAAACCAATCGGGACCACCTCGTCCTGCGATCTCATCGAGCACACGGAAGGTCTCATCAGCACGACCCCAGCCCTGCGCGGGATGGACGACGCCCGCAAGCGTATACAGCACCGTGTCGAGATCGGGACAAATCCGCAGACCCAGATGATCAAAGTCATCACCGGTATTGACGATGATGGCGAGATCGCCGCGCGGCAAGGAGCGATCGAGCCCTAACGCCAACTTCGCGCCGCCGACGCCGCCACAGAGCACGATGACGCGCGGGTCCATCGTCATTTGAAAAGATCGTTCGCCCGCGGCCGAAGCAAGGGTGCTGCACCTCTTTGATCCTCGCTGGCGTAGGCGTCGAGCCCGCGAATCCAAACCGCGGGAGTGCCCTCGGTCGTCTCACCCATCACGATGCCCGCGGCAGCGGCGACGGCATCGGCGAGCGCAATTTGCGTTACCTGCAAAGTACGACCCTGCCGATCGACACCGCCGCGTCGATCGATCAACGCAACGATTCCCGCAGCACCGAGGGCCACATTCACCACACCCTCGCGCCATGGCCGACCGAAACTGTCGCTAATGACGATACCCGGTGCAGGCTGAGGAAACTGAGCTCGCAACTGCGCCGCGGAAGCATCGCAGTCTTTGGGCAACAGCAATACCGTATGCTCGTCACCGGGCACATTCGATCGGTCGATGCCCGCATTAGCCATGACATAGCCGGTCCGGTGACGCGTGATCAAAGTATTCGGCGCCGTTCTGACGATCTCGCTCGACTCCATCAGGACAGCCTCGACGAAAGCCGCTTCCTTGCCGATCTCGTTGGCGATTTCGATCGCTCGACCCGATGGACGCACACTGCGTAAATCCAAAAATCGATTCTCTACCTTCGAGATGATCTTCTGCGCGACGACGAGCACGTCGCCTTGCCGAAGCATGATGTCGTGACGACGAAGGGCTGCCTGCAGAATCGATGCGAGGTCATCACCGGGACCAATCTCCGGTATCCCCTCGAGAGCTCGAAGCTCGAGTGCCGTCGGCATGTCCTTAACGCGCGATCGGGACCGTGAGCTGCCCCGTTATACGCACGCCGGCTCCATCAGCCGAGTAGTTCTTGTTGAGGAAAATCAATACCGAGGTCATTGCCTCTGCGGCCGCCGAGTTGGCAAGCACGCCACCGTGCAAGCCACGCAAGCCGCAGGCATCGACCAGCGAGACGGCCACCTCGCGCGCCGCCTTGTCATCACCAAAAACCAACACGTCGCACTCGACGACGCCATCGGTGATGAGCTTGTGGGCTGCGACGTTGTGAAAGGCAGAAACGACGCGCACCTCTTCACCTAAGATTTCCTGCGCGCGTTGTGCTGCACTGCCCTCAGGCGGTAGTTGCACCCGCATCACCTTCGGTGGCATCAGCGGAACCGTGGTGTCGATGACGATCTTGCCCGCGACACTGCTGCGAATATCTTCAAGGGTGGTGCGCTGTGAGGCGAACGGTACGGTGAGGATGACGACTTCAGCCGCACCCGCTGCGGCGACATTGCCGCCGAAAGCCACCTCGCAACCGAGCTCGGCGCCAAGCTGTCGAGCAGCCGCCTCGGCCTTCACGGGATCACGCGAGCCGATGATCACAGCGCAGCCCGCTTTCGCCAGCCGGCGCGCTATCGCCGCACCGAGCTGACCTGTACCGCCTATCACGGCGATGCTTTGAGAAATCTGAGTCATGCAGACATTCTAGCTGGACGGATCAACACCAAGAGCAGATCTGCGACGTTAGTGTCCGTTCTGCCGGTCACCCAGAGATCGCCGAGCGCTGCCAGCACCCGATGCGAATCACAACGCCGCAAAACATCGTCAATGTCGAGACCGTTTGAACGCAAGCGCGCAAGCGTCGTTCCGTCAGCGAACGCGCCCGCCGCTGGAGTCGGTCCATCAATACCGTCCGTACCGGCCGCGAGCACGGTAACGCCCTCGAGACCCCCGATCCGAGCCCCAATGGCGAGCGCGAGATGCTGCGCCCTGCCGCCCACCCCATCGCCGTGCACGGCGATCACAGGCTCTCCGCCGGCCAACAGCAGTATTGGCGCAGCGCCAAATGGTAGCGCCGCGCGACAACGGTGGATTTGCTCCGCGATACGGATCGCTTCGAACTCGACCGTACCATAGAGCGTTCTACCGAGATCGACGATCGAGATATGAGCTTTGGCGACCTCGAGGCGCACCGCCTGCAGCGCATCGTCCAACGTGGCGATGACGGCGTAATGCGCAAGCGATGCCTCGGATGAAATCGTCGGTGCCGAACCGATGACGGCGGGATCATCGCCCTGCACATCCGAAATGGCGAAAGTGGCACATCTCGACGGTGCCAAACGTCGCTCAAGTCCGCCACCCTTGATGAGCGAGAGACGACGGCGCAGCTGATTGAGCTCGGCAATCGAAGCGCCTGAGTGCATCAACTCCATCGTTGCCCTTCGCTTCTGCTCGAGCGTCACACCGTCGATCGGCGCAACGCAAAGTGCCGATGCGCCTCCGGTCAACAAAACCACATAGACGTCATCGCTACTCGGCTCGCCAATGAAACTCCAGAGGCGGCGACTGGCTGCAAGACTCGCCTCGCCTGGCACCGGGTGATCCCCGGGTACATCAATCAATCCCGGCACCGACGCCGGTGCATCCGGCGGCGCGATCACGATGCCATCGTCGATCGGAAATCTCTCAACGAACTCCCGCGCAAAGGCGCCCGCTGCCTTGCCGATCGCAATCAAGCGTCGGCGCCCTAAGCCGCGCGGCTCAGGGAGTATTTTTTTGATCCGCGCCGACGCGAGTCGCTCCAAAGCGGCTCGCGGATGCACCGAGACTACCGCAGCGGTAAATACGCTCGCGAGCCAGGCGCGATCGTCCTTCAGCGCGTGGTTTGACACCGTGCCCATAACGCGTCCCATTGCGCGAGATCCAGCGGCGCCCCTGGCAAATTCTGCACCTCCAGTCGGTGATCTCGACGCCACGATGTAGCCGTCGCTTGCAGACGTCCGCCTGCGCGCTGCAGCAACACCCATTCATCGTCACCCACGCGAACAACCGCCTTGAATCGCTCGATGGATCGGTTGAGCTCCGTGTCCGCCAACAACGCCGCCATCAATCGAGATTCGGAGAATTCGTATGAACGATCAAAAACCCAGCGCGCACCCTGTCGCTGCAAGACCTCGATCAGGCGCCGCTCAGCGCCGGGCCCGATCTCGACGGGCTCTGCCAAATGGCGATGCGCATGATGCTCGTGACGATGACGCTCCTGCGCATGCAAGGCCGGTCTCTCACCCGCGCGGCGAACCACCGCAGATGAGGCGGCCGGTATCAACCAAGGTTGCAACGATTCATGTCGGTGCCAAGCACCACTGCCACGCTTGGCCGGGAAAAGTTCGGCCGTGAACGCATCGAATTGCACTCGGTCCTCGGTAGACGCCACATCACTTTTACTGAGTAGCAGTACGTCCGCAATTTCGGCTACCGCACGCGCGATCTCGTCGCTGTCCACCCTCTCGAGATCATCGGCCGTCAACAAACCGATGATCAACTCCAACGCGATACGTCCGGCGGCTTGATGCGCCAACAACTCGTCAATGATTCCAGCTGGATGACCAAGCCCAGAGGGCTCAACCAAAATTCGATCGGGTCGCGCTGTCGTCACAAGCTCATTGAGGTTGCGTCGGAAATCGGCTTCGCCGGCACAACACAAACAACCACCGGGGACTAGCCTCACGTCGAAGGGCCCAGTCGCAGCCGACGCTACCGTCAACGCATCAATGCCCGCATCAGTGAATTCATTGAGTAACACCACCCAGTTCTCGGTGGGTGGTTTGCTCGCAACCAGCTGCGAGAGCGCCGTCGTCTTACCGGACCCCAATGGACCCGCGACGACCCACACCGGAATCGGAGCGGTGTTCACGCGCCATCGAAGCTCGCGAGCGACCCGTATAAATCAGGTCGTCGGTCGCGAAACACGCCCCAGCTCGCACGCTGTGCGGCGAGCTCTGCCAGATCGAAGGTCGCCGTCAGCATCGCGTCACCCTCATCACCCGCCTCCGCGACGAGCGCACCGCTGGAATCGGCGATGAACGACGAACCATAGAATCGGATGAATACCTCGTCGGGTCTTTGCACCGAACGTTCGACACCCCAGCGGTTGGCCGCCACTAGCGGCATCACGTTCGCGGCAGCGTGTCCTTGCTGGGTACGCTGCCAGTGACGACGCGAGTCGACTGGCGCGGCCGGCGGTGGTTCGCTACCGATCGCCGTCGGATACAGCAATAACTCGGCACCCTGCAGCGCCATGGCTCGTGCGCACTCGGGAAACCACTGATCCCAACAGATGCCAACACCGATGCGACCAAAGCGAGTCGACCACACGCGAAAGCCGGTATCACCAGGACTGAAATACTGTTTTTCCTGATAACCAGGTCCGTTCGGAATATGTGATTTGCGATAGGTGCCCAGTACTCGCCCATCGGCATCGAGCATGGCTACCGTATTGAAGAACGCCTGACCGGCCCGCTCAAAAAAACTAATCGGCAGAACCACACCAAGCTCACGCGCAATGGGCGCAAAGTGTCGAAGCGCTGGGTTTTCATTGACCGTGGTGGCGAGCGCAAAATGCCGTGCATCCTGATCGATGCAGAAATAGGGAGTTTCGAAGAGCTCCTGCAGCAGTATGACCTCGGCACCGGCTGCCGCTGCGCGCCTGACCATGGCTTCGGCGCGTTCTATGTTGGTCGCACGATCCGCAGCACAAGCAAACTGGGTTGTTGCAACCGTGACTCGACGCGACTCGCCCATCAGTCCGCCCCCTTCGTCAACATGCCGGTAATGCGAATCGCAATATCGAGTGCGCGCAGACCATCTTCACCCGATACCAATGGCGGCTTGCCCTCACGGATGCAATCAAGGAACGAGTGAATTTCGGCGCGCAACGCATCGCCCTGATCGTAACTACTCTCTTCGATCGTCACGGGCAGCTCTCCCGGAGCGGGCCCACCGGCACGCTTGCCGATCACGGTCAAAATACGTTGTTGCAAATCGATCGAAAGATAAGCGTCATCACGGAATACCCGCATCTTCCTCTCGGTCTTGAGACTGACTCGACTCGCCGTCACGTTGGCCACACAGCCGCCCTCGAAGCGCAGGCGCGCGTTGGCGATGTCAACCGCACCCGAAAACACCGGCGTGCCGACCGCCTCAATCGACTCCACCGGTCGACCGACGATACTTTGAACGATATCGATATCGTGGATCATGAGGTCGAGCACTACGTTGACGTCGGTGCCGCGCTCCTTGAATGGCGCTAGACGCTGACACTCGATGAAGCGCGCGCCACGCAAACGCGACTCAGCAGCGACGATGGCAGGATTGAAACGCTCGAGATGCCCCACCTGCAGGATGCGACCACGCGCGGCAGCGATATCGATCAGCGACTGCGCTTGCCGCACGGTCTCGGTGATCGGTTTTTCCACGAGCACGTGCGCACCCGCCTCGAGGAAATCACGCGCAATCGCATAGTGCGCGGGCGTCGTTGTCACCACGCTGACGGCATCGACCTGACCGAGCAACTCGCGATGGTCTGCAAAACCGTTCGTACCCATCTCGGCAGCGACGGCCTCTCGGACCTCTTTGCGCGGATCGACGACACCCACCAACGTGCAGCCGGGTGCCGCGGCGTACTTCTGTGCGTGAAACCGACCGAGATAGCCCGTGCCGATCACCGCTGCCCGTATGTTGTTCATCGCTTATTATGTGCCGATGTCGAAACGAAAAAAGCCCCAAGCCACCGCCATCGCGCTACGTGAGCTCCGCTGGCTCGCCTTGGCGGCCGGGGCAGGCGCGATCCTGCTGCCGATCCTGCTCTGGCTCAGCGGCCGTATCCTGCTCGGTCGATACGAGAACGGCGGGATCATCGACCTGTGGCTCGATTTTCTGCGCGAACTCGGCGAAGGCGGCGCGGCCGCGTGGATCTTGCTCGTTGCGCCGTATGCATTTCTGCAGATCGGGCGCCTCGTCTGGTCGCTGCATCAGCGACTGCGGTAAGAACCCTCAATTCGCGCGGCTGCGATCACGCGCTGCACGGAATTCGCTGTCTGGATACCAGTTCGGGAAACGCCGCTCGTTAGCGAGGCGCCAACCAATGCGCTGCAGCAACTCGACGTCCTGCAGGCCACCGCGTAAATCCGTCCCCGGTCGGAACTCATCCGAAGGCTTGTGATAGTCGTTCTTGGTGAATTCGGCGAGCTGAGCACGCCCCCACTCTTCGCCCTTCTCGCGATCGTCGACCCCGAGTTTGATGTACAGCGCCGGAACACCGCCTTTGGCGAAGTTGAAATGATCAGACCGGAAGAAAAAGCCGTTCTCGGGCGTAGGCTCCGGTTTGACGACGCGATCTTGCCGCTTAGCCTCGATCGCCAGATATTCCTCGAGTTCAGAGGCGCCATGACCGACGACCGTGACATCCTTGGTCGGTCCGCCCCAACTGATGGCATCCATGTTCAGTGCGGCGACCGTCTTCGCCAACGGGAAGATCGGGTTGGCCACGTAATACGCGGATCCCAACAGGCCGCTCTCCTCAAGCGTGACCGCGAGAAACACCACCGATCGCGCCGGTCGCGGCTTGGACTCCGAGTAAGCCTTGGCGATGGTCAACAAGCCGGCCGTGCCGGTGGCATTGTCGAGCGCTCCGTTGAAAATGTTGTCGCCAGAGCGCGCGAGGGTCTTGCCGAGGTGATCCCAATGCGCCATGTAGACAATGACCTCATCGGGATGCTCGCTACCTTCCAGCATCGCCACCACATTTGAGGACGATGCACGACGCACGAGATTGCGGACCGAGCCACTCGCCTTCTGGCCAAGATCAATCGGCTTGAAGCCACGTTGGCTAGCTGCCAATAACAGCGTGTCATAGCTGTATCCGCTCGAGCGCAACAATGCGTCGCCCTCGGCCTTGGTAATCCAACCCTCGATGGCCGGCCGACCGGCGTTACCGTCTTTGGCCACCATGTCGAGTTGTGGACCCGTCCAACTGTTTTGAACCGTATCCCACGGATAAGCCGCGGGCTTGTCGTCGTGAATGATGATGGCCGCTGCGGCACCCTGACGCGCCGCCTCTTCAAATTTGTAGGTCCAACGACCGTAGTAGGTCATCGCTCGACCGCGGAACAAACTGGCATCGGCGGTGGCGAACCCCGGATCGTTGATGAGGATCACAGCGGTCTTGCCCTTCATATCAACGCCCGCGTAATCGTTCCAACCAAACTCCGGCGCGACGACACCGTGGCCCACGAAGACGAGCGGGCTGTCGGCAAGACTCGCCTCGGGCACGAGGCGCTTGGTCCATATCACCATGTCTTTCGAATAAGCGAGCTCACGCGCGCCGAGTGTCAAACTCGCGTCGGAACCGGCCGTGATCTCGACGATCGGTACCTCCTGCAACCAAGAGGACCCATTACCCGGCTTCAAACCGAGCTTCTTGAACTCGTTGATCAAGTAGTCGACGGTCTTACGCTCACCTGCCGTGCCGGGCTTGCGTCCTTCGAACTCGTCACTCGAGAGCGTCGCGAGGTGACGCTCGTATTCGGCAGCCGAGATCGGCGCGACCGTGGCCGCGGGCTTGTTGCTAGCCCCCTTGTCCGGAGTCACGCAACCGGCCAAAAGTACCAGCGCAGCGACGACCATCGGGGTTGCGAGAGACTTGATCAAGGACATGGACTTCTCCGCTCAGTTTCCTTCAGCGTTAGTGCCGACCGCGCTGGACCTGTGACATTAGGCTTTCGGCTCAGGCCAAACCCACCACATGATGAGAATCAGCATCGCGGCAAGTATGCCCTGCGCGACTCGCCTCCAGCGGCGAGCCTGCAGCTCACCGACAAAGGCGGCCGCCGACACCACCGCCAGGATGGCAGTCACCACCAGCGTTTGTATCAAGGGCGGGAATTCCTCGCCGATGCGCTCCGCAAACTCCGGCAAGAACAGGAATACGATCAGCGTCAACACGAGCGCGACCGTAATCGAAACGGCCGATCCGAGGACGATCCCGAGCAGCATGGCGAGCGGTTGCATCGATTTTCTTCCTTGACGGGGTCTCTGCACTTGAAGGTGCGGCGCAGGCACTCTAGTCTGCAAAGCGAGTCTAACTGATGCCAAGGCCGTACATGACCCCTTCCAGTCGCCGCCCAACCGCCCTGCTTGCCTTTACCGTCGTGCTCACCGCACTACTGACGGTCGGCAGCTCCTCGCGACTGACGGCCAATACGTCGCTGCTACCACCGGGCGCACTCGCCCCGACCGCTCGCGAACGCATGATCGCGCGCCAAGTTGGCTCGCTGTTGGAAGAGGCGCACTACAGCAAGTTGAAAATCGACGATGGTCTTTCACCTCGGGTGATGGATAAGTTCATCAACGGTCTCGACGGACAGCGCAGTTATTTCCTCGCGAGCGACATCGCGGAGTTCGAAACTCATCGTCTGCGTTTCGATGACATGATTCGCACCGGCGATATCGAACCGGCCTATCTGATCTTCGCTCGCTATCAGCAGCGCAATCGCGAACGCGTTCAACACGCGCTCGCCCTGCTGGATCGCGAACCGGACTTTTCGCTGAACGAAAGCTTCGAGTTCGATCGCGAAGACGCACCGTGGGCCAAGGACTCCGCCGAACTCGACGAGCTGTGGCGCAAGCGCGTGAAGAACGACGCGATCTCACTACTGCTCACGAACAAGACTTGGGCAGAGGCGCGCGACGTACTGCGTACGCGTTACGAGCGAGTGCTGAAGCGCGCCGATCAAGTGAAACCCGAAGAAGTGTTCGAGTTGTTTCTCAATGCCTATGCGCGAACCTTCGATCCGCACTCGAGTTATTTCTCGCCGCGAAATTCTGAGGAATACAAGATCCAGATGAGCCTCAATTACGAGGGCATCGGGGCATCGCTGCAGCTCGTCGACGAATACGTCACCATCATGAACCTGATCGAGGGTGGGCCCGCCGCGGCAGCGGGAACCCTGAAGATCAACGATCGCATCACGGCCGTTGGCCAAGGTCGCGAAGGCCCCATGACCGACGTCGTCGGTTGGCGCATCGACGATGTCGTGCAATTAATTCGCGGTAAGGGCGGCACGCCGGTCAGACTGCAGATTCTGCCCGCGGGCGCTGCTCCCGGATCGCCGGAGAAAACCGTTGAATTCATGCGCGGCAAGGTCACACTCGAAGCCCAAGCCGCCAAGAAGGAATTGAAGACGTTTCGGCGCGGCGAGCGCGAATACAAAGTCGGCGTGATCAACGTTCCGGGCTTCTACTCCGATTACGACGCGCAGCGCGCCGGCGACAAGGACTATCGCAGCACCACGCGTGACGTACGCAAGCTCATCGACGAACTTAAGAAAGAAGGCGTCGATAGCATCGTGATGGACCTGCGTGGTAACGGCGGCGGATTCCTACCCGAAGCGCAATCTTTGACGGGCCTTTTCATCGATCGTGGTCCCGTGGTGCAAGTACAGTTTTCGGGTGGTGACAAAGAGGTGCTTGACGACGATGAGGCCGGCATCGCCTACGATGGTCCGCTCGTGGTTCTGATCGACCGGTTTAGCGCCTCCGCCTCGGAAATTTTTGCAGGCGCCATCCAAGACTACGGCCGTGGCGTCGTCGTCGGACAACGCAGCTTCGGTAAGGGGACCGTACAAAACCTCGTGCCGCTCTCGCGCTGGAGTGCACGACCCGTCAACGGTCAGCTGACCGTCACCATCGGCAAGTTCTATCGAGTCACGGGCGAGAGCACTCAACATCGGGGGGTGGAGCCGGACGTGCCCTTGGCCTCCCCCATCAGCTTGCAGGATATCGGCGAAAGCGCACTGGACGATGCATTGCCCTGGGATCGCATCCAGCCAGCAGGCTTTGGTCAGCCGGGCCAACTTACTCCCTCGATCGCAAAACTGGTCACCGAAGAAAACGCCCGCCAGCGACGCGATGCCGACTATCGATGGTGGCTCGCCGACATAGCGGCCGTTGAGAAACTGCGCGGCCAAAAGACCCTTTCACTCAACCTCGAGACTCGCAAGGCCGAGCGTGCCGCACTCGAAGCGCAGCGTCTCGCGCGTGAGAATGAACGCCGCACAGCCCGGCAGCAGCCTGCACTCACCGCGATCAGCGAACTCGACAGCGCAGAACTACCGGACGTGATTCTCGACCAAGCAGTTCAGGTTGCCGGTGATATGGTGCAATTCGGTTCGGCGCTAGCTGCACGCAGGCAGTGACCGCGATCGAGGCAATACTCCAACCACTTGTTGAGCATCACGTTACGCGCCCAGCGCTGATCGAGATCTTGCCCCGCTAACTGTCGCCAATCCCGCAATAGTGGGTGGTGATGCGTCGCGGCCCAAGAGTGCGCCTCGACAAGACAGGCGTCGTGGTAGATGCGCAATTGCATATCCGGTGCGGTGCTCGAGCCCTCTTCCCCTTCCGCACCGAACAAATAAGTCAACTCGAGCAAGGTCGTGTAAGGCGAAACCTCACCCACTCTCAGTCGCAGATCGCAGTCGGATTCGATCGCTGAGATGCACTCACCGCGCAGATGTCGCAACGGACCTGCGAGTTCGGTGAGTCGCAAATAGTTGCTCTCGTAGAGCGACATCAACGCGACGAAGCTGCGCGGGCGCCCGCGCCAACTCGCCGGCAAGGCGCTCTCGCCCGACAGGACGATCGAATCGATGAAACGCCATGAATGAGGTCTTGTAGTCACGCGAAAACTATAACGCTTAACCGGTGAATCGTAACTAGGGGCGTGTACGACGCTCGATACCCGTTGCATCCAAAATACGCGCCGAGATTTCTTCGATCGAACACTCGGTAGTATCGATGAAGGGAATGCCATGACGTTGGAAGATCCCATCGGCCGCGCGCGTTTCGAACTGCACTTGTTGCGGTGATGAGTAGCGACTGTTGGGCCTGCGCTCTTGGCGAATCTGCTGCAGGCGCGACGGCGAAATTCGCAAACCGAATAGCTTGCTGCGAAACGACTGCAATCCCGGCGGCAACCGGTTCGACTCGAGGTCGTCGTCCGTCAGCGGATAATTGGCCGCGAAGATACCGTACTGCATTGCAAGGTAGAGACAGGTCGGCGTTTTACCGGAGCGCGACACGCCAACCAAGATCACATCCGCACGCGTATAGTCGCGCTGCGATCCGTCGTCGTTGGCCAGCGCGTAGTTGGTCGCATCGATACGAGCCGCGTAGTGCACGGCATCAGCGATGCCGTGCGCGCGTCCGGAGCGATGCGTCGATCGCGTGCCGATCTCCTGCTCCATCGGCCCCACGAAGGCTTCGAAAAAATCGAGGAACAAGGCGTTGCTACGTCGCAGTACTTCACGCAGATCGTCCTGCACCAAGGTGCTGAAAACAATGGGTCTTTGACCACTTTCCTGACCTGCGGAATCGATACGCCGAACCGCCTCCTCTGCCTTGTCAAGGGTCGACACAAATGGCAAAGTCACGGCCCGAATTTCCAGGCCATCGAACTGGGTCAACAAACTGTGACCCATGGTCTCAGCGGTGACACCGGTTTGGTCCGAAACGAAGAAGACGATCCTGCCAGCCACTAGCCTTACTCCCCAATTCCCACTGCCCCCGTCGCGAGTGTTTCATCGACGTCGGCAGCCGACAAGGTGAATTTCCATGACTGAAGTCGTGATCCCTTTCGAACGCCTCGGCATGCACGATGTGGAGACCGTCGGTGGCAAGAACGCCTCCATCGGCGAAATGATTGCCTCGCTATCTCGGCTTGGCGTCAAAGTGCCTGGCGGGTTTGCAACCACCGCGGCAGCCTACCGAGCCACCCTTGCGCACGAGGGTCTCGACGAGCGCATCCGAGCCGTCCTCGCCGATCTCAACGTCGATGACGTGGTGAAGCTCGCCGAAGTCGGCGCGCAGATTCGGAATTGGATTCTCGCCGCACCGTTGCCGCCCGCACTCGAGCAAGCCGTTCGCGAGGGATATCGTGGCTTTGGCAAGGATGCTGCCGTCGCGGTGCGCTCATCGGCGACAGCCGAAGATTTACCGGAAGCGTCTTTCGCCGGTCAGCAAGAAACCTTCCTCAACGTGCAGGGTGAGGAAGCGGTTCTTGAGGCGATGCGCCACGTCTTCGCTTCGCTATTCAACGATCGTGCGATCGCCTATCGAGTTCACCAAGGCTTCGATCATTCGCAGGTTGCACTGTCGGCAGGCATTCAGCAGATGGTGCGTTCCGATCTCGGCGCTAGTGGCGTGATGTTCACGCTCGACACCGACTCGGGTTTTCGTGACGTCGTTTTCGTCACCGCTTCCTACGGATTGGGTGAAACGGTCGTTCAGGGTGCAGTGAACCCCGACGAGTTCTATCTCTACAAGCCTGCGCTGCGCGCAGGCCGACGCTCGGTGCTCCGCCGCAACCTCGGCGCCAAAGCGATCAAGATGGTCTACGGCGAACCGGGCTCGAAGGATCGCGTTCGCACGATCGATGTGCCGATGGCGGATCGCCAGCGTTTTTGTTTGGACGATCAAGATCTCGTCACACTCGCCAAACAAGCACTCATCATCGAAGAGCACTATGGCCGACCCATGGATATCGAATGGGGCAAAGACGGCAGCACCGGTGAGATCTACATCCTGCAAGCGCGTCCCGAAACGGTTCAAAGCCGCACCGGTCGTACCATCCAACGCTACACGCTAAGCAAACGCTCCAAAGTGCTCGCCGAGGGTCGCAGTATCGGTCAGCGCATCGGCGCCGGGCCTGCTCGCGTCATTAGTGATGTCTCGCAAATGGCACGCGTGCAACCCGGTGACGTACTCGTCGCCGACATGACCGACCCAGATTGGGAGCCGGTGATGAAACGCGCTTCAGCCATCGTGACCAACCGCGGTGGTCGCACTTGCCATGCCGCCATCATCGCGCGCGAACTGGGCATTCCGGCGGTCGTCGGCTGCGGTGATGCCACCACGGCGATCCGCGAAGGCATGTCGGTCACCGTCTCGTGTGCCGAGGGTGATACCGGCTTCGTCTACGAGGGTGCGCTCGATTTCGAGCGCAAACAGATCGAGCTGGATGGTCTGCCACCCTCGCCCGTCAAGATCATGATGAACGTGGGCAATCCGGATCGCGCCTTCGACTTCGCCAGCATCCCGCACCGGGGTGTGGGCCTCGCTCGCCTCGAGTTCATCATCAACCGCATGATCGGCGTGCACCCGCGTGCGCTGCTCGAATTCGATCGCCTCGACACTGCTTTGAAAAACGAAATTCAAGCGCAGATGGCAGGCTACTCTGACCCGGTTAGCTTCTACGTTGATAAACTCGCCGAGGGCATTTCGCAAATTGCCGCGGCATTCGCGCCGGAGCCGGTCATCGTGCGCCTATCGGACTTCAAGTCCAACGAATACGCCAACCTCATAGGCGGTCGTCACTACGAACCGCATGAGGAAAATCCGATGATCGGATTTCGCGGCGCGGCACGTTACGTCGACGAATCGTTCCGCCCCTGCTTCGAGCTCGAATGCCGCGCCTTGCGACGGGTTCGCGACGAGATGGGCCTCACGAACGTCTGGATCATGGTGCCCTTCGTACGCACCGTCGCGGAAGCCGCCAAGGTCACGGAGCTGCTCGCCGCCAATGGCTTGAAGCGTGGCGAGAGCGATCTCAAAATCATCATGATGTGCGAGCTACCTTCCAATGCGGTGCTCGCTGAGCGCTTCCTCGAATACTTTGACGGTATGTCGATCGGGTCGAACGACATGACCCAGCTCACTCTCGGTGTCGATCGTGACTCTGGGATCGTCGCCAGCCACTTCGATGAGCGCGATGACGCCGTGAAGGCCATGCTGTCGATGGCGATTGCCGCTTGTCGTAAGGCCAACAAATACGTCGGCATCTGCGGTCAAGGACCCTCAGATCATCCGGATCTCGCCCGCTGGCTCGTCGCTCAGGGCATCGAGAGCATCTCTCTGAACCCCGATACCGTGGTCGAAACCTGGCTCATGTTGGCGCAGGACTCAGCTCGCGCGAGCTGAACGACTTCCGGATAAAAACGGACAGACCGACAGATCGACATTGCCGCCCGAGACGATCACGCCGATCGTCTCGCCAGGCTTGCCGAGGCGGCCATCCAAGATCGCTGCCAGTACCACCGCTGATGACGGTTCGATCAGCAGACGAAAATCCTCGAGCGCGATCCGCATTGCCTGCACGATCGCGCTCTCTTCGACCGTCAGCACGTCATCAACGTCGCGTCTGAAAATCTCGAAGGGAAGCACACCCAAAGACCCCCGCAAACCATCGGCGATCGTCGGTGGCGACCCGCTCATGCCCACTCGAACACCCGAGTGAAAGGATCGCGCGGCATCATCGGCCTCTTTCGGCTCGACACCCATGACGCGGCAGTTGGGCGAGAGGCCTCGCGCGGCCAAGGCAGTGCCTGAGAGCAAGCCACCGCCGCCCACCGGTGTCGAAATCACATCGATCGACGGATAGGCACTCAGTAGTTCGAGCGCCGCAGTACCTTGACCCGCGATCACCCGAGCATCGTCGAAAGGATGGACGACGGCGGCGCCTGTCTGCGCGACGATATCCGCGAGCGCCGCTTCACGCGGAGCAAGACCGGGCTCGCAGTGACGCAACGTGGCGCCCTCGGCGGTGATGTTGGCCAGCTTGACGGGCGAGGCATCATTGGGCGTGACCACCATGCAACGCCAGCCGAGCTCGCGAGCGGCGCGTGCGAGCGCAGCACCATGATTGCCCGAAGAGTGCGTTGCCACGATACGCGAACTCGCTGGATCCGCTGCGGCGGCGGCCTCGAGCTGCAAGAGCGTATTGAGCGCCCCGCGGAACTTGAACGCACCGATATGCTGCAGGTTCTCGCACTTGAGGAGCACTTTGCGACCGACCCGAGCATCGAACCGCTCGGATGTCATGACGGGCGTGTGGATGACACGCCCCTGCAAGCGCCCTGCGGCAGCGACCACATCAGCAAAGACCGGCAACATCAGCAGGCTCCTCTCATGCCCGGAACGAACAGATGCTCGCGGTAGTAAGCGAGCTCGCGAACCGACTCTCGAATGTCATCCATCGCCAAGTGTGTACCTTCCTTGGAAAAGGCAGCGGCTACCTCTGGCGCCCAGCGCTTGGCTAATTCTTTGAGCGTGCTGACATCGAGATTGCGGTAATGAAAAAACGATTCGAGCTGAGGCATGAGGCGCGCCATGAAGCGACGGTCCTGACAGATGCTGTTACCACACATCGGCGAAGCACCCGCCTCGACGTGTTGCCGCAAGAACTCGAGCGTGCCGCGCTCGGCCTCCATCGTCGTCGTTCGGCTCGCACGCACTCGCGCGAGCAAACCAGAAGAGCCGTGTTGACGTTGATTCCACTCGTCCATCTTCGCCAGCGTCGCCTCGTCCTGGTGAATCGCATAGACCGGCCCCTCCGCGATCAGTCGCAAAGATGAATCGGTCACGAGCGTGGCGATCTCGATGATCGAATCCGACTCGGGCTTCAAACCGGTCATTTCGAGATCGATCCAGATCAGGGCGTCGCGACTCGGCATGCGGGGAACCTCTTAGCATGAAACGCTGTTTTGATTGTGGTTCAGTCTAGCAGAGGCTACATTCCCGGCCTTGCCGGTCACGGCGATCAGAGCGTCCCGCTTGGAATTCGAAGCACAAGTCATCGCGGCTTACGGCCGACATCTCCTCGTTCGAGACTCAGCCGGTGCCAGTCACGAAGCGCGTCCTTTCGGGCGACGTGTGCAAGCCGTCTGTGGCGATCGGGTGATATGCGAGCGCGACGCCCACCACGGTGAAACCCACGTCACGAAGATATTGCCGCGGCGTAGCACGCTGGCTCGCGCAACCTTGCGAGGCACGGCTGAGCCAATCGTCGCGAATCTTGATCTACTCGTAACCGTCTTTGCGCCTTTGCCCAAACCCGACCCGTTCATCATCGACCGATATCTCTGCGCGGCGAGCTCCGCCGGCATGGCGGCGCTGGTGCTACTCAACAAAGCCGATCTGCTCGAGTCGACAGATTCGGCTGTGAACGAGTGGCATGCGTGGCTAGCCGCGTATCGTGCGGCCGGTTACGAGACGCTCACCGTCAGCAGTCACTCGCCCTCACAACTGGCCGCGTTGCGCTCACTGCTAGCCAACCGCACCAGTGCCTTCGTCGGGCAATCGGGTGTTGGCAAATCTTCCCTGATCGCCGCGCTCGCACCGACCAGCGAGATTGCCACCGGCGCTCTCGACAAAACCGAGGAAGGCCGTCACACGACCACGGCCTCGCGTCTATACGACTTGCCCGATGGTGGCGCACTGATCGACTCCCCCGGTGTGCGCGACTATGCACCGGCGATCGATAGTCTCGAACCGCACAGCCTTGGATTTCCAGAGGTGGATCAACTCGCGACGGGCTGTAAGTTTCTCGACTGCCGTCACCTACGTGAACCGGGCTGTGCCGTACGCACGGCCGCTGAAGCGCAGCGACTCGATCCGCGTCGATACGAGAGCTATCGAAGACTGCGTCGAATTCGCGACGAGTTGATCGAGGCGCAAGGTCCGGGCAAGCGCAGCTAAATCAAAGCAGAGACTGTCTTCCGGCCAGCGCGTGTGCGAGCGTGCCGCCATCAATGTACTCGAGTTCGCCACCGATCGGCACACCATGCGCGATGCGCGTGGCTTTCAAGCCTCGCTGTCGAACGAGGTCCGATAAAAAATGGGCTGTTGCTTCGCCCTCGACGGTGGGATTGGTCGCAAGGATAACCTCAGCGATTTCACCCTCTTCCAGACTAGCCTCGAACTCACGAATACCGAGCTGCTCCGGCCCGATCCCATCGAGAGGCGACAAGTGTCCCATCAACACGAAATAGCGTCCGCGATACCCACCCGACTGCTCGATGGCGACGACATCAGCCGGTGATTCCACCACGCACATCAAACTCGCATCGCGCTGTGGTGTGCTGCAGATAAAACAGAACTCCGACTCGGTGAGCATGCGGCATCGCCGACATCGCCCGACTTTCTCAAGCGCAGCCTCGAGTGATGCAGTCAAAGCACGGGCGCCGTCGCGTCCATCCTGCAAGAGATGAAACGCCATACGCTGCGCGCTCTTCGGACCTACTCCGGGCAGAACCCGTAAAGCATCGATCAAGCGCGCGAGCGCCGGTGTGTGTTTCATCGAAATCTTAGAACGGCAGCTTCATGCCAGGAGGCAGTCGCAGCCCCGACATCAGCGCGGACATCCGCTGTTGCGATTCGCTCTCGACGCGGCGAACGGCGTCATTGATGGCCGCTGCAACGAGATCCTCGAGCATCTCGCGATCTTCACCGATGACGGCAGGCTCGATCTGCACACGCTTCACCTCATGCTTACCCGTCATGGTGACCTTCACCATGCCAGCGCCCGATTCACCCGTGACCTCGAGCAGCGCGATCTCTTCTTGGGCCTTCTGCATGTTGCGCTGCAGCGCCTCAGCCTGCTTCATCATGTTGCCGAAATTCGCCATCTCGTCGTCCTCAGTTGGGTTTCACCGAATCCGTTTTGACCGTCGCACCGAAGCGCTCTTTAAAGCCACGCACCGTCGCGTCCTCGTCGATCGATCGGCGCGCTGACGCCAAGGTCGCCTCCGCCTCACGCTGCTCTGCGCGTGCCGGCGTATCGACCGCCGCTTGCGCTAGCTCAACCTCGACTTTGACGTTCTCGCCAAAGTGTTTCGCCAGCGCCTGCGACAACTTGTCGACCAGCGCCGTTGTTTTCAGAAGACTCTGCGCCGGGTCGAGCGCAAGCCGAACCAAATGACCCTCGCGACCCAGATAGGCGCAGTGCGCCGCGAGCTGACGAGCGGCACCGCCCAACTCGAGTGCAGCGAGGGTCTCTTGCCACGAACCGGGCTCGGCACGCGCGACGACCGAGGCGGACGCCGAACCGACGGATGTCGTCGCGCGCGCTGGTGCGCGAGCCGCGCCTTGACCCGAGGCCGCACCGCCACTAGCTGATGGCATCGAACGCCCGCCCTCGCCCGACCCCGGCCGGAACGCGAGGATTCGCAGCAAGGTCATTTCGAATCCACTGCGCGGGTCGGGTGCCCAAGCCAAATCGCGCCGACCCAAAATCACCGTTTGGTAATGCAACTGCACATCTTCCGGAGAAATGGCCGCAGCCAACTCGGCAAGCAAACTCTCCGGATGCAATTCGTCGCCTTCATAGGCCGGCAGAGCCTGCTTCATCGCCACCTGCACAAGCAGGCTCGCGATTTCATCGAGCATGTCGGCGTAATCCGGAGCCCACTCCTCGAGTGAACGGGCGAACGCAAGCACAGCTTGTGCATCACCACTGCCGATCAACTTCAACAACTGTTCGACTTGCTTGCGATCGACGGTGGCGAGCATCGCTCGCGCAGCCTCTTCGGTCACACGACCGCCCCCGAAGGCCAGTAGCTGGTCGAGCAACGACAATCCATCTCGCATGCTGCCATCGGCCGCTTCGGCCAGGAGCCGTATACCCGGCGCTTCGTAGCCGAGGCTCTCGGCGTCGAGAATGAACTTCATACGCTGCGCAATCAAAGAAACCGGCAAACGTTTCAGGTTGAACTGCAGACAGCGCGACAGAACCGTCACGGGTAACTTTTGCGGATCGGTGGTTGCCAGCAAGAATTTGACATGCGGCGGTGGCTCTTCGAGCGTCTTCAACAAGGCGTTGAAGGAGTTGTTCGAGAGCATGTGCACTTCGTCGATCAGGTAGACCTTGTATCGGCCGCGCGTCGGCGCGTACTGCACATTCTCGAGTAGCTCGCGAGTATCTTCGACCTTCGTTCTCGAGGCCGCATCGACCTCGATCAAATCGACAAACCGCCCCTCGTCGATCTCTCGACACGTGGCGCAAGTGCCGCAGGGCGTGGGTGTCATACCCGTGTCGCAATTGAGGCACTTGGCGAGAATGCGAGCGATCGTCGTCTTACCGACGCCACGGGTTCCCGTGAACAAGAACGCGTGATGCACCCGCTGCGTCGCGAGCGCATTCGAGAGTGCCTGCAGAACATGCTCCTGCCCGGTCAACTCATCGAAACGTTTCGGACGCCACTTGCGGGCGAGCGCGGTGTAACTCATGAACAGGCCCGATCAGACAAACTGAGGGAGGCGGCCCGCACCAGCTGGACTCCGGCACCCGACATCACCGCGACCGTTGCTCCCTTCCGGGCCTGGCGGGGTTGACGGTTGGTCGTCGCGGAGGAACCGATGCGGGACGCCATTGAAAATGGCGGAGAGAGTGGGATTCGAACCCACGAACACCTTGCGATGTTACTTGACTTCCAATCAAGCGCCTTCGACCGCTCGGCCATCTCTCCGACCGGGCGGGATGATACCAAGGCCTAGGGCTGGCGGGGTGCTGCAGGCGTGAATTTCGGCGGGGTGTCGAGACACGGGGAATCGGCAGGCCGTGGCGCCTCAGGCGTCTCGAGGGACGGAATCTTGAGGGCAGCGCGCGTATCGGGCATGTCCTTGCCAGCCGGTACTCGCAGCGGCGCATTGTCGACGACGCCCGCGAAATCCTCAGGCTTGGCACAAGTCGTCTGAAATGGATTGAGGGCCGCACAGCCAGGCAGCAGCGCAACGGCGAGCAGCAGAGCAAGATGTCGTATATGGATCGCTGGAAACGAAATCATGAACGCATTGTAGGCGCTAGCGGCAGGCCAGCGCGAGTGATTGCAGCTTCGACCCGTGGCCGTAACTCGACCGACAGCGGCACGAGCGGCAAACGAATACCGGGGCCAATCAGACCCATGCGCTCGAGCGCCCACTTCACCGGGATCGGATTGGGTTCGCAAAAGAGCTCGCTGTGTAGAGCTGCGATCGTCGCATCGACCTTGCGTGCCGTCTCGGCATCACCTGCGCGTGCGGCCTTGATCATACGGGCCATGGCCTGCGGCGCGACGTTCGCTGTCACCGACACCACGCCCTGTGCGCCCGCCAAGATCGCCGAACAGGCCGTTGGGTCGTCACCCGAGAGAATGGTGATGCTCGGAGCGAGTCGGCACAGAGCCTCGATCCGGTTGATATCGGCGAGCGCCTCTTTGATCGCCACGATGCGCGGAATCTCAGCGAGTCGCGCCACCGTAGCAGGCTGCATGTCGACACCGGTGCGGCCCGGCACGTTGTAGAGCATCACGGGCACGGCCGATGCCTCAGCCACGGCAACGTAGTGTCGAAACAAACCTTCCTGCGTCGGCTTCACATACGCGGGCGTCACGACGAGTAGACCATCGACGCCCAAGTCGCAGAGCCACCGCGCCCGCTCCGCCGTCGCGGCAGTGCTACTGACACCGGCGCCAGCCAAAATGCGAACGCGTCCGGCAGCATATTTCTGTGCGGACGACACCAACTCACGCAACTCGTCATCGGTGATCGTGGCGGATTCGCCCGTCGTACCACCCACGATGATCGCGTCGGTCTCGTGACTGAGGTGGTACTCGAGCAATCGATCCCAAGCGGCGAAATCGATGGAACCATCGGCACGCATCGGCGTGACGATCGCAACGGAACTGCCTGCAAACAAGCCGGCTGACATGAGCTTACCGAGGGGGAATGAGGAAGACCGACGATGTTACGAGTCCCGCAGCAAGCGGTGCAACCGGGTCGCGGTCACGCCTGCGAATCGCTACACTCCGCTCGACATGAAGCAACACATCGCCATCTCGGCCATCGGGCCGGATCGAACAGGCCTCGTTCACGACCTCACCAAAGTCATCAGCGATTGCGGCGGCAATATCAGCGAGAGCCGCATGGCGAGTCTCGGCAGTGAATTTGCGATGGTCGCCCTCGTCGGTGGCAATTGGCACTCCTTGGCCAAGCTCGAATCAGAACTCGCCCGTTTTGCGACCGAGTCCGGCATCACGCTGCATCTGCAGCGAACCGAGCCGCGAGCCGCAAGAACGGAATATCTGCCCTACTCCATCGATGCGGTCTGTCTCGATCAAACGGGTATCGTCTCGGCGCTCTCGGGGTTCTGCGCGCAGCGTGGAATCGACATCGCAGAGGTGGCCACGCGCACCTATCCGGCGGCGCACACCGGCGCGCTGATGTTTTCGGTGCAGATGATCGTCAACGTGCCGAGCAAATTGCACCTCGCACATTTGCGCGAGGAGTTCATGGAGTTTTGCGACTCCCGTAACCTGGATGCCATTCTCGAGCCCGTAAAATCCTGATCCAACCTCCTCATTCTGGCTACACCCTGGAGTACTCATGACCAAGACTGCCACCAGCAAAGTCGTCATCGGTAAGAAAGTGCCGGATTTCAAAGCCGTCACCACAGACGGTAACCCATGGCGGTTGAAAGAGGCAGCAGGGTCGAATGTCGTACTGTTCTTCTATCCGAAGGATATGACGCCAGGCTGCACGATCGAAGCGCAAGAATTTCGCGATCTGCAAGCGCAGTTTCGGCGCACAAACACCCAAGTCATCGGAATTTCGCGAGACAGTTGCACTTCGCATCAAAAGTTTCGCACCAAAGAAAAACTGAACTACGAACTCTTGTCGGATGAAGACGAAGCGATCTGCAAGCTATTCGATGTCATCCGCGAAAAAAACATGTACGGCAAGAAAGTGTTTGGCATCGAGCGCAGCACCTTCCTGATCGACAGCGAAGGAAAACTCGCCGCCGAATGGCGGAAGGTCAAAGCCGAGGGCCATGCCCAAGTGGTGCTCGCTGCGGCGAAAGCGCTTTGAGCCGCACGGCAAAGACCGGCGCAGTGACTAAGCGCCGACGCAGCACCCGGGAACGCCGACTCTTCGTACTCGACACCAACGTGTTGATGCACGACCCGGCCGCGATATTCCGGTTTGAGGAGCACGACATCTATCTGCCCATGGTGGTGCTCGAAGAGCTCGACGCCCACAAGAAGGGTATGTCGGAAGCCTCGCGCAACGTGCGCCAAGTCAGCCGCTTCCTCGATGATCTGATGCGCGACGCCACGCGCGAACAAATCGAGAGCGGCCTGCCCTTGCCAAACCACATGTCTGGCAATCACGGCAAAAAGCCGAGCAGCGGCAGGCTGTTTTTTCAAACCCAGCAGCTGAACATCCAGCTACCGGAAAATCTGCCGGGCCAAGGCAACGACAATGCGATCCTCGCACAAACCCTGGCACTGCAAGCACTGCATTCCGACTCTCGAGTCGTTCTCGTATCCAAAGACATCAACCTTCGAATCAAAGCGGCAGTCGTCGGTGTTCATGCCGAGGACTACTTCAGCGACCGCGCTATCGAAGATGCTGATGTCTTGTCGCCCGGTCACGAAGCATTAGCCGCTGATTTTTGGGAACGGCACGGCAAGAACATGCGGTCTTGGAAAGAAGGGACACGAACCTTCTATGAGATTTCAGGGCCTGCCGTCGGCAAATGGATACCGAACCAATTCGTATATGAAGAGCGCGATGGCGGGATCGAGGCGATTGTCCGCAAGCTGCAAGGCAATACCGCAACTCTCGAGATCGTTCGCGACTTTCGCGGCGACAAGCACGGCGTATGGGGTATCTGCGCACGCAATCGAGAGCAGAATTTTGCGCTGAATTTATTGATGGACCCCGAGGTCGACTTCGTCTCGATCCTGGGTCCTGCAGGTACCGGCAAGACACTGTTGACCTTGGCCGCAGGGCTCGTGCAAACCTTGGAGCACAATCGTTACGCCGAAATCATCATGACTCGCGTGACGATTCCACTCGGCGAGGACATCGGCTTCTTGCCAGGAACCGAAGAAGAAAAGATGGAGCCCTGGATGGGCGCGTTGATGGATAACCTCGAAGTGCTGACGCAGAGCTCCGATGGCGGCAGCTGGGGGCGCGCAGCGACCAACGACCTACTTCGCAATCGCATCAAGATTCGCTCGCTGAACTTCATGCGCGGTCGCACTTTCCTCAATCGTTTTGTGATCCTTGATGAGGCCCAAAACCTCACACCCAAGCAGATGAAGGCATTGGTCACGCGCGCGGGCCCGGGCACCAAAATCGTCTGCTTAGGCAACATTGCGCAAATCGATACCCCTTATCTGACCGAGACCACCTCGGGACTCACCTTCGTGGTCAGTCGCTTCCAGGGCTGGGGACACTCGGGCCATGTGACCTTGGTACGTGGCGAACGCTCGCGCCTCGCAGATCACGCCTCGGAGACGCTCTAATCGAGACATCGCTGTGCCGTTGAACTTGACCCACTCACCGTGGTCTAGTTCCAGCATGCAGACTCGTTCTCGGCCGTTGCTGATACTCGCCCTAGCGGCACTGACCGCCCTCGCCAGTGCTCGTGCTCCGGCTCAGGGCAACGCCATCGATCTGCCGAACATTGGCTCGGCGGCCAATTCCGCGCTGACACTCGGCGACGAATATCGAATTGGCTTGATGGTCGTACGCGGCCTACGTGAGCAAGGACTCATACTCGAAGACCCCGAAGTCACCGACTACATTCAGAACGTGGGCAGTCGTATCGCCTCGCAAGCGAGCGACTCGGAACAACGGTTTCATTTTTTTGTCGTGCGCGAAGGCGATATCAACGCCTTTGCACTCCCCGGCGGATTCATCGGCGTGAACTACGGTCTGATCACCGCGACCGCCAACGAAGCCCAACTCGCGAGTGTGCTCGCGCACGAAATCGCGCACGTGACGCAACGACACATCGCACGGTCGATCCAAGCCCGCGGACGCCAAGGGATGGCCTCGGCCGCAGCGCTGCTGGCAGCCGTGCTCGTAGGCATGGCAACGGGTTCGAGCGATGCGATTCAAGCAGGCATCGCGATCTCGCAAGGCACGGCGGCTCAGCAACAAATCAACTTCACGCGCGCGAATGAGTACGAGGCGGATCGAATCGGGATTAGCTTCTTGGCGGCTGCGGGCTACGATCCGAACGCAATGCCCGATTTCTTTGAAACGCTTGGACGCCGCGCGGGACTCGCGGGCGCTCAGGTTCCCGAATTCTTGAGAACTCACCCCGTCACCACCAACCGTATCGCCGAGTCGCGCGATCGGGCAGCGCAACTCGCACCCAAAGTGACACCTGAGAGTCCCTCGTATGCTTTCGTTCGCGAGCGAGTTCGCGTTCTGGGTGCGTCGAACGACAGCGACTTACGCACTTATTACGCCGCGCTCACCGACCGAGCACCGCTCAATCCCGCTCAGCGCTACGGACAGGCTTTGGCTCAGTTACGCGCCGGCGAACGCGATCAGGCTGCGAGCACACTGATCGAACTGGCCGCGGCTCAGCCTGAGAGCCCGCTGCTACAAGCGGCGCTCGGTCAGGCGTTGTTTGCCGCGGGACAACTCGACCTCGCTCGCACGAGTCTCGAGAAGGCTCTGCAGGTCGCACCGCGTAACATTCCTTTGACCATCCGCTATGCCGAAGTACTGATGCAGAGCGGGCAATCCAAGGAAGCGCACCGCGTCCTACTCGACCTTTTCAACAATGTCCCCCCCACACCGGAGCAGATTCGCCTCACAGCCGTCGCTGCGAGCGGTGCGGGTGACACCGCGGATGCGCATCACTACATGGCCGAGTATCACATCGCGAACGGCGATCTACCGCTCGCCGTCAAGCAATTGGAATTAGCGATCGCCCATTCGGACATCTCGGGAGTACAGCGCGCCCGCTTCGAGGCGCGTAGCAAGGAAGTTCGCGATGCGCTGATCGAGAGCGGTAAGCGTGCAAACCGATCGGCCCGAGCCGAGTCGGGAAACTGATAAAATGCGCGGCATGACCTCCCCCGCCGCTATTTGGCGAGCCTCAGCGCTCGCGTTGCTGTCGTTGTCGCTGTCCGCTTGCGCCACCACCGGCTCGACCTCGAGCGATGCGCGCGATCCGCTCGAGCCGAACAATCGCGTCGCTCCTCAGTTCAATGAAGTTCTGGATCGCGCAATCTTGCGTCCCGTCGCGCGCGGTTATCAACGCGTTGTGCCCGAGCCGCTGCAGATCGGCGTATCGAACGTATTTTTCAACGCGAAGTATCCGGTGACGATGGTCAACAACGCGTTGCAGGGAAAATTCGTACCCGCGCTAACGGATCTCGGCCGAATTACGCTTAACACCACTTTAGGTATAGGCGGACTCTTCGATCCAGCGACCTCCGCAGGTCTCGAACGCCACGACGAAGACTTCGGTCAAACGCTAGGCGCCTGGGCAGTACCTAGCGGCATTTACGTCGTCGTCCCCTTCCTAGGGCCCTATACCTTGCGAGACGGTATCGGCAGCATCGTGGACGACTTTGCCGAACCTCGTTCCTACCTCGAAGACGACAGCACGCGCTACGGTCTTTGGGCGGGTGACAAGTTCGAGCGTCGCGTGCGACTGCTCGATGCGGATGCCGTGCTCGATCGCACCGGTGATAGCTACGCCTTCATTCGCAGCGCCTATCTACAGCGACGCGAGTTCCTCGTGAACGACGGGGTGACGACGGGCGAAGATCTCGAAGCAGAGCTCGAACGAGAGCTCAACGAAGATCCGCCGAAAGAGCCCTGAGCGGGCGCTGCAACTTTAGACCGGCAGCAAGGAATCGACGCCGCCCAAGCGCGCAAGGCGCAATACGCCAGCTGGCAGATTGACGTAGCGCAAGTCGGTGCCCCGATCGCGTGCGAGCGCAACCGCGTCGAGCAAAACCGCAAGCCCCGCACTATCGATGCGCTCTAGCCCGCTGCAATCGATACGCACCGAATCTCCTGCCGTGATCAGACGTTGTAACTTGGCATGCGCTTGCAGCGCAGTCGCAAAGCCAAGCTCCCCGTTTGCACGGCAGTCACCAGTCGCCGATCTTTCAGTGAGCTGAAAGTCGCTCATCCTTTGCGACCTACACCCCGGTTTTGAGCTTGCAAACGCTGGATGACAGCATCGAGACCCTTTTGATCAATCTCGGCTCCGAAGTCTTCTCGGAAGCTCTTCACGTAGCTGATGCCCTCGATCACGACATCCCAGACCTTCCAACCGGCTTCGGTCTTTCGCAGTGAGTAGTTCACCGGAACACGGGTGCCGTTGCTGCGCCGAACCTCCGTGCGAACACTCGCCGAGACGGCATCAGCGGGCACCGGTGTCGGCAACACCTTGATTCGATCGCCCGTGAACTCGAGCAATGCATCGCCATAGTTGCTCATCAGCTAACCATAAAACGCGTCGATGAACTGCTGACGCTGCTCGGGCGTCGCCGTGCGCCAGTGCTTACCGAGCACCAGACGCGCTGCATGGTTGACATCGAAATGTGGCAGCAAGATGCGATCGACCAATTCACCAAGCTTCGCCGGATCTTTGCGTAACTCCGTCCGTCGCGACTCGAGCTCGGTGACCATCGCATTGGCCGCGGTCTCGATTAGGGCGTTGGGTTCACTCGCGTTGACGACATTCGCCTTGCTCTGCGCGAGCGCCGATGGGCTACCGAATATCGTAGCCAGCAACAACAAGAACAGCGGAATCGGGGATCGGATCATGTGGGTTTCCTTACTCAGCCTTGGCGGCGTCACTGCCGGCGTCTTTGCTCGCAAAATTGGCGAAGAACTTGTTCACGAGGGATTCGAGCACGATCGCCGACTGCGTGAACTCGATTTGACTACCGTCGGCTAGAAAAGTTTCGGAGCCGCCGGGGCCGATGCCCACGTACTTGCCACCGAGCAAACCCTGCGTCTGGATACTCGCATCGCTATCGTCGGGGATACGATCAAACGAAGACTCGATATTGAGCGCAACCACGGCACGATAGTCGTTGGGATCAAAACTGATACTCTCGACTCGACCGATACGAACACCGGCCATGCTGACCGGCGAACCCACCTTCAAGTCGCCGACGTTGTCGAACTTGGCCGTCACCCGATAGCCAGCCTGCTCACCGAGCGAGAGGCCACTGCCTGGCAATTGCGTCGTGAGAAAAAACAGCGCGGCAAAGCCGAGCAGGACGAATAGACCAGTGCCGATTTCGAGCGAACGTTGCGGTTTCATGCGGGATTACCTTCCAAGAAAAGCGGCTGTCAGCATGTAGTCGATCAAGAGCACGAGCACCGACGACACGACGACCGTGCGTGTGGTCGCAAGGCCTACACCCTGCGCCGTCGGCGGCGCGTGATAACCCTCGTAGACGGCGATCAGACTGCAAGCGAATCCAAAGCAAACACTTTTGACGATACCTTCGTAAACGTCATCTAGTTCGACCGCCGCCTGCATTTGCGACCAAAAGGCACCAGGGTCGACCGCCATCAGCTGCACACCAATCAACTGTGCGCCGAAGAGCCCCACGATGTCGAAGATCGCCACCAGCAAAGGCATCGCAATCACGCCACCCAAGAAGCGCGGTGCAATCACGTGCCGCAGCGGATCGACCGCCATCATCTCCATGGCGGTCAATTGATCCGTCGCGCGCATCAAACCGATTTCCGAGGTCAACGCGGTTCCCGCTCGCCCAGCAAACAACAGTGCCGTGACGACCGGACCTAATTCCTTGAGCAATCCTAAGGCTGCCGCCACGCCG